>Ga0207929_1000047_pt1 | contig 39882 bp, 25 predicted proteins | sample NGESurdeep072012_FD_184466 | JGI IMG/M metagenome (GOLD analysis project Ga0207929, IMG submission 184466) | Arctic peat soil microbial communities from Barrow, Alaska - NGEE Surface sample 53-1 deep-072012 (SPAdes) | ecosystem: Environmental > Terrestrial > Soil > Wetlands > Peat ... | reverse complement strand
CAGGCCCGCGCCGGCCGCGATGGCGATGAACAGGGAGAAGAACGACGCGAGGGAGGACATGGAGTCCATCAGCGCTGCGAGCGAGCCGGCGATCTTGTCGGCCACCGCGTTGGCGAGGAACCAGACGCCCATCAGCAGCGACGCAAATCGTGCCGGCGCCACCTTCGTCACGTAGGACAGGCCCACCGGTGAGAGGCACATCTCCCCCATCACGTGCAGGAAGTAGGTACCGACGAGCCAGAGTGGGCTCACGAGCACGCCCGCGTCGGCATGGCGCGCGCCGACCGCGAGCACCACGAACCCCGTCGCGAGCAGCAGCAGGCCGTACGCCATCTTCCTCGGCGTCGACGGCTCCCGGTCGCGGCGGCGGAGGAATCCCCACAGGGCGGCAAACGCCGGCGCGAGCAGCAGCACGAACAGCGCCGGCACCGACTGGAACCAGGAGGAGCGGAGCGTGAGCGACCCGGCAGTGAGCTGCGTGTGGCGGTCGGCGAACAGGTTCATCGAGCTGCCCGCCTGATCGTACGCCGCCCAGAAGCAGACGACGAACAGCGCGACGATCAGGAGTGCCAGCACCCGGCGCGCGTCGTCCCGCGCCGGTGCGATCGTGCCACCGCCGGCGCGCCGCGCCTCGGCGCTCGCGCTCGTCACGCCGATGCCGGGCAGGTATCGCTCGCGGAGCGTGACGTAGACCAGAAGCCCCAGCAGCATGCCCACGCCCGCGGCGCCGAAGCCCCAGTGCCAGCCGAATCCCGCTGTCTGCGCCAGATAGCCGCACACGATCGGACCGAGGAACGCGCCGACGTTGATCCCCATATAGAAGACGGTGAACCCCGCGTCGCGCCGCGGGTCGCCCGCCGTGTAGAGCTGGCCGACCATCGTCGAGACGTTCGGCTTGAACAGGCCGGTGCCGAGCACGATCAGGGCGAGCCCGGTATAGAACGCCGCCATCGTGGGAATGGCGAGGGTGAAGTGCCCGAGCGCGATCATCAGTCCGCCGATGACGAGCGAGCGGCGCGTCCCCAGGACCCGGTCGGCGAGCCAGCCGCCGATGAGCGGCGTGAAGTACACCAATCCGGTATACGTACCATAGAGATTCGCCGCGCGCGCCGTGTCCCAGCCGAGGGCGTTCACGAGGTACAGGATGAGCAGGGCGCGCATCCCGTAGAACGAGAAGCGCTCCCACATCTCCGTGCAGAATAACAGGCCGAGCCCGCGCGGATGGCCGAACAGGGAACGGTCGGCCCCGGCGCCCATCGGAGCGTGAAATGGCGGCGGGCCGTCGGCCGGCGGGGAATCGGTCGGAGAGCGCATGGCGCGAATCGGCGGCGGGAGGGTGATTGCTGTGGAGGAACGCGAAGGATATTGTATCCACAATCCAAGAGATGCAATAACGCACCATACGTCCGTCGGTCCGCCATGCTCGCACTCGACGCACTGCCCACGCTGCATCGCACCCTCGCCGGAGTCTCGCCGTCGCCGGACGGATGGCTCCTGTTCGACTTCCGCGGCATCAATCCGATCTTCCGCGCCGTGATGGGCTCCGAAGTGGTCGGCTCCCGCCGCGTCTACGTCTGGATCCCGCGCAATGGCGAGCCGGTGCTGCTCGTCCATGCGGTGGATGCCGAGCTGTGGCGCGAGTGGCCCGCCGCGTGGCGGCGCATCGTGTGGGTGCAGCGCGAGCGGTTCGAGCGCGAGCTGCACGCCCTCGTGGGCGGGAAGACGGCGGCGATCGAATACTCCCCGGGCGGCGCCGTTCCCTACGCCGACTACATCCCCGCCGGCACGGTGGATCTGCTGCGCACGATCGGCGCGACGCTCGTGTCGTCGGCCGAGCTGGTGACGCGCTACTGCTCCTGCTGGACGGCGGCGGAGCTGGCCAGCCACCGCCGCGCCGGCGAGGCGATCGCCGCCATCGCGCGTGCCACGATCGCCCGTGCCGGAGAAGGGGCGCGTGGGGCGTCGCCCCACACCGAGCATGACCTGATGATCTGGGTGCTGGACGCGATCGCCCGCGCGGGGCTGGAGACGGAGTCCGCACCGAGCGTGTCGTACGGAGCCAACGCGGCGCGCATTCACTATGACGCCCCCGCGGACGGATCGCAGCCGATCGTGCCCGGCCAGCTCCTGCTGCTCGATCTCTGGGCCCGGGAGCCCGGCGGGGGGATCTACGCGGACCAGACCTGGATGGGGGCCATCGGTGCCCCGACGGCGCGGGCGTCGCAGCTCTGGGGCACGGTGCGGTCGGCCCGCGACGCGGCGCTCGACCTGCTGCGCGCGCGCCTCGAGGCGGGGACGCCGGTGACGGGCGCCGAGGCGGACCGTGCCTCGCGCGACGTGATCGTGGCGGCGGGACATGGCGATCGCATCGTGTGCCGCACCGGACACTCGATCGACCGGGTCGGACTGCACGGTAGTGGTCCGACCATCGACGACACGGAGAGCTACGACAGCCGGCAGATCGTGCCGGGGGCGGGCTTCTCGGTGGAGCCGGGGATCTACTATCCGGGCGAGATCGGTGTGCGGACGGAGGTGAACGCCCACGCCCGTGCGGACGGGCTGGACGTGACGCCATCGGAGATCCAGCGGGCGTTGCTCGTGGTCTGACGGTCCGGCGGGATCACGGGGGAGTAACGGTCCATGGGAGGGGAGCTAAATTTGGTTGCGCCAGGGGCGCATTTTGGATAATTTATCCAAGTGGGCGTTCCGCCGCGGTTCATGTCGTCCGGTCGCCCACGGCCAAGGTTGTCCCAGGGTGGTGGTCAGCCACGTGCGACGGGCGTACCGTTCCTGCAACACAATCCCGGAGCCGTTCATGCCACGTCGTAAAGCAGCTTCCATTGCACCGCCCTACGCCGCACCGGCCGCGCCGGCCGGCCGCAGCGTCGTGCCCATCCGCCGCCAGACGCTCACCGGCATGACGCTCGACGCGCTCCGCGAGCGCATCCTTCACGGCGAGTACCCGGAGGGCGAGCCACTGCGTCAGGACGCGATCGCCGAGGAGCTCGGCGTGAGCCGCATCCCCGTTCGCGAGGCGCTCCGCCAGCTCGAGGCCGAGGGGCTGGTCACCTTCAGCCCGCACCGTGGCGCCGTCGTGTCCACGATGTCGCTCCAGGAGATCGCCGAGCTGTTCGAGCTGCGCGCCGAGATCGAGAGCGATCTCGTGCGACGCGCCATCCCGCACATGACGGCCGAAGACCATGCCCGCGCCCGCGAGATCCTCCAGGCGTACGAGCTCGCACTCCGCGCCGGCGAGGTCGCCAAGTACGGAGAGCTCAACTGGCAGTTCCACTCCACGCTCTACGCGCCCGCCGCCCGCGCCTTCACCATGAGCATAGTCGGCAAGCTCCATCAACAGAGCGATCGCTATCTGCGTATGCAACTCGCGCTGACGCACGGCGAGACCCGCGCCAAGGACGAGCATCGCGCCATCGCCAACGCGGTCAAGAAGGTGGATGCCAAGCTCGCGGCCAAGCTGCTGCGCGAACACATCCTCAGCGCCGGTCGGGCGCTGTTGTCATTCCTCGAAGAACATCGTGGGCAGGAAAAGATGCAGGCAAAACGCAAGCAGAGGTCATCGTGAGTGCAGCACCCCGTCTTCGCCACTTCATCGGTGGTGACTGGCGCCAGAGTCGCGGCGACCGGTGGATGCAGGACGTCAATCCCTCCGACGCCACCGATCTGGTGGCCGAAGTGCCCGAAGGCGTGTCGGACGACGTCGTCGCGGCGGTGTCCGCCGCGGCGTCGGCGCTCGAGCCGTGGCGCGCCCTGTCCGGGCCCGCCCGTGCCGAGCATCTCTATCGATGGGCCGCCGTGATCGGCGAGCGCCAGGAGGCGCTCGCGCAGGTGCTGTCGCGCGAAGTGGGCAAGCCGATCGGCGAGGCGCGCGGCGAGGTCGGCCGCTGCGTCATGATCCTCCGCTACTATGCCGGCGAAGCGGTACGCGCCTACGGCGACATGATTCCGGCGCAGACCGCAGGGGCCCTGCAGTTCACCCTGCGCGAACCGCTGGGCGTCGTGGCGCTCATCACGCCGTGGAACTTCCCGATCGCCATCCCGGTGTGGAAGGCAGCGCCGGCCCTGGCCTTCGGCAACACCGTCGTGCTCAAGCCCGCCGAAGCGTCGTCGCAGGTGGCGACGGCGCTCGCCGAGACCGCCGCGGCGGCTGGCCTGCCCGCCGGCGTGTTCAACGTCGTGCTGGGCTCGGGGGCCGTGATCGGCCAGGATCTGATCGGCGCCGCCGACGTGCGCGCGGTGAGCTTCACCGGCTCCAGCCGCATCGGTGCCGCCGTCGCCGCGCAGGCCGCGGGGCGGAACATCAGATATCAGACGGAGATGGGCGGCAAGAACGTCGCCATCGTCATGCCCGACGCGGACATCAGGCAGGCGGCACTCCTCACCGCGGCCGGCGCGATGCGCTACGCGGGACAGAAGTGCACGGCGACCAGCCGCGTGGTCGTCGCTCGGGAGATCGAGGAGCAGTTCCTCGGCGAGCTCCGCGCGCAGATCCAATCGCTGCCCCTCGGCCCGGTGGGCGAGGCCACGGCGGCGGTCGGTCCGGTGATCAGCGAGACGTCGCGCTCCTCGATCCGCGCCGTGCTCGATGGCGTGGCCGGTGACCCCTACTACGTGAACGCGGTGCCGACGACCGCGGCATTCGACAAGGGCTTCTGGGTGGCGCCCACCGTGTATCGCAACGTGGCGGCGGACTCCGTGCTCGCACAGCAGGAGCTGTTCGGTCCCGTGCTCGCCGAGTTCACGGCCGACGATCTCGATCACGCCATCGCGCTGGCGAACGACACGCCGTACGGCCTCAGCGCCTCGCTGTTCACGCGCGATCTGCGCGCGGCGCTGCGGTACATCGATCGCATTCACGCGGGACTGGTCCGCGTCAACGGCGACACCACCGGCGTCGATCCGCACGCACCGTTCGGCGGCACCAAGGGTTCCAGCTCCGGGAGTCGCGAGCAGGGTTCGGCGGCGCGCGAGTTCTACACCGAGATCAAGACCGTTCAGGTGAATCCGTGACATCGAATGCGCCGGAGGCCGCCGCGGCAGCCGTCGCGCCCGACACGATCCGCGTGGTGGATTCGCATACCGAGGGCGAGCCGACGCGCGTCGTGATCGACGGATGGCCGCAGCCGCAGGGCGCCACGATGGCCGAGCGCTTGGAGGACCTCCGGACGCGGTTCGACCATCTGCGCACCGCGGTCGTCTGCGAGCCGCGTGGGCACGACGCCATCATCGGCGCGGTGCTCACGCCACCGGTGAGCGAGGGCTCCACCGCCGGCGTGATCTTCTTCAACAATGGCACCTACCTCGGCATGTGCGGCCACGGTCTCATCGGCCTGGTGCGCACGCTGGAGCATCTCGGCCGGCTCGCGCCGGGCGAAGCGCGGTTCGATACGCCGGTCGGCACGGTGCGCGCCGAGCTCGCGGCCGACGGCGCGGTGACGATCGAGAACGTGCCGTCGTATCTGCATGCGCGCGACGTCGCGCTCGACGTGCCGGGCTACGGCCGCGTGGTGGGCGACGTGGCGTGGGGGGGCAACTGGTTCTACATCACCCACGCCGAGCAGGTGCCCGTCGACATGGCGCACGTCGGCGAGCTGACCCGGTTCACCCAGGCGATCCAGGACGAGATCCGCGCGCGCGGTATCACCGGCGCCGGCGGTGGCGACATCGATCACATCGAGATCTCCGCCCCGCCGGGCCGCGCCGACGCCGACTGTCGCAACTACGTCCTCTGCTCAGGGGGCGAGTACGATCGGTCGCCATGCGGCACTGGCACCTCGGCCAAGATGGCCACGCTGCACGCGCGGGGCGAGCTGGCCTTCGGCGATCCATGGAGGCAGGAAGGAATCGCCGGCGGCATGTTCACCGGCTGGCTCACCGAGGGGCGCGACGGCGCCCTCGTGCCGCACATCCGCGGCGCGGCGTTCGTGACCGGCGAGGCCACGCTCCGATTCGACCGGCGCGACCCATTCCGGTTCGGCATCGCGTGACGAACGGCGAGCGCGCGGACGCGATCGTGATCGGGGCCGGCATTGTCGGTGCCGCCTGCGCGCGCGCTCTCGCGCGCGAGGGGATGCGCGTGACCGTGCTCGACGCTCGCTATGCCGGCGGCGGTACGACGGCGGCGGGAATGGGGCACATCGTGGTGATGGACGACTCGCCCGAGCAGCTCGCGCTCACCGCGCTCTCGGCGGAGCTCTGGCGCCAGGTGCGGCCCACGCTGGCCGGCGCGGTGGAGTTCGACCCCTGCGGTACGATCTGGGTGGCCGAGGATGCGGCGCAGATGGACGCGGTACTCGACAAGGAGCGGGTCTATCGCGAGCACGGCGTCGAGTGCGAAGTGATCGGCGCCGGCCGCCTTGCCGAGATGGAGCCCAACCTGCGGGCTGGTCTCGCCGGCGGCCTGCTCGTGTCCGGCGACGCCGTGCTCTATCCGCCGCGTGCCGCGCTCTGGCTGCTCGACGACGCGCGGGCGCACGGCGCCGTGGTGCGCGAGGGATGCAGAGTGGACGCGATCGTCCCGCACGCCGTCCACGTCGGCCACGAGACGCTCGAGGCCGACGTGATCGTCAACGCGGCGGGCGCCGAGAGCGCGCGGCTCACCCCCGATCTGCCGATCGTGCCGCGCAAGGGCCACCTCGCGATCACCGATCGCGCGCCCGGTTTCTGCCGTCATCAACTCGTGGAGCTCGGCTACCTCACGAGCGCTCACGTCATGACGACCGAGTCGGTCGCGTTCAACGTGCAGCCGCGGCGCACCGGCCAGAGTCTGATCGGTTCGTCGCGCGAACTGGTCGGTTGGGATCCATCCACCAATCACGACGTGCTGCGGCGGATGCTGGAGCGCGCGGTGCAGTTCATGCCGGCGCTGTCGGGACTGTCGATCGTTCGCACCTGGACCGGCTTCCGCCCCGCCACGCCGGACAAGCTCCCGCTCATCGGGCAGTGGGCGCCCACGCCGGGGCTCTGGGTGGCGGCGGGGCACGAAGGGCTCGGCATCACGACGTCGCTCGGCACGGCGCGCCTCCTCGCCGATCTCGTGGTCGGACGGCCGACGCCGTTCGACGCGACACCTTTTTCGCCCATACGTGTGCTCACGCATTCCGCGGCGGCGGCGCACTGAGCGCCGCCACCGGAGTGTCGCGGCCGGGCGAGCTCGTCACCATCGTGGCTGACGGGCGGGAGCTGCGCGTGCCCGCCGGCACGAGCGTCGCCGCCGCCCTGCTCGGCGGCGGTGTGTGGGCGTTCCGCCAGTCGGTCGGCGGAGAGATGCGTGCGCCGCTCTGCGGCATGGGCATCTGCTTCGAGTGCCGCGTCACGATCGACGGTGTGCCGCACCGCCGCGCCTGCCTCGTCCCCGCGAAGGACGGGCTCGAGGTGCACACCGCGTCACGGGAGCTCGCATGAGCGCGCACGCGGGCACCGTGCTCGAGGCGGACGTCGTCGTCATCGGCGCCGGCCCGGCTGGCATCGCGGCTGCCGCGCGCATCGCCGAAGCGGGCCTGCGTACCGTACTGCTCGACGAGAGCGCCAACGTGGGCGGCCAGATCTGGCGGCATCGTCCGGGTACGGCGCATCCGCGCGCCGCGCGCGACTGGATCGACCGGCTGGTGTTGTCGGGAGCGACGATCCTGTGCGGCACCGCGGTCGTGGATCTGCGGCCGGCGGCCGAGGGCGCGAGGTTCGTCATCACGGCGGAACGCGACAACGCCCCCCTCGTCGTCGCGGCGATGTCGGTGGTGCTGGCCACCGGTGCGCGCGAGCGCTTTCTCCCCTTTCCCGGTTGGACGCTCCCCGGCGTGATCGGAGTGGGCGGCGCACAGGCTCTGCTCAAGTCCGGCTTGTCCTTCGCCGGCAAGCGCGTCGTCATCGCCGGCAGCGGGCCGCTGCTCCTGCCGGTGGCCGCCGCGCTCGCCGGCGACGGCGCGCAGATCGCGCTCGTTGCCGAGCAGGCGCCGCGCGGATCGGTCATGCGCTTTGCCGCGAGCCTGTGGCGCAAGCCCGCCGCACTGCTGCAGGCGGCACGCTATCGCGCCGGCTTTCTGCGCACGCCATATCAGACCGGCAGCTGGGTCACCACCGCCCATGGCGACGGTCAGCTCGACGCGGTGACCGTCACCGACGGCCGCACGAGCCGCCGCATTCCCTGCGACTTCCTCTGTTCGGCGTACGGGCTCGTTCCGAACACGCAGCTCGCGCGGCTGCTGAATTGCGACGTCGCCGCCGGCAGCGTCGTCGTGAACGAGCGACAGGAGACGAGCCGCCCGTTCGTCTTCTGTGCCGGCGAGACCACCGGCGTGGGCGGAGTGGACCTCGCCCTCGTGGAAGGCGAGATCGCCGGGTTGTGCGCGGCCGGCCGGAGCGCCGACGCCCGCGTGCTGCACCGTCGCCGCGCGGGACTCCGCGCGATGGCGGAGGCGATGGAGCTGGCGTTCGCGCCGCGCAACGAGCTGCGCGGCGTTGCGACACCCGGGACCATCGTCTGCCGATGCGAGGACGTCGCATTCGGCGCGATCGGCGCGAGCTGGACGACGCGCCAAGCGAAGTTGTACACCCGCGCCGGCATGGGTCCCTGTCAGGGACGTGTGTGCGGTGCGGCGCTGGAGTTCCTGTTCGATTGGCCGGCCGATGCCGTGCGCACGCCGGCAGAGCCTGCACTTCTCTCTACCTTACTCGCGGATGCGGGCAACGTTGCCGCGGGGCCGCTTCACCAAGGAGTGTTCCAATGATGCAGCAGCGTGACTGGGCCGGCGTCTTTCCCGCGATCACGACTCCCTTCCGCCAGGACATGTCGGTGGATCACGACGCTCTGACCGAGCACGTCCGCTGGCTGATCGACCGTGGATGCAAGGGGATCGTGGCGCTCGGCTCGCTGGGCGAGACGCAGACGCTGTCCACGGACGAACGGGTGGCGGTGTTGGCGACCTGCCGGCGTGCGCTGCCGTCGAGCATCCCGGTGATCGCCGGCGTGGCCGGGCTGAGCACCATCGAGTGCGTGACGCTCTCGCGCCGCGCAGCCGACGTCGGGTGCGACGGGATCATGGCGCTTCCCGTCTACGTGTACCGCGGCGACTGGCGCGAGACCAAGGCGCACTACAGCGCGGTGATCGCGGCCACGCCGCTCACCTGCATGCTGTACAACAACCCGATCGCCTACGGCACCGACGTCACCCCAGACCAGCTCGCCGAGCTTGCCGAGGAGCACGAGAATCTGCACGCGGTGAAGGAGTCCAGCGGCGACGTCCGCCGCGTGACCGCGCTGCGCGAGCGGCTCGGCGATCGCGTGGCGATCTTCGTCGGCATGGACGACATGATTCTCGAGAGCATCCCGATGGGTGCCGTCGGCTGGATCGCCGGTCTCGTCAATGCGTTCCCCGAGGAATCGGTGCAACTGTTCGAACTCGGCCTCGCCGGGCGCATGGATGAGGCCTGGGCACTCTATGAGTGGTTCCTCCCCCTGCTGCGTCTCGATACCGTGCCGAAGTTCGTGCAGCTCATCAAGCTCACGCAGGCCGAGGTCGGCCATGGTTCGGCGACCGTACGCCCGCCGCGGCTCGAACTGGATGGTGCCGACCTCGCCGAGGTGCGGGCGCTCATTCGCGAGCGGATCGCGGCTCGTCCTGCCGCCAACGCAGGCGGCTCGCGCCGCGCCGTCGCCGCCGTCTGATCGCATCGCCATCGTGCCGGGACGAGCCGCCACGGCTCGCCCCGGCACGATGATGAATCAGGCTACGTTCAGGATTTTTCAGGATTTTTCTTACGTCACCGCGCAGGCGGTGTCTTCACTGCCGCCGGCGTCGTGTCTGCGGGAATGCTCGGGTTGGCTCAGTGCTCAGCTACTGGCCAGTCGTCAAAGACTCTGCAGGTTGGTTACGATTTCTGAACGGAGGCTCCACGCCAAGCAGATTACGAACGAAAAAGTCAAAGCGCTTCAGTTCTCCATAAGCGCCGCCTGATCCGTGGCCGGCGCCGGGAATGACTAACAGGTCAAAATACTTCCCGGCTTTTATCAGTGCGTTCACCACCTGCATGGTCGAAGACGGATCCACATTAGGGTCCATCTCTCCGACCACAAGAAGTAGTTTGCCCTGGAGCCGATACGCGTTGTCAACGTTAGATGATGCCGCGTACTGCGGACCGATCGGCCAACCCATCCACTGCTCGTTCCACCAGATCTTATCCATCCGATTGTCCTGAGAACCGGCGGCCGCAACAGCGGCTTTGTAGAATTCCGGGTGAAAAAGGAGCGCACCAAGCGCGCTTTGACCACCGGCCGAGGTGCCGTAAATCCCTACGCGACTGATGTCGTAAAATGAATACTTGGCCGCTACGGCCTCGTGCCAGAGGATGCGGTCTGGAAATCCCGCGTCAGCGAGATTCTTCCAGGCAACATCGTGGAATGCCTTGGAGCGGTTTGAAGTTCCCATTCCGTCAATCTGCACCACGATAAACCCCAGCTCCGCCTGTGCCTGCATTCCGGCCTGGGTGCTGAATGTCTTGGGGACGAATGAATCCTGGGGTCCCGCGTAGATGTTCTCAATGACGGGGTACTTCTTATTTGCGTCAAAGCTCATCGGCCGAATGATGACGCCCCAGATGTCGGTGTTACCGTCGCGTCCTTTCGCCGTGAACACCTCCGGTGGGCGCCACCCGGTCGCGAGGAGTGCGGTGGCATCAGCGCGCTCAACCGTCATGAGTACTTTTCGGTCGCGCGTTCGACGCAGTTGTAGAACAGGCGGCAGATCCACACGCGACCACAGGTCGGTATAGTACCGCTTGTCCCGCGAGAAGGCCACACTGTGCGTGGCATCCGCTTCTGTAATGGCGGTCAGCCCCGTGCCATCGAAATTGATGCGATAGTGGTGGACGAAATACGGATCCTTACCAGGATACATGCCACTCGCCGCGAACCAGATCTGGTGCTGTGTGGTGTCTACCCAATCAACGCCGTGCACGACCCATTGCCCTTTGGTAATCTGATTCTTTACGCGCCCGGTGACGCCATCGTACATGTACAAGTGATTCCACCCGTCACGCTCTGACATCCAGATGACCGCCTTCCCATCATCCATGTCATATCTGAACTTCTTGGCCGAGTATTCGAAGAACGTCGGAGACCGCTCATCGATGACAGCTCGTGCGCCGCCTGTGATGGCATTGATCTCGACGATGCGGTACACCTGGTGCCCACGCTGGTTGTACTCGAAAGTCACGGCCCGGCTATCGTACCGCCAGACGAGCCCGCTGACGTCGTACGCGCTGGGGAACAGTGCGTTGTCTATGATGAACTGTTTGTGTGACGCGACATCAAAGAGCACGGGCTGGTCCACGTCCAGCACGTCACCCGGCTTGCTGTAATAGAGCGCCGAATCCCTGGGTTGCAGCTGATTCGTTGGCGATGACAACACATAATGCACCTGCCGTAAGTAGCCAGGTCGCACCCGGTATGCAGCGAGCCGCTTCGAGTCCGGCGACCAGACGATGGATTCTGCGTCGTACGCATTCCCCTCGGAACCGTCGGTACTCAAGGCCGTCCCTCGTACGGAATCCACGGACCGCACATAGACGTTATAATTGCGGATGAGTGCCTCCTGTTTGCCATCGGGCGACAGTCTCGGCGGCGTATTCGTGTGCGGAAGTGCCCCGAAGAGGCCGCCGCCAAATTGCTGCCGCTCTCTTGGGGGGCGCGCTGTTAATGGCAACGTCGCACAGGCGTAGTCCGTAATTGTGCAACGCCAGCGTACCGCATCGGCCGGGAGACTGGACGTTACGTCACGCACCGCGAAATCAATCGCGTGTTCGCCATCGACAAACTCAAACGTCGTGAACGGCAGCGTGAGAGCGGTGACGGGCCGCTTCATTTTGGCGGCCAACGCATTGGCGAGCTTCTTGTGGTCGAATGCCGGACGTCGTCGGAGGGTCGCTGCATCCACAAGCACGAAAGTGTGCCCGCCCGGGACCGATTTGCGATAGACAAATCTGTCACCTGTGGGCAGCCAGATCGGCGGGTCCGCCGCATCAACGATGAGTCCGCCGAGCCGGTGCGCCAGCCCTTCTGCGCGAGCATAGTCGCTCGCTGTCCCTTGAGCAGCGCCGAAAGCTGGAAGCATGACGAGTCCGCTCAACAGCATAATCGCACCGGCAAACTGTGCTCGCGTCGCACCCGTACTCCGTTGCGCCAACTCTCCTGGAGATCTCATGATTCCTCGTTCGACCGCGTGCCGCACACCCGTGATGGCTGTGCTGTGGAGACAGGGGATCCGAATCTTCTTCTATCTCTATACCGAGCCCTGCCAAGGCGGGATAGGAAATAATATCCAATCGCGGAAGCGGCAAGGTGCGGTTCGATCCTGCAATTCGGCTTCTCGATCTGCCATGGCATTTGGCAGCCGCTCTTCCGCATCCACAGGATACGGGATAAAATATTTTCGCGGTAACCTATCCATACCGCCCCACTGGCCCATCACATGCCCGACTCCGCTCAGCGCTTCAGCATCCATCGTATCGGATGGCTAGCGACATTGCTCGGCGTGACGGCGTTTCTCGCCATCTCGCTATCCCCATCGCCCGCTGCCGGCCAGCAGCGCGACACCGCCCCGCAAAGGGCTCCCACACACGATCCCTTCCGGTTCGAGATGATGGGACCGGCGACCGGCGGCCGAGTCGCAGCGATCGCGGGCGTTCCCGGCGACGCACGCACATGGTACATCGGCAACGCCTCGGGTGGTGTCTGGAAGTCGAGCGATAGCGGCGCAACATTCCATCCGATCTTCGACAAGCAACAAGTGCAGGCCATCGGCGCCCTGGCTGTCTCGCAGTCAAATCCGAAGATGGTGTGGGCCGGCACCGGCGAGGCGTGGGCGGTGCGCGACGCCGATGTGATGGGCGATGGCATCTACCTGTCCACCGACAGTGGCGCGACATGGAAGAACATGGGATTGCGCGAAACGGGGCGCATCGGCCGCATCATCGTCAATCCTACCAATCCCAACACTGTCTTCGTCTGCGCGCTGGGCCGTGTGACTGGCCCGCAGCAGGAGCGTGGCGTGTATCGCACCACCGACCGCGGCGCGACATGGCAACGCGTTCTGTTCGTAGATCCGGGCACGGGATGCTCCGGGCTCACGCTCGACGCGCACGACCCGAATGTGCTCTTCGCCGGCATGTGGCAGGTGGAGATGCATACGTGGGCAATGTTCAGCGGCGGCGAATCGAGTGGCATCTACATGTCGCGCGACGGCGGCACGACATGGCAGAAGGTTGTCCACCCGGGACTTCCCCACTCGCCGCTTGGCAAGATTGACGTGGCCATCGCGCCGAGTGACTCGAAGCGCATTTACGCACTGATTCAGACTGCAGGCCAGGGTTCACTCTGGCGCTCCGACGATGGTGGCACGTCGTGGCACGCAGAGAACTGGATGCGCGCGCTGATTGGACGAGCCGGCTATTACATCCGACTCGCTGTCGGCACCGACAACCCGGACTACGTACTCGTCGCAAACAGCAGCTTCTTTCGCTCGACCAACGGCGGCAAGACCTTCTCCGAGATGCCGTGGGGCGGCGACAACCACGATATCTGGATCGACCCGAAGCAGCCAGACCGCATGGGTCTCACTGATGATGCCGGCGCGCGAGTCACCACCAACGCCGGCAAGAGCTGGACTAACGTCGGGATCGCGAACGGCCAGATGTACCACGTCGCGGTGGACAACCAGGTGCCGTACTGGATCTATACCAATCGCCAGGACAACGGCACGATGCGCGGCCCAAGCACGACCCCGGAAGCAGGGCCCGTACAGCGACGCCCGGCACCACCGTCGGTGCGGGCGTCAGCTGGATCCGGCGGCGATACCACTGTCGCCCTCAACGACACCGTCGCGCACACCGCACAGACAAAGGCAAAATCCGCCGCTGACAGCGTCCAACGCGCCGACTCCGTTGACAACGCCGCCGCAATGAGCGCGCGTTTCTTTGGGCCGCGTGGTTCCGCATGGGATCACGGACTGGGCGGCTGTGAATCGGGGTTCACACTTCCAGACCCAACCAATTCGGACGTCGTATGGGCAAGCTGCTACGGCAACACCGTGACACGCTGGGATGCGAAGACGAAACTCGCGCGCTCGGTAAGCCCCTGGATTCACACTCTGGACTCGCCGCCCAACGAACTGAAATACCGCTGCCACTGGACGCCGCCGCTCGCGATCGATCCGTTCGATCACAACACGGTCTACTATGGCTGTCAGGTAGTTTTCAAGACTTCGAACGCGGGTCAGAGCTGGAAGGTGATCAGTCCCGATCTCTCCACGCGTGATTCGTCGCGCATCATACCGTCAGGCGGCATCGTCCAGGACAACCTCGGCCAGTTCTACGGTGAGGTTGTATTCGCGATCGCGCCATCCGAAATCAGGAAAGGCCTGATCTGGGCTGGTACCAACGACGGCAAGCTGTGGTACACCCGCAATGCCGGTGGCACATGGACCGATGTCACAAAGAACATGAAGGGACTTCCGGAGTGGGGTATGATCCGCAAGATCGAGCCATCGCACTTTGATCCTGCCACTGCGTACGTCGCCATCGATTATCACATGGTCGATAACCGCAAGCCCTACATATATAAGACGACCGATTACGGCAAGACGTGGCTGAACGTCACTGGCGACATGCCAACCGGTCATCCGCTCGATTACGTGATGGCGGTAACCGAAAATCCCAACAGGCGCGGGATGCTGTTCGCCGGCACTGGTCGCGGCTTCTTCTATTCGAGCGACGACGGTGCACACTGGAAGCAGTTTTCGGAAGGACTTCCCGCGGCGCCTGTAACATGGATTGTGGTGCCGAAGCTCTGGCACGATGTCGTGGTATCGACGTACGGCCGCGGACTGTACATCCTCAAGGACATCACACCCCTCGAGAACGGGCTCGGCGCTCCGACCGCGGCCGCTGTCACGCTGTACCGGCCGCACCCTGGGTACCGTGAGGCGCGCAGCGGTCACGCCGACATCACGTTCTCGGTTCCAGCAAAGACGCCGCACCCTGTAACGATGGAGATTCTCGACTCCACTGGCACCACCATCCGCACACTAAGGGTCGCTACGCGCGCCGGCTACAACCGCGCATCGTGGGATCTTCGCTACGACGCACCAAAGCGCGTCGATCTCCGCACGACACCGATCGACAACCCGCACATCTGGGAGGAGTTGCGGTTCAAGGGGAAGACCGTGCGTCCCATCACACACTGGGGTATCCAGGGGCCCGAAGCGACAGGTCCAATCGCGACGCCAGGCCGGTACAGCGTGCGCCTTCTGGTGGACGGAGCGCCGGCGCAGACCCAGCCGCTCACAGTGCTGAAGAGCGACGCCATAACATCCAGCAACGCAGACCTCGCCGCCTCAACACGCACGCAAATCCGCATCCGTGACGACATGAATGCGGCGGTGGACATGATCAACACACTGGAGAAGATGCGCTTCCAGGTAGCTACACAAAGGAGAGCCTCGGCGTCGGATTCGAGCACTCTCGCTGCGCTGGACGCACTCGACCGGAAGATGCTTGACGTAGAGCTGAAACTCGTGTCGAAATCCGACCTGAACAGCGATGACAAGTACTATGCCGAACGGTACCGCGTGTACATGAATCTCATCTGGCTCTCCGGCGAAGTCGGTAGCGGAGCGGGTGACGTGGCTGGCGGTGCGAACTTCCGGCCAACGGACGCGTCGCGCGAGGTGCTCGCCAGCATCGAGCGCGATCTGGCGGACGCGCGGACGAATTTCACGACGCTCGTGAAGGTGGATGTGCCAGCGTTCAACACCGCGACCGCCGGCACGATCGAAGCGGTGTCGATGCGATAAACTTCGCGGCGCCGAGCCGGCCCTGTGCGATGGCGGCAAGTGGAAAACCACGATGACCGCCACGCGCCGGATTGTAGTCCGGGCACGCTCCTGGTGAGGCGCTTTCGACAGCTACAACGTTTGTGTATTGTGTACAACTACAACCTTTCACTCCAAGCCTCAATGCGCACTCATAAAATTGAGTCCAATGTCGGGGGAAAGCTCGCCGCGAAGCGCGCGGCCGAGCCGACACCGCGACCGGCACGCTCCGCCCCAGCAGAGCGTGTGACCCTGGGCGTAATCGTCGGCAATCGCGGCTTCTTCCCCGGTCATCTCGCACGTCTCGGACGCGAAGACATGCTCAAGGTGCTTGCGGAGGAAGGAATCGACGCAGTCGCGCTCGGTCCGGACGACTCGGTTCATGGAGCCGTTGAGAGCCGCGACGAGGCCAAGGCGTGTGCGGCGTTATTCCGCGCCAACGCCGACAAGATCGCCGGCGTGATCGTCACACTGCCGAACTTCGGCGACGAGCGCGCGATCGCAGAGACGCTCCGGATGGCCGGCCTCAACGTGCCGGTGCTCATCCACGCCACAGCGGACGATCCGGCGAAAATGGGCATTGAGGCGCGGCGCGACGCTTTCTGTGGCAAGATGTCCGCCTGCAACGTGCTCACGCAGTACGGTATTCCCTACTCGCTCACATCGCTGCACACACAGCAGCCGGAGTCCGAGAGCTTCCGCGCGGATCTGCGCAGTTTCACCGGCGTCTGCCGTGTAGTGCGAGGTCTCAAGCACGCACGCATAGGCGCAATCGGGACCCGTCCGGCGGCGTTCAAGACAGTGAGGTTCAGTGAGAAGATCCTCGAGGCGTCCGGTATCTCGGTTGAGCCGATCGACCTGTCTGAAATCCTCGGACGGATCGACCGGTTGGCGAGCGACGACCAGGATGTTCGCGCGAAGCTCGATGAGATCCATGGGTACGTCTCCAGCGACGGCATTCCGTCGGAGGCGCTCATTAAGATGGCGAAGCTCGGGCTGGTGATCGACCGCTGGATGCTTGAGGTGGATGCAACGGTGAGCGCAGTGCAGTGCTGGACATCGATGGAGGAGTTCTTTGGTGTCGTGCCATGTACCGTAATGAGTATGATGAGCGACGTGAACCTTCCGAGCGCATGCGAGATGGATGTCTGCGGCACCATCAGCATGTACGCGCTGACACTGGCGTCCGAGACGCCAAGCGCTCTGTTGGACTGGAACAACAACTACGGAGACGATCCCAACAAGGCCGTCTGCTTCCACTGCAGCAACCTGCCAAAGTCTTTCTTCGAAGAAGTGAAGATGGACTATCAGGCGATCATAGCCGGCACCGTGGGACAGGAGAATACTTACGGCACCGTCGTGGGAAAGGTGAAGGCAAACCCCATGACGTACGCGCGCTTCTCAACAGACGATCGCAGCGGCAAGATTCGCGGCTATGTTGGTGGCGGGAGATTCACCAACGATCCGCTCACCACGTTCGGCGGCGCCGGTGTAGTGGAAATTCCGCACCTGCAGGAGCTGTTGCATTTCATCTGCGAGAACGGGTTCGAGCATCACGTCGCCGCCACGATGGCGACTGTAGGCGACTCGGTGTACGAGGCGACGTCGCGATATCTGGGCTGGGACATGCACAAGCACGCGTAACGGCGTGCCCATCGTCGCGGGAGTCGATTTCGGGACGCAGAGCGTACGCGTCTCAATCGTGGATAGCGGGATTGGACAAATCGGTGCCGGCGTTGCGGCTTTCCCCGTGCTGCGGGACCGAAACGATCCTGACTTTGCAACGCAGTCGCACGACGCACAGATGAGCGCGCTGGCCGACGCGATGCGGCTGGCACTCACTGACGCTGGAGTCCAGGGGCACGACATCCTGGCACTCGCACTCGATACAACCGGATCGTCAGTGATACCGGTGGGCGAAGGCCTCGTCCCGCTCAGTGATTACTATCTCTGGGCCGATCATCGCTCGAAGGATGAAGCTGCTCTGATAACCGAGATCGCTCATCGCGATGGATTGCAAGCAATCGAATACTGTGGCGGGGTTTACTCCTCCGAGTGGGGGTTCGCCAAACTGCTGCACTGGCTGCGGCACAACCCCGATCAGCGCGACCGCCTCGTAACAGCGCTCGAGAACTGTGACATGGTTGCGGCGGTGCTATGCGGCGTCACCGACCCGCGTGACATCGCGCGCTCGATCTGCGCCATGGGACACAAGTGGCTCTGGAACGAGGAGCTCGGCGGCCTTCCGTCCGAGGACTTCCTCTGCGCGGTGGATCCGCTGCTAGCCGGTGTGCGCGCGAAACTGCAGGGCCGCTACCTCACGTCGGATCATGTCGCGGGCGTACTATCTATAGAATGGGCCGCGAAACTCGGCCTCGCGCCTGGAATTCCAATTCCGGTGGGAGCGTTCGATGCACACTGGGACGCGATCGGTGCTGGTCTCGTCGAAGGCGACGTCGTCAACGTAATTGGGACGTCGACTTGCATAGTGGCGATCGCGAAGAATATCAACTGCGTTCCCGGTGTGTGTGGCGTGGTGCGCGGATCCGCGCATCCTGACTACGTCGGCATCGAGGCCGGTCTGTCTGGCGTGGGCAACATCTTCGAGTCGATCGCAACGCGAAGTGGAAGCACCGTCGAAGAGCTCTCCGCTGGTCTCGAGCACTATCGCGCGGGACAGACCGGACTGTTACGTATGGTGTGGGACAACGGTGATCGCACGGTACTGGTGAATCCGCACCTTGGCGGTGTGACGTTGGGCTGGAATCTGAACCACAGCGCCCGCGACGAGCTATTCGCCGCGATCGAGGGGACCGCGTTCCACACGCGCATCGTACTCGAACGAATGGCGGAACACGGCGTGCCGATCAATCGCGTGATTCACGGCGGCGGTATAGCGCAGAAGAACGACGTGCTCAATCACGTCTACGCGAACGTTCTCGGCAAGCCAATTCTCGTTCCGGAGCGTCCGATCACCGGACTCGGCTCCTCGATCTTCGCCTTTCTTGCCGCGGGCGTTTTCAGCACCATCGAGGAAGCGCAGCACGCTGTCTGCCCACCGCTTCGCATCATCGAGCCTGACCCGCGCGAGCAGGCGGTCCATGAGCAACTGTATGCTATGTACCGATCGCTGTACTTCGCGCTGGGCAATCCGGCGTCCAGTGCGGTACACATCGGTAGCGTGCTCCCCGAGCTGCGCCGCATCGCCGCCGAGGCTCGGACATTGGCGCCCGCGGTCACGCCATAACCAACCATGCAATGACGCACCATCGCTCCGGAAGAAACTCCGGCCACCGTGTGACTGGTCACGTCGTGATCCTCGCCGCGGCGATGCTCGCGTGTGCGCCGTCGCACTCTCTTCCGCACGCATCGGCGGTGCCGGAGTCGCAGGCGTATCTGTTCTCGTACTTCACGCGTAATGGCGAGGACGGCGTGCACCTCGCGTACAGCCGTGATGGCGTCACGTGGTTACCGCTCAACGCGGGAAAGTCCGTGATTACTCCTGCCATCACCGGCGCGGGTCGCGGATGGCAGGAATGGAACACCACCGCGGCTCTGATGCGTGACCCAAGCATCCTTCGCGGACCCGACGGAGTGTTTCACCTGGTGTGGACCATCGCGTGGACCGATCACGGCATCGGCATTGCCCATTCGCGAGACCTGATTCATTGGTCCAGGCAGACGCGGTTGCCGGTGATGGAGCACGAGCCCACCGCGCTCAATACCTGGGCGCCGGATCTCTTCTACGACGACGCGACGCAGCAGTTCGTGATTGTCTGGGCATCGTCGATCCCCGGCCGGTTCCCCGCCACGGATTCGCTGGCACAGCGGACGTCGCGCGGGCGCGCCGATCACCGACTGTATTTCGTTACGACGAAAGACTTCGTGACGTATTCGCCAACAGCCTTGCTCTACGACGGCGGCTTCAGCGCGATCGACGGGACAATCGCCAAGCGCGGCGATACGTACTACCTCGTCATGAAGGACGAGACGTTCTTTCCATTGCATCGTGACCTGCGCGTAGCATCGAGCAAGCACGCCACCGGCCCCTACGGTCCCGCATCACCCGCGTTCACGGGTCGCGATACCGAAGGCCCGTCGGTTCTGCACTCCGGCGGCTACTGGTACATCTACTACGACGAGTACACGAGAGGCCGCTACGGCGCCGTGCGGACCACGGACTTCGTGCACTTCGAGCCGTTCTCCGATTCTCTGAAGACGCCGCGAGGGATCCGGCACGGGTCAGCTTTCCTCGCACCGGAGTCGGTTCTGAACGGGCTGCTCGCGCTGGACACGGCTGGGCGGTAGGGCGGTAGGCGCGTCACCGAGTTCCACTCGGTTTCGGCGCGCCTACCTTCACCAGCAGCACTCCATGCCTGGGCACCATGGCGGAGAGCTCGTCTTGCTTTGTGCCCATGTCCTTTTGGAGCCAGAGATCGCGCACCGGCTGACTTCCCGAAAGCCCGAGATCTGACCAGCGCACGGTGATCGTTTGAGGTACGAGATCGCGGTTGAACAGCCCAACCGCCATTGTCCCGTCGGCGAGCGGTCGCGCCCAGACCTCCACACGCCCCTGCTGGACGGTACGGCCTGCGGCCCTTCCAAGTGGATCCTGATCGACCGCGAGGACCTCCGGATTACCGAGCAGATTCGTCGTGAACGCGTCGATCTGCGACAGATCAGCGCCGATGATAAGCGGCGCAGCCTGCAGCGCCCAGAGGCTAATGTGCGTGAGCTGCTCGTTCGGAGTGAGACGCGTGTCGCGAAGAGTGCGCCCCCACCCCAGCTTCCCGACGACGAGCATGTCGGTGTCGTTCCAGTGCCCGGGACCGGCATACTGCTCGTGCCCCGTCTGCGCGAAGCCGATGCCCGACATGCTGCTCCAGCTGTCTGTGATGTCGCCCGTCACCCGCCAGAGGTTTCCGCCCACGTCCGCGCCCCACGTCCAGACGTCACCCCAGCCGTACTGGCACAGCGAGAATACGAAGTCACGATCGAGCCCATCGAGAACCGAGCGCATGAGACGGTATGGCTTCTGAAGCGTCGGAAGCGGAGGCATGCCATTGCGAGTAGGCTGGACATCGGAATAGGAGCACCAGTCGTATTTGATGTAGTCGAATCCCCATCCAGCCCACGTCTTTGCATCCTGTGCTTCGTGCTGGTAGCTGCCGGCGAAACGTTGCTGACAGGTCCGCGGGCCGGGCGACGAGTAGATGCCGATCTTGAGTCCTTTGGAATGGACGTAATCTGCGAGAGCCTTCATGTCGGGGAACTTCTCGTTCGACGTGATCTCGCCATTCGCGTCGCGCGGCCCTTCCCATGCGTCGTCGATGTTCACGTAGGTGTAACCCTGGGCAGCGAGGCCGCTGGTCACCAGCGCATCCGCAGCTGCACGCACCTTCGCGTCGTCCACTACTGGGCCCCATACATTCCAGGAATTCCAGCCGAGTGGCGGAGTGAGTGCAAGCGAGTGAGGGGCGCCGACGATCGTGATTTCCCCGGTGGCAGTGCCCGCCGGACCGGTTACCGTGACCATGATCGCGGTGCGTCCGGCCTGCTTCAGCGCACCGCTGATGATTCCCGTGTGTGAGTCGAGACGGAGTCCCGCAGGCAGATTCTTCACCGCGAAAGTGAGCGGCCCGCTACCCGACGCCGGAATGCGAAACAGGAACGGACGGCCTGGCGTCGCACCGGTGATGTGCGGACTGTTCAGCCGCGGCGCATCGGTGCTGCTCGACGCAATTACGGGCGCCGGATCGCTCGGCGGCAAAATCGTGGAAGGGCGCGCAGCCCCGTCGCTCATGACGATGGCCGCGCCTCCCCAATCGGCGATATCGCCCGCAGTTCCGTCGCCGCCATCGCTGACGAACAGAATCATCTGCCGGCCACCAGTCAGGTCCACCGAGATCGGTGTTGCCGGCTGACCGGCCCTGACGACTCCGCTATCGAATCGCTTCGCGCCGTCAACCCATACCTCGAACGTCACAGAGCCACGGTCGGTCCGGCGCATGTCGTCAATGCCGGCATTCGCGACGAAGCGTTTCGCCTTTCCTCCCAGGTCGAGCCAGAGTTCGGCGTTGGCGGTGACGCCAAGTCCATGAGGGTAGCGGGTACCACCGATGCTGATCGGCGCGTCTGGCACCGCGGGGGTACCGGCGCGAGCGGGGCGCCCTTCGAACGCAGCCAATCCTGGCCGCGGATGAGGTCCGCCGATCGTCTTGCTGAGATCAAGCGAATCGACCCATACGGCATTCGCTGGCGGACTCGCGCCATCCAACCGGCTGCCGGCCTGCGCCAACGCTGTGCCCGCAGGAACGAGTATGAACAGCAGTGCCAACGCGGACGCGGCGTCCTGACGCAATGTCTTCATCCGTCTCTCTCGTTTAAGAGTGCGCGTGACGATCAGATCGTATAATGTATCCGTAATATCCTCATCTTCCACAAGGACTTTCCATGGCAGATTCCATCTCACGACGAGCCGCGCTCAAGCGACTCGCCGCAATCGGCGCCGGATTCGCAGTGAGTGGAGATGCACTTGGCGGGCTGATCATCCGCCGGCGCGGGCGAGATATAGTGATCGCCGGCCAGCCTGTCGAGATCGCGGTGTCGTCCGTAAGTCCCACAACCGTACGCCTGACGGTGCGGCCTCTACGGAACGGACAGCCGGCGCCGCTGCCCGCCACCGGAGAGCTCGCTGAGGAAGAGTTGGGGACGATGTCGGCGCGCGGTCGCACCACACCAGAGCTGGTACGCGTGCGAGTTGGAGATCTAGTCGTGAGCTTCGCGGACGATCCGCCGAGGATTCGGATCGAGACCTCGGACGGCACGGTGGTTCAGAATCTGATGTTCGACGCGTCGGCACCTGGCATGTCATTCTCACTCGGGCATGGACCGCTGCTGGGACTCGGCGAAGGAGGACCGCAGTTCGATCGCCGCGGATCAGTCGATCCGATGATTATGGGACAGGGCGGATATCATCTCGCGACCAACGGAACGCGTGCGCCGATCCAGTGGCTGGTGGGGACCGATGGTTGGGCGATGTTCATCCATCAGCCACATGGCGCATTCGATTTCACTGGCGCTGCCGGGAAGTTCATGCCTGCACAGGCATTGCCACTCGACATGTTCGTCATTTCATCGAAAGAGCCGCGCGTGATCATGCGCGAATACGCGCGCATCACGGGCCTCCCCGAGATGCCGGCGCTCTGGGGCTTCGGCTACCTGCAATCGTCTCGCACGCTCGCCGGACCTGACGAAGTTATGGGCATTGCGCACACGATGCGCGAGAAGCGGCTCCCGTGCGATGCGCTCATCTACCTCGGCACCGGATTCTGTCCGTCGGGCTGGAACACGCGCAACGGCGACTTCACCTGGAACTCCGCAAACTTCCCATCGCCAAAGCAGCAGGTCCAGGCACTGCACGCCGAGCATTTCAAGGTCGTGCTGCACGTAGTGGTGGAGGGGCACCATCTCACTGGCACGGTATCGGATCCGTGCACAGCGGCCCCGCTGCCCAGCGGAGTGACTCCGGACGGACACTGGCCTCCGGACCGGCAGGCGGCCTGCTACTGGCCGTCACACAAGTCAGTGATGGTAGATGACGGCATCGACGGTTGGTGGCCCGATCAGGGCGATGGCTTCGACGGTCCGTCGGAGCTCAACCGGCATCGCATGTACTGGGAGGGCACTCAGCTCTATCGGCCTAACGAGCGCCCGTTCGCACTGCACCGAAACGCGTCCGCAGGAGTGCAGCGATTCGGTGGCTTTCTCTGGTCCGGAGACGTGCAGTCTCGCTGGGAGACTCTGCGCACTCACGTTGCGGTCGGCATCAACGCCGGCCTGACCGGCTTGCCCTACTGGGGTAGCGACATCGGCGGATTCGTTCCTACCGCAGAGTATACCGGCGAATTGTTCGTGCGCTGGTTCCAGTTCGGAGCATTCTGTCCGTTGTTCCGATCGCATGGACGCAACTGGCATCTGCACCTACCGTGGGGCTGGGATGGCGGCGACGGCGGTCCGCAGGAGACGCGCAATTTCCATGCGGATCCAGCGGAGCTTCACAACACGATGGTTGAACCGATCTGCCGGAAGTATCTCGAGCTGCGCTATCGTCTGTTGCCATATCTGTACACTGCCGTCCGCGAAAGTCACGACACGGGAATGCCGATCATGCGCGCGCTGTGGCTGCACCATTCCGGAGAGGAAGCGGCGGTTGCGCGCGGAGACGAGTATCTCTGGGGCCGCGATGTACTCGTCGCGCCAGTAGTGGAGAAGGGTGCAACGTCGCGGCGTCTGTATCTTCCGCGCGGAAGCTGGTTCGATTTCTGGACCGAACAGCGCGTGGAGGGCGGACGCGAGGTCGATCGCGCGGTGGACCTCGCGAGCATGCCGATCTACGCGCGCGCCGGCGCCGTCATCCCGATGGGCCCGGTTAGACAGTACGTCAGCGAGCCAAGCGATGAGCCTGTAACCCTGATTGTCTATCCCGGCGCCGACGGCGAATCGTCGTGGTACGAGGACGACGGCAACACGTTCGACTATCGGCGCGGTGATTTCATGCGCATCACAATGACATGGCGCGACGCAACACGACGGCTGGCACTGAATCTTGCACCGGGATCGCGCATGCGTGCGCCTGCGCCGCGTCGCATCGATGTTCGTCTGGCGGGGAGTACAAAGTTGACGTCGGTCTCGTTCACTGGTCGTGAGATCGAAGTTTCGCTTTGAGCGCTGACTGAACTGACGACCTCACATGGATTCCCGCTTTCGCCGGAATGACGAATTATCTCTCACATGCAGTAGGAAGTCGCGCTAACTCTTGCTTCCGCTCTGCCCGTAGTACGCGGCTGGCCCATGTTTGCGAAGGAAATGCTTCTCCAGCAACGCCGCTGGAAGCGCATCTGCGTTGGCATTGAGCGTGAGCGTCCCGTATGCCATGCGCGCCATTTCCTCGAGCAGGTCGGCGGTCTCCACGGCAGCTGCGACGGAGACGCCCCAGCAGAAGCTCGCATGTCCAGCGACGAGCACCGCCGGCATCTGCAGCGGATCGAGACCAGCGAACCGGCGCACGATCTCGCGGCCGGTGTTGGCCTCGTACTCCGACTGAATTTCCTCGACAGACAGGTGCGAGGTCAACGGAATCGCGCCATGAAAATAGTCGGCGTGCGTCGTGCCAAGGCAGGGGATCTCGCGTTGTGACTGGGCCCAGACAGTAGCATAGCGCGAGTGCGTGTGCACCACGCCACCAATCTGGCCGAATGCACGATACAGCTCGAGGTGGGTGGCCAGATCCGATGACGGCCGAAGGCTTCCCTCCACGATATCCCCGTTCATGTTCACGACGACCATCTGTGCGGGCGTCATCGCACCGTATGGCACACCGCTGGGCTTGATCACCACGACACCAGCTTCGCGATCGATCGCGCTGGCATTGCCGAAGGTGAATCGCGCCAGCCCGCGCTCTGCCAACTCCTTGTTTGCTTCGCAGACTTCGCCGCGAAGATCCAATAGTGCACCACGCTTGTCAGTCATACGATGCCAGCTCGCTGCTTAGCGCGCTTGATGATCTCGGTCATCACGTCGCGATGCTTGGTGAATGTGTCGTCCACAACCTGAAGTGTTGGAATGGCGTTCGGCGAGAGCGAGAGTGTCTCGGAATTGAATCGCCCGAACCCGGACTCGTGCACACCGCTGCTGCCGCGGCCCGGTGCGGGACTGCTGAGGTGCTGGAAGGAGTGGCTGTACTTCGACCAGCGAGGGCCGAGGCCGACCTGAAACATCGGGATGAAGCCGTGCAGTGCGTCATACGGCATCTCGCCCACGCAAGCAACCTGCGGGTACTTCGCGCGCAGGTTCTCCACCAGACGGCGCGTGCCCTCATGCATGTCGCCATTGGTGCTGTTCACGTGACCGCCGACGATGTCGAGGAAATAAGCGTCGACGCCGTAACGTGCTATCATGTCTGCGATCCGCCCTTCGAGATGCTCACGCCACGAGTCCGCGCCGAGGTTCATGTAGCCGAGCCATCCGTCCTGGTGACGGTCGTTGTTCCAGTCCACCCAGTCGAGGTTGTACGTGTTACCGTCGATCTTTTTTGTCACGGCGTTGGCGATCTTCGGCCAGATGGGAAGCTTCTTGTTCGCGGAGTTCGTGCCGTACATAGGCATGATCTTGAACCCGAGCTTGTGACCTTCATCGACTAACCGGCGAAATCCCGCCTCGCCGCCCATGCGGTCGGAGACACTGTAGTTGGGATAATCCCAGTAGTAGCGTCCATCCCACGCGGGCAGAAATACGAGCACTCGGTCGCCGGGAATCTGCGTCGCCATCCATCGCAGGATCTCCAGCATCTTCGCGTAATCGTTGAACATGTAGCCGGTATAATGCATGCCGTGGAGCGTCGTCACCATCGCGAGCTTGCGCATCCACGCGGGCACGTCTGTGCGCATCTCCCAGGATTTCAGCGAGAACGCTTTCTCGATGTGCTGCATGTGCAGTGCGGCGGCTTCCTGCTCGGACGCGGCGCGCCCGAGCCGCCACGTGGGAACGGCAACGCGCTTGTCTTCACGCCACGCGTCGTGCTCATAAATCGCCTCCACGCGATAGCTCGTCTCACCCGGCGCGAGATAGAATCGCTTGGGCCGCATGCGATCGTCCAGCGACGAGACGTAGAACACATCACTTGGCGTCTGGATCATGAGGAGCGGCGTGGTCATGCCGCCCCCTGGACCGTTCAGGTCGCCCGCTCCGAATGCGTAGCCGGCGAGCATCTCGTCGTCTCGCGGATCGTTGAAACCACCGCCGCCGAGTGAGACGTTGCCGCGTGGCACGCCGCGAACGACTGTGGTTACCGTCTTGATCGGCTTCTCCATCTCGACAACTGCGTCCCACTCGATCGTCGCACCGGTGCGACGCAGCGATGCGGTCAGCCTTCCGGGCGCGGTCTGCTGTCCGCCAGCCCATACGAAGCGGTCACAGGTGAGCGTCAGCGCGTCGCCGCTCCCGGTGATCTTCATCGCCGCGCGGTCCAGGCCATAGGTATTCTCGTCGGTAAAGACGAGGAAGCCGAAGCTGTAATCGCCGAAAGCCACCGACGGCTCGGGGAAGTCGAAGCTGAACTTCTGGTAGCCGCGACCGCGCGGCGGAATGAAGATCTCGCTCGTCGAGACCAGGTCCAGAACCGTGCCGGGCGCGTGACGCACAACACGAGCGGCCACTTCACTCGGCGGCGTTGCGGCGATCTGGCCGCCGAGTGACGCCGGCAGTTGCAGCGCATCGGGTGCGACGAACGCACCCGCGCCTACCAGGCCGACGGTTTTCAGCCAGTCACGACGAGACGCGGAATCGCTCATGAATCCAAGCCTGGCATCTTACCCCCGGGGTGATTTTCTGACACGGTCAGTACATCTCGTATTCCGTGTCCGTGATCCCCACCAGTACCGGTGAGGCGCCGCTTACGGACGCAGGAACATAAGGTATACTTTTCCTGGAATAATATCTGTATACTATATCCGCTCGACTAGGGGGTCGAGCGCCAGCACGACAGGCCCGCACATCCGCAAGCGCACTTTGGGCGCACCTGGTTCGCGCCACTGACCAGACGAATCACGAGGAGCATTCCATGACGTTGTCCCGCCGTAATGTCCTGAGGCTCGGCCTGGGAGCAGGTGCCGTTTCACTGCTCGATTCCATCTCGATCGGAGTCGCGGAGGCAGCCGCTCCGTCGGCGAGTCCGCTGAGCAAGACACCGAAAGATCGGATCCTCACGGCGCGTCCACTGCCGTTGGACGGTGTGCGCCTGCTTGGCGGACCACTCAAGCAGGCACAGGACGCAGATATCAAGTACCTGCTCGAGCTCGAACCCGACCGAATGCTGGCGTACTATCGGCAGAACGCCGGCCTCGCGCCCAGGGCAAAGCCGTACGGCGGATGGGACGGCGGTGGTCGCAATCTCACCGGCCACATCGCGGGCCACTATCTCTCGGCCATCAGCGCGATGTGGTCCGCAACCGGCGACAGACGATTCAAGGATCGCGCAGACTACATCGTCACGGAACTCAAGCTCGTGCAGGACAAGCACGGCGACGGCTACCTCAGCGCGCTGGAGGGCGGCCGGAAATGCTTCAACGCACTCGCGAAGGGAGAGATCAAGACTGCTGCATTTGACCTCAACGGTGAGTGGTCGCCCTGGTACACGCTCCACAAGACTTTTGCTGGACTGCGCGACGCCTATCGCTTCACCGGTAATCGTACCGCGCTGACTGTGGAGACGAAGTTCGCTGGCTGGGCCGAGGGGATTCTGTCGGGGCTCGACGACGAGCAGATACAGCACATGCTCGACACCGAGTTCGGTGGAATGAACGAGGTGTTGGTGGATCTCTACGCTGATACCGGCGATCAGCGCTGGCTGAATTTGTCGTACGATTTCGAGCACGCGGCCTTCGTCCAACCACTGCAGCGGCACCAGGACGTTCTCGGCGGTACGCATGCGAACACGCAGATCCCCAAGCTCATCGGCTCCGCAGAGCGGTACGCGTATACACGGGAACCAGCGGATCTTCTGGCCGCCGGTTTCTTCTGGGATGAGGTGGCGCAGCACCACAGCTTCTCGACGGGCGGCGACGGCACAGACGAGTATTTCGGCCCTCCGGACCATCTCGGCGCACGTGTGCACGGGCGCACAGCGGAATCGTGCAACGTTTACAACATGCTCAAGATGTCGCGGCAGATGTTCTCGCTGAGGCCGGACGTCCACTACGCCGACTTCCACGAGCGCGCGCTTTTCAACCATGCGATGGCGTCGATCAATCCAGAGACTGGCCGCACGTGCTACATGGTGCCTGTGGGCCCCGGCGTTACGCACGAGTACCAGGACATGCTCAAGAGCTTCACGTGCTGCGTTGGTACCGGGATGGAAAATCACGCACGCGCGGGCGACGGGATGTACTACGAGTCCGGTGACAAGCTGTGGGTGAACATCTACGCTCCTTCCACCGCGCAGTGGCGCGAGGCGGGCGTTCATCTCACGATGGACAGCGACTTTCCAGTGGGAGAGACCGCGAAGCTCACGCTCCAGTTGCAGAAGCCCAGACAGTTCACACTGGCGATGCGCCGACCGTACTGGGTGGGCGATGGGTACTCGGTAAAGGTGAATGGCACTGTCGTGTCGGAGCGCGCGCCGGATCCGAAGCCCGTGGAAGGCGCGCGACGCGCGGGATCGCGCCGGCAGATGTACAGATCGCCAGTACCTGTGGGTTCGTACGTGGAAGTGAAGCGGACGTGGCATAGCGGCGACGTCGTGGAAGTCGCGCTGCCGAAGACTCTGCGGTTGGAGCCCACGACCGACATGGCGAACCGAGTCGCCATCATGTGGGGCCCGCTCGTGCTTGCGGGCGATCTCGGCCCCGAGCCGCCTCACCGTGGCGGCGACGACGGGGACGGGGAGACCAGCACACACAATCCTGTGATTGTACCGGTCCTTGTCGCCGCTAACGTTCCGGTGGAGAATTGGGTCAGGCCAGTGGCGGGCGAGCCCGGCCGGTTCCGGACTGCTGGCGTGGGCCGCGAGCCGAATGCGGCGGGCAACGCGCATGAGGTTGATCTCGTCCCGTTCTACCAAGTGCACGAGCGAACCTACTCGACATACTGGGATGTCCTAACGCCCGAGGAGTGGACGACACAGAAGACGGAATACGTCCACGAGGTTGAGCGGCAGCGCAAGCTCGAGGCGGCGACTGTCGCATTCGTCCGACCGGGGGAATTGACCACTGGGCAGTCGCTCGGCTACCAGAGCGGCAAGGACATCACGCCGCAACATGTGCTCGGGCGGACCGGACTCGCGGGCCGAAGCTGGTTTTCCTACGATCTACCGGTGGAGACGGGTCACCCCATGGTCGTGGTGGCTACGTACTACAGCGCCGACCGTCGCACTTCGCCGGCATCCTTCGATATTCTGGTGGACGGCCAGCGGATCGCCGAGCAGAAGGTGGAGCGAACCGATCCTGGCCGCTTCTACGACGTGCAGTATCCGGTGCCGGCGGCCCTCGTGCAGGGCAAGTCCAAGGTCGCAGTGCGCTTTCAGGCCGAGGAAGGAAACCAGATTGCGGCGGTGTTCGGCGTGCGAATGGCACGGGGGGACCAACTCCCCTGACGCTTGCTGGCCGGACTGCTCCGGGGGCTTCTGAACACACGAGGCTCCAGGAACCATCTGCCCAAATTATCTCTTGACAGAGTCAACCGGCGCCCATACTCTCTGCACCGTTCGGTTGTTGAATACAATATTCTATTCTGTACCGCTCTTTGACATCATGATGCCTCCCAACCCCTGACCGTCGGTGACGCCGTCCTATGCGACGTCACCCCCACGCCCGCAGGACATTCCCGCCCTCGAACCCCCAACGTAGCGCGCCGGAACACAACAGCTCAGGAGATCGAAGATGCGAATTTGGATTTGTTGTACCACAATCGCCCTCGCCATCGCACTCGCCGCTGTCCCCGCATCGGGGCAGCAGACTGGCCAGATCACTGGCGCGGTCAGCGACTCCACGAATGGCCAACCACTGCCCGATGCACAGGTTCTGATCCCGGGAACCAGACTCCGCACGGCAGCGAACTCACTCGGTCAGTACACACTCCGCAACGTGCCTGTTGGGAAGACCACGGTGCGCGTGCAGAGGCTCGGATACGCCTTTGTTGAGCGAATCGTCACGGTTACCGCCGATACGACCGTCACCGCTGACTTCCGCGTGCAACCCAGCGCGGTTCTCCTAGCTCGCGTCGTCGCAGTAGGCTACGGGACGCAGAAAAGAGAGGAGATCACCAGCGCAGTATCGAGCGTGAACGCCGCCGACTTCGTCCAGGCTCCGGCGCGCGATGCCGCATCGCTGATCGCAGGCAAGATCCCTGGACTCGCCGTCACCACGCCAAACGGCGATCCGACGAGCGGCACGGAGATAAGCCTGCGTGGCGTGACGACGTTGGTCGGGCCCACCAGTCCACTCGTACTGATCGATGGCGTTCCCGGTGATCTCAATACCGTCGCACCACAGGACATCCAGTCAATCAGCGTTCTCAAGGACGCTTCGGCCGCGGCGATTTATGGATCGCGTGCGTCCAACGGCGTCATCCTGATCACGACAAAAAAGTACGAAGGCGGCGCACCAACGGTCCGCTACGACGGTTACATGAGCCATCAGACGATAAACCGCTCTCCTCAGTTCCTCCAAGCGGCTGACTATCGATCGCTCATAGCAAAGGGCTACGGGTTCCAGGATCTCGGTTATTCGACGAACTGGCAGAACGAGGTGCTCCGTAAACCAGTGAGCCAGCGGCAGAACTTTAGTATCAGCGGCGGCACTGGGACGACAAACTACACCGCGTCTCTCAACTATGAGAACGCTCAGGGGATCTTCAAGCGATCCGACAACCAGAACTTCACGGCGCGCGTCGATGTCGGTCAGTCTCTGCTCAATGACCGGCTACACGCCGATTTCAACATGCTGACAGGCCTCAACAACCACTTCATTGGCCCGGATTACAACTACATCTGGCGTCAGACGTTGATCCGGAATCCCACCGACCGCGCGGTGGACAGTACCGGTGCATGGCAGGAGCGTGGCACTTACTTCTACACCAATCCGCTCGGCCTCATCAACGAGGACAACGGCAATTACGAGGGACGTGACCTGCGCCTGAACGGCACGCTCACATTCAAGCCCATCGACAAGCTGAATCTCTCGATGTTGGCAGGAACAGAGCGGACCTCGTCATTGACCGGCGACGCCACGACCTTCCAGCACGTGAACACCACCGAGTCCGGACTGAATGGCACTGCATCCCGCAGCAGCGGTTCCGACGTGGACCGCATCCTCGAGCTGACGGGGACCTACTCGGCCGACCGCGGAGACAATCATGCCACACTGCTCGGCGGATACAGCTACCAGGACTTCGAGTCTGAATACTTCTACGCGAGCAACTATGGCTTCCCAACCGATCTATTCGGGTACAACCAGCTGCAGCAGGGGAGCGCGCTGACCATGGGCCAGGCGTACATGAGCAGCGACAGGTCGTCGTACAAGCTGGTTGGCTACTTCACCCGATTGAACTACGACTGGCAGAACCGCTTCCTCCTCAATGGCAGTCTCCGATACGAGGGAAACTCCCGATTCGGTGCCGCGCACAAATGGGGTATGTTCCCGGCCATCTCTGCTGGATGGCGACTCGACAACGAGAACTTCGTGAAGCGAATCGCGCCGGTCTTCAACGAGCTCAAGCTGCGCGTGGGGTACGGCGTCACGGGCATCGCACCGGATCAGTCGTATCTATCGCTGACGAGCTACAGTTACGGCTCCAAGTTCCTGTACAACGGACAGTGGGTGGAGGGGATATCTCCTTCGCGCAACCCTAACCCGGACCTGCGCTGGGAGCGGAAGAGCGAGATCAACACCGGCGTCGATTACGCACTGTTCAACTCGCGCCTGAGTGGAAGCCTGGATGTGTACCAGCGAGACACCCGGGACATGCTCTACAACTATAACGTTCCGGTGCCGCCGTTTCTGTACGGGCAGATCCTCGCCAACGTCGGACACATGAGCAACAAGGGCGTTGAGGCGCAGCTCAGCTACGACGTCATCCGGCGGCCGCACATGAGCTGGACAACGAGCGCGAACTGGTCCATCAACAAGAACCGGCTGGTGAGTCTCTCCAACGAGATATACCAGGCTGGCAACTTCATCCTGGGCGGCTACACCGGTGAGCCGATTCAGACCTACACGCACCGGGTCGACATAGGTGGGCCGATCGGAAATTTCTACGGCTACAAGTCGGTCGACATCGACACCGCAGGAGCGTGGATCGTGCTCGACTCCCTTGGCAATCGCATCTCGATCAACGACGCAAATGAGAAGGACAAACATGTTATCGGGAATGGGCTTCCCAAGCAGTACCTGGCGTGGAACAACGCCGTCCAGCTCGGGAGCTTTGACCTGAATGTCAACATGCGCGGCGCCTTCGGATTCCAGATTCTCAACTTCCAGAGAATGTACTACGAGAATCCGACGATTCTGCAGTACAACATGCTCAAGACGGCATTCGATCCGGTGTACGGCAAGCGGCCAGTGAACTACGACCTCGCATACGTCAGCTACTACATCGAGAACGGCGACTACTGGAAGGTCGATAACGTGACTCTGGGCTACACTCTCGGCAAGAATGCATTGAGACGGCTCTTCGGTGGTGTGTCCGAGGCGCGGCTATACGTCTCCGGCAGCAATCTCCTGACCCTGACGGGCTACAAAGGGCTGGACCCGGAAGTGACGACAAGAGGCACGGATGGGTTGAGTCCAGGCGACGATCAGCGCGACAAGTATCCGACAACCCGTATGTTTACCACTGGCATAAGCGTGAGGTTCTAAAATGCGATACGACAAACTCAAGTACGCGCCTGCGCTGCTCTTATTCGGCCTGATCCTTGGTCCTGTCTCTTGCAACGATCTGACGGAAGTTCCTTACACTCAGGTCACCAATCAGAACTTCAAACCTACGAGCGCCGACATCGGCTCGCTGATTGCGCCAGCCTACACTCCGCTTAGAGGTCTGTGGATGGGGTGGTACGGCAATATAGATACACAGGAAGAATCATCGGACGCGCTGATCACTCCGGTTCGTCCGAACGGCTGGTACGATGGCGGTACGTACATCCGCATGCATCAGCATCGCTGGGATCCCAATCAGGGACAGCCGGGGACTCTCTGGTTCTACGCATTCGCCGGCATCAACTCCGCGAACCGGGTCATTTATCAGATTGAATCTGGCAGTCTTCCCATCACGGGCGACGCGAAAGCGAGCGTCCCGGCTGAGTTAAGGGCCGTCCGCGCCTACGACTACTCCCTGCTGCTCGACAATTTCGCGAATGTGCCCATCGACACAAACTTCACCGCCACCGACCTGCCCACGCAGTCGACCCGGCAGCAGGTTTACGATTTCGTCGTGAAGCAGCTCACCGATGTGATTCCTCTTCTGTCCGATGCCACTGGCTCGGCGACGTACGGCCGGATGAACAAGTGGGCGGCTACCGCGCTGCTCGCCCGGGTGTATCTCAACGCGGAGGTGTACACCGGCACGCCGCAGTACGATAAGGTGATCGCGCTGACGCAGCAGATCATCGACGGAGGAAAGTACAGCCTGGATGCCTCGTATCGCGCTCCGTTCGCGCGGAACAACGACCAGTCTCTAGAGAACATCTGGGACGTGCCGTACGACGCGATCAATGCACAGGAGAGCTGCTTCCACATGAAGACACTGAAGCCAGAGTTGCGATTCGTCTTCAACATGCAGGCACAACCCTGGGGCGGAAGCGCCTCCAACCCGCAGTTCATCGACACGTACGACGCCAATGATCAACGGTTGAAGGATACCTGGCTCATGGGTCCACAGTTTGATGCTGTAGGGCACGGATACGACTTCGTGAAGTTCGTGCCGTCAATCACCAGGACCGACTTCAACAACGGATTCCCCGTCTGGAAATACGAGATCTACGCTGGCGAGACGGGCTCATCCGATGTGGATTATCCGATCATACGCTACGCGGAAGTACTCATGATGCAAGCCGAGGCGTTGCTGCGGACGGGCCAGCCAGGCGCCGCCGCTGCAATCGTCACCCAGGTGAGACAGCGCGACTTCCCGACCGATCCGGCCAAGGCGGTCGTCACCGGCGCGCAACTCATGCAGGGCAGTGCGTACAACTACGGCTGGAGCGACACTGATGGCGTCGTCAAGACTGCGGCGAACGGCACGCCGGTGGTGAATGGTGGCGCCGACGTGACGTATGGCCGGTTTCTGGACGAGTTGGGCTGGGAATTTGCGATCGAAGGACACCGCCGATCAGATATGATCCGCTTCGGCGTGTACACGACGAAGACATGGTTCAATCACGTGCCGAACGGGGACTACCGCGCGCTGTTTCCCATTCCCAGTGACGCAATCGCGACCAACTCGAACCTGAAGCAGAATCCGGGATACTAGAGTCGGGAGGCATCGTTGGGTGCCGGCCCGCCTCAGCGGGTTGGCACCCAACGATCTGGAGGAAGGTACATATGCCAAGACCAATCTTCGCCACAGCATCTGGGTGCGTGCTCATAGCGCTGGCTGGCTGTAGCCGGACGACACCGCCGCCGGTCACAACCAATCCGCCCGATGCCGCGAGTAGCACCGGATGGGCGACAACCGGCGCGATCGACACACTGTCGTCCGAGCAGCTTCGCGGACGGCACGTGGGCGACGTCGCGGATATGCTACAGGGCCGCGTGGCCGGATTGCAGGTCATCCGGCTTGGCAACGGCGACATCTCGCTGCGAATTCGTGGAGATGATTCCATTCTCAGTAATGGCGAACCGCTGGTCATCCTGGATGGAGCACCAGTCGCATCGCAGAGCGTGTCCCAGGTGTTGCGCGGGCTGAATCCGCGCGAGATTGCGAGCATCGACGTGCTGAAGGACGTCGCATCCACCGCGGCGTACGGTATCAAGGGAGCGCATGGCGTGATCATCATCACGATGAAACGCGAACGATAAGCCGTGCGGCAGTAGCTTATCGCTTGTTCCTGGTCAGCGCGTGACGCGACTTACGGCGACCTAATTCGTCGTGGCCGGCTCGAGGCCTGTCATCAACCGCAGAAGGCCATCCTGAGTTGCGTCGGCGCGTGAGACTTCACCCACCATGCGTCCGTTTCGCAGCACGAGGATGCGTGTGGAAAGGTTGATCAACTCGGGGAGCTCACTCGAAATGAGGAGCACAGCGCACCCCTGTGACGCCAGCTCGTCGATCCAGGCATGCAGCTCTGCCTTGGCACCGACGTCCACTCCGCGTGTGGGCTCGTCGAGAATGAGAATGTCGCAGTCGGCGGCGAGCCACTTGGCCATCACGATTTTCTGCTGATTTCCTCCCGATAGTCCCCCCGTAACCGCGTCGGGCGCCGCACGCACGCGAAGCCTCTCGAAAAGATGACGGATCACACTGATCTCCTTCGCCTTGTCGATCCACCCAAAACGGGCAAAGAGTGGCAGTGTTGGTAACGTGCTGTTCTCGCCCGTGCACATGGAAAGAACGAGTCCCTGCTTCTTGCGATCCTCTGGCACGAAGCCGATGTGCAGACGCACCGCATCCTGCGCCGACCGGATTTCGGCGCGGGTGCCGCCCACCCACACCATGCCGCGCGTGGCCGGCTCGAGGCCGAAGATGGAGCGCGCAATCTCCGAGCGTCCCGCGCCGATCAGCCCGGCCAGGCCGAGCACCTCGCCGGAGTGCAGCGTGAACGAGACGCCGGCGAAGCTCGGCAGGCACGCCAGTCCTTCGACACGCAAACGCTCCTCGCCGTGCTCCTCACCCACATGGGTTGGGAAGTATTGCTCGATCCGGCGTCCGATCATGAGCTGGATGAGGGCTGCCTCATCTAGCTCGCCGGCGGGCCGAGTGGCGACGTGCTGGCCGTCGCGCAACACTGTGATTTCATCGCACAGTCGGTGAATCTCCATCATCCGGTGCGAGACGTAAATGATCGTCACACCGCGCGCTTGCAGCTGGCCGATCAACGAGAAGAGTCGCTCGGCGTCGTCGCGCCCGAGACTGCTGGTTGGCTCGTCGAACACGATCACTTTCGCCGCGGCACCGACGGCACCGGCAATCTGCACCAACTGCTGTTCGGCAACGGTCAGCGTCTCCATCGACCGCGCGGGATCGATCGACGCACCAATCGCCGCCAACAACTCCACGGCGCGCCTGCGCACCACGTCTCGTTGCACGAAACCGAAACGTCGCGGTAGCTGCCCGAGGCAGAGATTCTCGCCCACGGTCATGTTCTCGCAGAAGGCGAGCTCCTGATGCACCATGGCGACGCCGGAGGCGAGCGCATCACGCGGATCGTCGAAGCGAACCGGCCGGCCATCGAGGAGAATCTCACCGTCGTCGGGCTTCTGAAGTCCCGCAAGGATCTTTCCCAGCGTACTCTTACCGGCGCCATTCTCACCACACACTGCGTGACAGGAGCCAGCACGTACCTCAAAGCTCACATTCGATAGTGCGACGGCGCCAGGAAAGCGTTTGGTGATGTGCGAGAAGGAAACCGCCGCCATCGCGCGTTACGGCAGTGCCAGGTACTTCGGGTCCACGTCGGTGAATCCCCATGCCTTCAGCTGACGCGCCCAGGTGCCGAGATTGCTCCTGTCGACACGCACGAGGTCCATCTGCACGTGAGCAGGAACGTCCTTGTGCAGGTAGACGTGGTCGAAGATAGTCTTCACGGACACGTAGCCCCACAGATACGTCGGCTGCGCGAACAGCACAGGGGCGAGTCCCTTGTCCACGTATGCAAGCTCAGACGGAAGCGCATCCACAGAAACAATCTTGACGCGCGTGGTGTCGAGATCGGTTAGCAGTGTCTTGGTCCAGAGAGCCCAGCCGCCTATCATGGCCCATCCCTGGATGTTCGGATAGGAATTCTGGGCACGGATCACTTCGGCGGCGGCATCTTGCGGCGTCTCTGCGTGATAGAAGGTGTTGAGAATCGTGATGCCTGGGTGCTTCGTCGCCTCGTCCTTCACTCCCTGCACACGCCTCTGGAGGTTCGGCGCATTCTGGCTTCCGGCGAGAATGGCGACCTTGCCCGTCTCGTGCATCTGCTTCGCGAGCTCCTGCATCACCTGCTTGCCGATCAGCGCGTCGTCGCCACCGTAGAACGAGAACCGCTTGGAGCCTGCGACGTCGCTGTCGAATGTCATTACGGGAACACCGCGGTCGACCGCTTCATTAACTGCCCCGACAAGCTTGCCCGCATCGCTGGCCGAAAGGAGGATCGCATTCGCCCCACTATTCACCGCCGACGCGATCCGCTGCGCCTGAATGGTCGCATCCTCACTTGGTGGTGTCAGCCAGTCCACGCGCACGTTCACACCGTACTGCTTCGAGAGCTCCTTCGCTGCGGAGTCAGCGCCAGTGCGCCCCGACAGGAATACGGGATTGGTGGAGCTCTTTGCGATCATGGCGATCGTGAACGTCTTGGTGCCGCTGGCGGAGGAGGCTCCATCCTTTGTGGCGCCTCCGTCTCCGGAACCACCGCAGGCGACGAGTGCCGCGGCACAAAGAAGGAACGGAATGGGGACGATATGCGAGCGCTTCATCACGACACCTCTGATGCTGCAGTGGATGTATCCCTGACGGGAGGAGCGGCGGCCATTCGACGCGCGAGCAGACGAGTGCCGCCCTGATCTAATACGACGGCGAGGATCAGCGCGCTGCCAATGATGATCCATTCGTAATTCTGATCCAGGTGTAACGTACGGATTGCCTGCCGGATCATTACGATGAGAATCGCGCCCAGCGTCGCGCTGATTGCACTTCCCTTGCCACCGATGAGGCTCGCGCCGCCGACAACTGCAGCTGCGATCACGTACAACTCGTAGCCGTTCGCGTCCGACGAAGTGGCGGACCCATAGAACGACGCGCCGAGGAAGGCGGCGATTCCAGCGCTCAGGCCCGAGATGGCGTAAACGCCAAGCTTGATGCGGTCCACGCGCAGTCCGGAGTAGCGACTCGCCTCCGGATTGCCGCCGATAGCGAAGACGTAGCGTCCGCTCACAGTGCGGCTCAGATACACCTGGCCAATTGCGGCGACAATGAGCATGACGAGCACCGGAACCGGATACAAGTCGGCGCTCAGACCCAGGCGGGCCTTCGCGACGCTCGTCAGTGCGCTGGGTACCAGAACGCTCTCGGCGTGGCTTACCACGAATGCAATGCCGCGGAGAACCCACATTGTGCCGAGCGTGATGATGAATGGATGCACGCCAAGACCTATCACCATGAATCCGTTCGCGAGCCCGCAGACCAGAGCGATTCCGAGACAGGTCGCCAGGCCGACGGACACCGTGGCAACCGGACCCATCGGGCCGACCATGCGGAGCACCATCGCCATGCCGACACCGGCCAGCGCGTAGATCGCCCCGACGGAGAGGTCGATTCCACCAGCGATGATGACGATCGTAGCGCCGACGCCCATGATTGCGAACGAGCTCGCGTCCGTGCCCATCTGCACGAGCGTGTAGGCGTTCAGAAAGTTGTTGGTGCGAGCGCCGCTGAGCACATCCAGGTGGGAGCCGGCGGCGAAGGTGAGCGCGGCACCGAGCAAGACCAGGACGGCGACGATGCCAATCTGCTGTGACTTCAGCAGGACGCCGGTAGCGCGGCGGATAGGCAATGTCCAAGGCAAGGCGGAGGTCATGTTATACGGCGGACTGGAGGAGAGAATGTCAGCGTGAGCAACAATGGACCGGAGCGCGAGGCTTGTCAACGACGTCGGAACTGAGAGCACCAACAAAACCACCGGGCACGCCATTGACGATTCATCCCTTTATGCTGTCGAAGTGGCGCAAAGATGCGCGGGACGGGCGACTACGCGGGCGGGCGCGGAAGGCGCCACCACCCGGTCCCGCCCGCGAGATCGCGCAGTTGCAGGCGCTCGAGAAGACGGATGCGCTGCTGCAAGAGGAGCACGAACTCCTAAAAAAAGCCATTCGGTTTTGTTCCGCTCATTGACGCGCCGCCGCACTGCGGCGGTCACGTGCGCGGTGCTCGTTCAGGCTGCGCGGCACCGGGCCGCGCGTGGCGTGATCTTCCACAGTGATCGCGGCTCGGAGTACATGGGCGCACCCTTTTGCGCGCAGGTGGCGCAGCTCGGCCTCCTGCAGAGTGCCAGCGCCAGGGGCCCCGGCGACAATGCGCACGCCGAGTCGTTCTTTCATTCCCTTAAGGCCAAACTCACCCGTGGAGTCACTTTTCCAACCGCTAGAGCGCTGCATCGCGCGCTGCGCACCTATATCCGCTACTACAACGCAACGCGCCTTCACTCGAGTCTCGACTACCTCTCGCCACTTGCCTTTGAACGGCGGGCGGCGTAAACCATGAGTGTCAACGAAAGTGATGCAAGATCCGAAGCACTTTTCGGATGCGGCTT
>Ga0207929_1000046_pt1 | contig 39937 bp, 40 predicted proteins | sample NGESurdeep072012_FD_184466 | JGI IMG/M metagenome (GOLD analysis project Ga0207929, IMG submission 184466) | Arctic peat soil microbial communities from Barrow, Alaska - NGEE Surface sample 53-1 deep-072012 (SPAdes) | ecosystem: Environmental > Terrestrial > Soil > Wetlands > Peat ... | reverse complement strand
CGCCACACAGCACCTGATCGGCCTCGGCCACGTTCGAATCGGCCACCTGGCCGGCCAGCCGACGGTCAGCACAGGCGTGCTTCGCCGCAAGGGCTATCACGCCGCCCTGGCGGAGGCAGGGATTCCTGCCGACCCTGACCTGCTCGTCGAGTCAGGCTTTGTCGAGGAGGGCGGGGCCCAGGCCATGGAACGCCTGCTGTCGCTGAGCCAACCCCCGACCGCGATCTATGCGGTGACCGACATGACCGCAATCGGCGCCTACGGAGTGGCGCGCAAGAGGGGCCTGCGCATCCCGGAGGATCTCGCGATCGTCGGGTATAACGACATCCCCCTCGCAGGCCGGCTGATCCCCGGCTTGACGACGGTCCACGTGCCGATTCACGAGTTCGGAAGCGTGGCGGCACGCATGCTGCTCGAGCAGATCGAGACGGGAGTGCTGACGCCGAGGCGGGTGGTGTTCGCGCCGCAGCTGGTGGTGCGGGGGTCGAGCGTGGCCGGCGCCGATGAGCAGCTGGTCGGACGCCCGGCGCAGCGAAGTCCGGTGGAGTAGGTAGAGGTTTGAGCGAAAAATGGGCTGGTATGGTAGACAAACGTTTGCGCGTCACCCTGACGCATTGATTTGAGTCGGGAGGCAGTGTCCAAAACCATGAAGTCCTCGAAACACAGGCTCGGTTGGATCGGCACCGGCCGGATGGGGTACGCCCTGGTGACCAGGCTCCTCGAACGCGGTTGTGATGTGGCCGTTTACAACCGGACGAGGGCCAAAGCAGAGCCGCTCGTCAAGCTCGGCGCCAAGCTTGTCGACCGCCCCGCCGACCTCGCCGACCGCGACATCGTCTTCACCTCGGTGGCGGGCTCGCAGGACTTCGCCGAGGTGACGACAGGGCCCCACGGTGTGCTGTCAAACGGTGGTCCCGTTCCTGCTGTGATCATCGACTCCTCGACGGTTTCCATGGATGTCTCGCAGAAGGTCCGCGCGAAGGCGGAAGAAGTTGGCAGCGCCCTCCTCGCGACTCCTGTCAGCGGCAATCCAAAGGTGGTGCGCGCAGGGCGCTTGAGCATCGCGGTCTCCGGCCCGCGCAAAGCATTCGAGCTGTCCCTCCCCTACCTCCAGATGCTCGGGGGGAATGTCAGCTATGTCGGCGAAGGCGAGCTAGCTCGCCTGGTCAAGATCTGTCACAACCTCGTGCTCGGTGTGGTCACGCAGATCATGGCCGAGACGACCGTGCTCGCCGAGCGAGGCGGGATCGCCCGCGCCGACTACCTCGACTTCCTGAATGGCAGCGTGATGGGTTCAACGTTCACGCGATACAAGACGCCGGCATTCGTCAACCTCGATTTCACGCCAACCTTCACGGGCAAGCTGTTGCGCAAGGACTTCGAGCTCGGCCTCGAGGCCGCCCGCAAGCTTGACGTCCCGATGCCGGTGGCGGCACTCGTGCATCAGATCGTCACCAACATGATCGGCTTCGAGTTGGGCGACGCGGATTTCGCAGCTCTGCTCCAGATGGAAGCCTGGGGCGCCGACCTCAAGCTGGTGCCTGAGAACCGAAAGGTCTCCGATGGGTTGGAAGACAAGGGTAAGGATGGCAAGAATGTCAAAAGCTGAGTTTCCCGTCGCTTCGCTACCGGCACCGGGTCGGATGAATGTCGACTGGGAAGAGCGCGTCGATTTCCGCCGTCTTCACGAGTACCGGTTGAAGCGCACCCGCGATGCGATTGCGAACGCCGGGCTTGGAGCGGTGCTGGTGTTCGACATGAACAACATCCGCTACATCACCAGCACGCATATCGGCGAATGGGCGCGCGACAAGGTGGCGCGCTTCGCATTGCTCACGCCCAAAGGCGAGCCAATACTGTGGGATTTCGGATCCGCCGCAAAGGTTCACCGGCTGCACGCGCCCTGGCTGCGACCGGAGAACTCCCGCGCAGGGATGACAGGCCTGCGAGGCTCGGTCGCTCCAGAGGCCGGTTTGTCAGACGACCTGGCGCGAACCGTGAAGGAGATCATGCAGGAGCAGGGTGTCGCCGGCGAGCCGCTGGGCGTCGACATCGCCGAGCTGCCGATGATCTTCGCGCTGCAGAAATGCGGCATCAAGGTGGTGGACGGCCAGCAGGCGATGCTGGATGCGCGCCAGATCAAGTCAAAGGACGAGATCACCCTGCTGAGCATGGCCGCGGCGATGGTGGATGGCGTCTATCAGACGATCTTCGAGGCCCTCAAGCCCGGGATCCGAGAGAACGAGCTCGTGGCGATCGCCAACAAGCAGCTCTACGACATGGGCTCGGATGACGTCGAGGCCATCAACGCAGTCTCAGGCGAGCGAGGCTATCCCCACCCGCATGTCTTTTCCGACCGGCTTATCCGTCCGGGGGACCAGGCCTTCTTCGACATCATCCAGTCGTTCAACGGCTATCGCACCTGCTACTACAGGACGTTCAACGTGGGGCGCGCGACGCAGAGCCAGCGCGACGCTTACAAGCAGGCGCGCGAGTGGATCGACGCTTCCATCGAGCTGGTGAAGCCTGGCGTGAGCACGGACCAGATCGCCAAGGTTTGGCCGAAGGCGCAGGAGTTCGGGTTCGACAGTGAGATGGAGGCGTTCGCGCTCCAGTTTGGACACGGGCTCGGGGTGGCGCTGCACGAGCGCCCGATTATCAGCCGGCTCAACTCGCTCAAGGACCCGGTGGAGATCAAGGAGGGCATGGTCTTCGCGCTGGAGACGTACTGCCCTGCCGACGACGGGCACTCCGCGGCGCGGATCGAAGAGGAGCTCGTGGTGACGGCCACCGGGCATGAGGTGATCACTCTCTTTCCTGCGGAAGAGCTGATGATCGCGAACAAATATTGAAAGCCCGCGCGACCAAGGCATCTGCTGACGTGGGTCAAATCGATGACAAGACCCGACTCCGGCTTTACCAGCTCATGGTCGAGCTCCGAGATTTCGAGCAGCGCGCTTACGACCTCTTCATGGAGAACCTGATCAAGGGCACGAGCCACCTCGCCCTCGGCCAGGAGGCGATCGCCGCCGGCTTTGCAGTCGCGATGCGCAAGGACGACTACACGTTCTGCACGTATCGCGGTCACGGGCACACGCTGGCGCGCGGCGCTTCGATGGCGGCAGCGATGGGCGAGCTGCTCGGCCGTGCCAACGGCATGCTCCATGGCAAAGGCGGTTCGATGCACCTGACCGACGTCACCCACGGCGCCATGGGTTCATACGCCATCGTCGGCGCCCATCTGCCCATCGCTGCCGGCGCTGCCTGGTCGGCGCAGGTGCGCAAGTCGGGCCAGGTCGCCGTGTGCTTCTTCGGTGACGGGACCACCAACATCGGAGCCTTCCACGAGGCGCTCAACCTGGCCGTGGTCTGGAAGCTACCCGTCGTTTTCGTCTGCGAGAACAACAGGTACATGGAGTACACGCCAATCGAATCGGTGACTGCTGTGGCGCACCCTGCCGCGGACCGCGCAGCGGCCTACGGCCTGGAGGCAATCCTGGTCGACGGGAACGACGCCGATGTCATGTACGAAACCGCCTCCCGCACCATCGCCAGGGCTCGCTCTGGTGAAGGGCCGTCGCTGGTGGAAGCGCTCACGTACCGCCACGGTGGCCATTCGCGTGGCGATCCGGCCTCCTACCGGCCCAAGGAAGAGGTGCGCGAATGGATGAGCCGCGATCCCATCAAGCAGTACCGCGAGCGCCTCGCCTCCACCGGAATTGACGAAGCGATGCTGTCCAAGATCGAACAGGAGGCCCGCCAAAAGGTCGACCTCGCAACTGAAGAGGCGCGCAATGCGCCGCACGCCCGCATCGAGGACATCGAGAGCCAGGTCTGGAGCGATGGAGGCTCGGCGTGGCGGAACTGACATTTCGCGAAGCGGTGGCCGCGGGCATCGCGCAAGAGATGGAGCGCGACCCAACCGTTTACTTCATCGGTGAAGACGTGGCCGCGGCCGGCGGCGTCTTCAAGGCCACCGTCGGATTGCTCGACAAATTCGGAGCCGAGCGCGTTCGCGATACGCCGATCTCGGAGCAAGCGATAGTCGGGGCGGCGATGGGCGCCGCGATGACTGGGCTAAGGCCGGTCGTCGAGATCATGTTCTCGGACTTCCTCGCGACGTGCTGGGACATGATCGCGAACCAGGTGGCCAAGACCAGGTACATGACCGACGGCCAGGTGTCGCTGCCACTGGTGATCCGGACCGCCAACGGTGGCGGGTCGCGCTTCGGCGCGCAGCACTCTCAGAGCCTGGAGAACTGGGCGATGGCGGTGCCGGGCCTGAAGGTTGTCGCACCGTCCACACCCGCCGATGCCAAAGGCCTGCTGGCGGCAGCCATCCGCGACCCGGACCCGGTCCTCTTCTTCGAGCAGAAGTCGCTATACGGCATCAAGGGCGAGGTCCCCGATGGAGAGCATGTCGATTCACTGGGCACCGCCAGGGTCCTTCGCGACGGTAAGGACTGCACGATCGTGGCCCTTGCCGCCATGGTGCCGAGGGCGTTGGCCGCGGCAGCCGAGCTCGAGCGTGCCGGCATCCACGCGACCGTGGTCGATGTCAGGTGTCTGGTTCCACTCGACACGCGCACGATCCTCGGCGAGGTGAGCAAAACAGGACGCCTGTTCACGGTCGAGGAGAACCCCCGGCTGTGCGGGTGGGGTGCGGAGATTGTGTCGATCGCCGCCGAAGAGTGCTTCGACGATCTCGATGGACCCATCGTCCGAATCACGACGCCGCACGTCCCCTTGCCGGCGGCGCAGCCGATGGAGGATGGGGCGATGCCGACCGTGGCACGAATCGTCGAGACCGTGAAGCGAGCAATGCGCTAGGCGAGACGCGGCTATCCTCGGGGGCACCGATGATCCTGTCCATAGGCGACCTCGTCCTCGACATCACGATCGTCCCTTCGGGACGGCTGCGGCCCAATGACGACAACCCTGCCGTGATCCGAGTAGGCGGCGGCGGGCAGGCTGCCAACTATTGCTCCTGGGTGGCGGCCCTCGGCTCGCCGGTTCGGCTCGTCACCCGGGTCGGCGACGATGATCGCGGCCGGCGGCTCGTGAGCGAGGTCGAGGCGCTGGGGGTCGAGGTCTTCGCCGTCTCGGGCGCCGAACCCACCGGCATGATCGCGGTCCTGGTCGGCCCGAACGGGGAGCGGACGATGGCGACCCAGCGCGGCGCCAGCGCGGGCCTCAAGCCCAACGACCTGCGGAAACCGTGGTTCCGCGGCGTCAACCTGATCCACGTGCCTTCCTACTCGCTGTTCGTAGAGCCATTGGCGGCGGCGGCGCGGCTGGCGATCGAGCTCGTGCGGAGCAACCGCGGGCTGCTGTCGATCGACCTGTCCTCGGTGGCGGGTCTGAAGGAGTACGGCCCCGCGCGTTTTGCCGCCGACCTCGCCGAGCTGAAACCTGACGTGCTGTTCGGGACCACGGCCGAATCTGAAACTCTGGGCGTGCCCATGGAGGACCTGGCGACCGTGCCGGTGCTGAAGATGGGAGCCCAAGGCTGCCGCGTTGCGGGCAAGCACGTTCCTTCGCCGCGGGTGAAGGAGGTGGACGCGTCCGGCGCCGGGGATGCCCTGGCCGCGGCATTCTGCGTCGCCTACCTCGACGGCGCGACTCCTGTCGAGGCGGCCGAGAAAGCGGTGGTCGTGGCCTCGGGCGCTGTGACCAGGGCCGGGGCCCGGCCGAGTTGAGCGACCTGTTGCGAATCTCGGCTGAGGTGGCGGACGCGCTTGCGCGCGGCCGTCCCGTGGTCGCGCTCGAAACTTCGATAGTGGGACAGGGGCTCCCCGCCCCTCACAACCTGCGAGCAGCGCGCGACTGCGAGTCGGCCATCAGAAAGGAAGGCACGGTGCCCGCGACGATCGGCGTGCTGGACGGCCAGATCGTGGTCGGCTTGACCGACGCCGAGGTCGAGCGCATCGCGAACGGAGCGGTCAAGGTGAGCTCTCGCGATCTCGGCCACGCCCTGGTGCGCAATGCGGTCGGCGCCACCACCGTCGCGGCAACGATGCGCGCTGCGGAGATGGCCGGCATCCGTTGCTTCGCGACCGGGGGCATCGGCGGGGTGCATCGCGGCCACCCGGAGGACCAATCGGCCGACCTCGTCGAGCTTGGGCGGTCGAGCGTTGCTGTCTTCTGCGCCGGAGCCAAGAGCATCCTTGACCTCTCCTACACGCTCGAGAGGCTGGAGAGCCTTTCGGTTCCAGTGCTCGGATACGGTTGCGACGAGCTCCCTGCTTTTTACAGCCGGCACAGCGGCTGCCCTGTCCACACGCGAGTCGATGGACCGGAAGAGACGGCGGCTGTGTTGAGCGCGGCCTGGGCGACGGGCTCGCGCGGCGTGGTGGTCGCGATACCGCCGCCCGGCGAGCTCGAGGGTGCGGAGGAGATCGTGCAGCGTGCACTCCGCGATGTGTCCGATGTCGTCGGTCCCGAGGCAACGCCTCGCCTTCTCGCGCGCGTGGCCGAGCTGTCGGGCGGGCGATCCCTCGAGCTGAACGTCGACCTTGTTGTCAACAACGCGCGGGTCGCGGCTCGCGTCGCTCGCGTGCTGGCCGGCTGAGCGAGCCTGTCCTCACCCAGTACTGGCACGTGTGGCCGCGGCCAGGTTTCCGGCCGGTCAATGCGCCGGCCTGGTTAGGCGTTGAACGCTGACGGCGCGCCAGGCGGCAGGTAGGGAGTCGGGTCGATCGGCTGCTGCTTGATACGCAGCTCGAAGTGAAGGTGCGGCCCGGTTGAATTCCCGGTCGAGCCCTCGAGCCCGATCGTCTGGCCCTGGACCACCAGTTGCCCGACCTTGACCAGGGCAGTCGACAGGTGGCCGTACAGCGTGTCGAGGCCGCCGGAATGGGCGATGACCACATACCTTCCGTAGCCCTGGCTCGAGCTGCCGACCAGCGCGACCACCCCGTCGTCGGCGGCGATGACCGGCGACCCGAATGGCTCGACCAGGTCGATGCCGGTGTGAAAGTGCGGATAGCCGGCATATGGCGGCTCGAGCGCCAGGTGGCTCGGGCCGAAGCCCTGGGAGATCAGTGCCTTTGGCTCGGGCCAGATGAAGCGGTACTTGGTCGAGTGCCCGGCGCTCGCGGAGATCTGGCCGACGCTATTCGACTGAGTCCAGAGTTGGACCTGAGTCCAGACCGATTGCATCGCCGCGGCGATGATGGCGTCCTGCTGCTGCTGCAGCATGTCCGCCATCGCCTGCGCCAGCTTTGCCGACTGGGACCTGAGCACTGCGATCTCCCAACGGGTCTCGTCGATCTTCGCCTGGAGCTGGCGCATCGACTTCTCCTGCTGTGTGTGCAGCTTGCGCAGCTGCGCCAGCTCGGAGGCGAGCTTGTCCCGCAGGGCGACCTGCGCTTCTCGATCCGTCTGCTGCTGCGTGCGCTCGGCCTGCTGGTCCGTGAGGTCGGATGCGAGCTGTTGCTTGAGCTCAGCGGCTCGCGAGCCGGCCACGTTCAGGTCGGAGATGCGCGTCAGCAGGTCGCTCAGGCTCTGCGCCTGCCCAAGGATCACGAGCACCGAGGTCGGCGCCGTATAGATCGCCTTCGCCAGCTCGCGCAGCTGCCCGCGTTCCGAGTCGATTCGAAGGCCGAGCATTGCCTCGCGGACCTGGGACGCGGCGATCTCCACATCGAGGTCGTTGATCTGCTGCTGGGCATCGGCGATCTGGCCCTGGACGTCGTGTTGCTGGTTCGTGTTGTCGATGAGCGACTGCTTGAGCTGCTGCTGGGCGGCCATCGCATCGGCCAGGTTGCTGCCCAGCTGAGCCCTGATCTGGTCGATCACCGCCTTCTGGCCTGCTGGATCTGTGCCAGGCGCCGCAGCGGCCGCTCCGATCGGGCCGGCCCCAAGCAAAACCACCGCCAGGCCAAGGGCGACGAGCAGGCCCTTCACGACTCCAGGTGCCTTCGCACGCTGACCAACGAGGATCCCGAACCGAGGCCGACGCCCGTCGCCAGCACGATCACCGCGGCCATTGCCGCAACGCTGATAGTGACCCCAGGGGCAAAGCGCGCGAACGTGTCCGCGCCGGCCGAGATGCCGGCCATAGTCAGGCCAAAAGTCGCAAGACCCGCGGCCGCGCCGGCCAGGGCTCCGGTGATGGCGCCTTCGACGACGAACGGCCCGCGCACCATCCAGCGCGGCGCTCCCACGAGCTGCATGATCGTGACCTCGTCGCGGCGCGCGTGGATGGCCGCTCTGACGCTGTTGATGGTCACGGTGATCGCCACGAACGCGAGCACCGCCAGGAAGGCGAGCCCGGCCACTGCGATGCCGAAGATCACGGCCTGGATGCGCTGGTAGGCGCCCTGGTCATAAGACGTCGGGTAGACGGGATCGACAGCGGTGTCCGTTCGGACGTAGGCGGCGATCGCCGCCACGTCGTCGATGCTCTTGACCTGCACGTCGAGGCTCGCTGGGAAGGGATTGCTCTGGCTCGCGTCCGCGAGCTGTGGCAGGCCGGGGATGGTCTGGGCTCGCTCGAGCGCTTGTGCCCTCGTCACGTAGTCCACCCTGGCGACACGGGGATCGGCGGCGAGCCGATCCCAAAGAGAGTTGACGTCGGGGCTGGGGGCGCCATCGCGAATGTAGACGTGCAGCAGCGAGGCCTGGCCGGATTCGATCTGCTCGAGGTTGTTGAGCGCGAAGCCGCTCAGCCCGGCAACGCCTGCCATCAGCAGGAGGAGCGTCATCGAGCCCAGCGCCGGGGCGATGCTGCCGATGTTCCGGAACCAGTTGCGGGCGGCTCCGAAGAACAGGTAGCGCAGCGTGTTTCCGGCAATGACCCGAGCAGTCGTGCCTCTGCCCCCTCGCGAGTTGCCCCTCACGACGATGCCGAGGCCAGCCATTCCATCCTGCCAATCCCGCCCGCGGGTTGGTCGCGCACGAGGCGACCCTCGACCAGCGTCAGGATGCGGCGCTGAAGCCGCCTCACGATCTCGACGTTGTGGGTGGCCACGAGCACCGTGGTGCCGAAGGTGGCGATGTTCTCGAGCAGCGCCATGATCTGCCAGGCAGTTTCCATGTCGAGGTTGCCGGTCGGCTCGTCGGCGATGAGGACCCGCGGCTGGGTGATCATCGCCCGGGCCACGGCGACGCGCTGCTGCTGCCCTCCGGACAGCTGGTTCGGAAAGCTGGAGCCGCGGTCCCCAAGACCCACTGCCTCGAGCGCGTCGAGCGCGCGATCCATGGCCTCGGCGTCCGAGATCCGCAGGTCGCCGACCTGGAGCCCGAAGGCGACGTTCTCCTTCGCGGTCAGCCTTGGCAGGAGCTTGTAGTCCTGGAACACGACGCCAACCCGCCGCCGCAGCTCGGCGACCCGCGAGGCTTTCATCGAGTGGGCAGGGATGCCGTCGACCCACACCTCGCCCTTGGTGGGGCGAAGCTCTCGGTTGATCAGCTTCAGGAAGGTGGTCTTGCCGGCGCCACTGGGGCCGACTAGAAACGTCAGCTCGCCCGGCTCCAGCGCCAGGCTGACGTCATCGAGCGCCAGGCGGGCGCCGTACGCTCGGGTGACACCGCTGAACTCCACGATTGGGCGCAATTCGGCAGGGATCACAAGATGCTTAACGGCGACAGGGCCGGATACCTGTAATAACTGGCGTAACAGAAAGGCTTGCGAGCCTGCGAATCAGGCTGCGGCGGTCTCCGGGGCTCCACCTGCAGTACAGAAACCTTTGCAGGCGGGGCTGCGCGCGGGCGAACCTCGATCGGAGCAGCCACGGCGCGCCAAATCTCCGCCTGAGTCATGACAGGAGAACTGGAGACTTGAGCTGAATCCTCACTGGTATGGGTTTACGCGAGACCCCGCAAAAGTCGCCATGTCGAAGCATGGCCCTTCCACCATGGATATTCAGGGTGGAAGCAGGCGCGCCAGGTTCAAATTCCTTGACGCACGAGGGCAGCCGACCTACTCTCTGGAGGTCCAAAACAAAGCTTTCGAACTCTCGGCGCAGGAGGCGAGCCGGCTCTACGAGCTCGACCGGACTCACTGGCTGCACCCGCAGGGCGATCTCGATGCACCTGTCGGGACGATTCCCCAACTGATGTTCGCGAGCGGCAGCGGCGCCACCCTCACCGACGTCGAGGGCCGCGAGTACATCGACGGCATGGCCTCCCTCTGGAACGTGAACGTCGGCTACGGCCGGGCCGAGCTCGCTGAGGCGGCAGCGACGCAGATGAAATCGCTCGCCTTCAGCTCGGCTTATGGCGGGTTCAGCACGAAGCCGGCCATCGAGCTGGCCGCGAAGCTGGCAGAGCTGGCGCCCGGCGAGCTCGAGGTCACCTACTTCGCCTCCGGCGGGGCCGAGGCCAACGACACCGCATATAAGATCGCGCGACTGTACTGGAAGCTGCGTGGCGAGCCTGGGCGGGTGAACATCGTCTCGAGGATTCGCGACTACCACGGCCTGACCTACGGCGCGACCAGCGCCACGGGACTCGCGAATTTCTGGAAGGGCTTCGAACCGCTCGCCCCTGGCTTTCTCCATGCGCCCTCGCCCGACCCTTACCGGTACTCCGGCACGGGTTCCGCCGGCGAGGCCTATGTCAAGGCGCTGGAGGAAGTCGTGCTGAAAGCCGGCGCGGACACCGTGGCAGCTGTCGTCGCCGAGCCGGTGCAGGGCGCGGGAGGCGTGATCGTGCCACCCCCGGATTACTTCCCCTTGCTGCGCCAGGTGTGCACCAAGTACGGGCTGTTGCTCATCGCCGACGAGGTCATCACGGGCTTCGGCAGGACAGGTCGCTGGTTTGCAATGGAGCACTGGAACGTCCAGGCGGACCTCATGGTGTTCGCCAAAGGCGTGACCAGCGGGTACCTGCCGCTGTCAGGGGTGATGCTGACCCATGCCGTCCACGACACGTTGAAAACTGCCAAGGGGCCGTTCCAGCACGGGTTCACCTACAGCGGCCACCCGACAGCCTGCGCAGTCGCTTTGCGAAATCTGCAGATACTCGAGGACGAGCATCTCGTGGAAAGAGCCGCCGAGCGGGGCGCCTACCTGTTGAAGCGCCTCCAGGAGCTGCGGTCGCACGAGATCGTGGGAGACGTGCGCGGCCTCGGCCTGGTCGCCGCCATCGAGCTCGTGCGCGATCGTGCCACGAAGGAGCTGTTCGAGACCGCCGCCGGCGCAGCACGGCGCGTGTGGCTGGCCGCGCTCGATGAGGGCGTGATCGTCCGGCCCTTGACGGGCGATGTGCTGGCGATGTCGCCGCCGTTTGTCATCAGCAATGAGCAAATCGACAGGATCGTCCTGGTCCTGGATCGGGCCATCACGCGGGTGGAGAAAGAGCTCAGGGCCGCGGTGTAAACCGGCGACGCGCTACAGCTTGGTCGGCTCTCCGGCCGGGATGAAAACCGAGAAGTGCTCGAAGCACGCCTCCTTCACCGGTTGATTGAAGCAGTCGACGTTGTCGCGGATGAACGCCTCGCCGGCGAGCAGGGTCTCGAAGCCGGCGGCGATCTCCCTGACCAGGACCGACGGTTCGTCGAACCGCAGGAAGTGGCACACGAAGACGCGGCGGTAGGCATCCGCCATCTGCGCCAGCCGGGCCGTCGATCGTGCGAACTTCTCGAGGTCCGAGTCCTCCATCTGTGCGTAGATCGGTCCGGTGTTGATGGTGTCGCCGCCGAACAGGAGCCCGTTGGCCTCGTCGAACAGGCAGATGCAGTCCGCCGAGTGCCCGGGCGTGTGGAGCACCTGGAGCTTGCGGCCGCCGAGGTCGAGCACATCGCCCTCGTCGAGAAGGCGGGTGGGGATGCTCGGCACCACCTCATAACGGTCGGGATCGAAGCCTCCTGGGAACTCTCGGATCATGCGCTCGGCGGTGAGCATGTGGAAGTAGAGGTCGTCGGCCTCCCGGTATGGCCCCCAGGCCTCGAGGAGCCGTTTCGCGTAGGCCATGTAGCCCTCGGCGAGCTCCGGCGGAGACGGTTTCGACACGAGATCACCGCCGAGCCTGTGGATCGCGAACTCGTCGAAGAAACGGTTTCCCCCCGTGTGGTCGAAGTGGTAGTGCGAGTTGACGACGAGGAGCTTGTGAGGCGTGATCGCTTCGGCAACTTTGCGGATGTTGGCGACGCCCAGGCCCGTATCGAAAAGCACGGCGCTCTTCGAGCCTTCGATGAGCCAGGAGTTGACGTGGCCGGGTTCGGAGACCAGGTACACGCCGGCCTCCATCTTGGCGACCTCGAACCAGGCGGTTCGAAACGGGCTGACGCCTGTCACCTGCCCAGCATGCGATTGCGTCATGGCCGCTGGCAGTTTAGTGCGTCGCTGCCACGAACCGGCCGCACCAGGGCCTAGACCAAGGCTTCAGCCGGCAGCGACCTCTTCGATCAGGTCTGCGGCGCGCCGCGTGCCGGGTCGCGCCTGCAGACGTGCCGACGCTGCCTGCATCCGGCGCCTCAACGAGGTGTCGCCGAGCAGGCGGTCGATCGCTCCGACAAGCTCTTCCTCCTCGAACGAGTACGTGGGCAGGTGCACCCCATGCGACGTCTCGTGGACGCGCTGGGCGTTGTCGTGCTGGTCCCAGAAGATGGGCAGCACGATCATCGGCTTGCCGAAGTACATGCACTCGGTCGTCGTGTTGTTGCCACCGTGCGTGATGACGAGGTCGACGTGGGGGAGTATCGATGTCTGCGGCAGGAACTCCGCGCCGACCATGTTGGCGGCGAGCTCATATACCTCGTGCTGTGGACCCTTGCTCACCACGTAGCGATGCGGCGTGCGTGAGAGGACGTCAACGAGCCGTTCCATGAGCGGGACGTCAGCCGAGCCGAGTGAGCCAAGGCTCAGGTAGATCAGCGGGCCGGACCCGTCACCTGGCGGTTGCCATGGCGCATCGGTGGAGCGAACACTCGTCTCGAGGTTGTGCCAGGTGGCAGGCAGAGCTCTGCTTCGCGGGTAGTCGAGCTCCGCGGGATACAGGTAGAGGTTGAGCCACGGCGACTCGTCGATGAACTCGAGCTCAGGCAGCCGCGACGCGCCTTGCTCGACGCAGAACTCCGAGAAGTCCTCCTGCAGCTGAACAACCCGGCGCTTGTACTCTTCGCGAAATTCGTTCCAGCCGGACCTGTCATCGATCGCGTAGCCCGAGAACACCGGCGGCAGGTCGGGGTCCTTGAGCTCGAGCGGGTTGCACGATGCGATGCGCACCCAGGGCCGGCCGCTCGCGGCGATGGCCGGAAAGCCAACCACGTTGTCCTCGATGATCACGTCAGGCATCAGCTCGTCGAAAATCTCTGCGAGGCGCGGGTCGACATAGCGAGCGCCGTCGACGAGGGCCTGCCAGGTGGGTGCGATGAAACCTTCGAGCTGCTCCAGGGTCGACTTGCGAAAGACCGGCGCCGTATCGCGGATGAAATCCTTCCAGAACTGTCCTGGCACCTCAGGTTCGATTTGAGGGGGGACGTCCCCCCTTGAGGCGTCCGGCCCGGCGGAGCCGGATCCGGACACACCCCCCTGGGGTGCCGGCCCGAGGCGCATGAGTCGCTCTTCGAACCCCTTGGCCTCGAGCGTGCCCTTGAAGGACTCCTCGATGACAAAAACGACCCGATGTCCACGGCGCCGGAGCACATCGCCGATGCCGATGCAGTTGTTCGTCGGCCCGAATGCGCCTTCGGGAAACAAGACGAAGGTTTTCTCTGGCGGATCCCCTGTCATCGCGTGACGCGAAGACCCAGGGCCACCTCAAACGATTCGTAGCCCGGCGCCACCAGCGGCCACGGCCGCTCCCTTTCCCACGCCTCGGCGAGATCGAGAAGCAAGCCGTCGCGGAATCGGGGAGCCATGACCTGCAAACCGAACGGGACGCCGTTTGGGCTGATCCCTGCCGGAAGCGAGATGGCCGGGAGGCCCGTCATGTTGGCCACCTCGGTGTTGTAAACGTTGCTGGGGAGCATGCCCGGCTCCTCCTCCATGGTCAGGCGGCCGTCGGCCAGGAACCCGGTCGACGCGACCGTTGGAGACAGGATGACCGCGTCGGCGCCGAGAAGCTCGTCGACCTGCCTCACATACTCAAAACGCCGCCGCCGCGCCGCCATGTAGTCGTCGATCGAAAGCCCAAGACCGTACTCCATGAAGCTCCGCGCCGATGGATACATCCTGTCGAGGCCGGCCTGGACGAATTCCCGACCCAGCCGGTGAACGTGCTCGACAGCGGCCAGCACCACCCATTCGTCCACCGGGCCGCCGTCCGGCCACAGCACATCAGGCTCAACGCGTTCGATGCGGGTTCCAAATACGCGTGCCGCGGCCTCGAGCGCGGCCTCGAAAGCGGTGGCGACAGCATCTGGTAAAGGCCCCTCACCGCTGAGCCTTGACGACGCGAATACCTTCGAAGGCCGCTCGCCTGCGACCGGGTATGGAAACGGCAGCGCGGTCGGGTCTCCCGCGACCGGGCCGCTCTCGATCGACAGCAGCAAACGCAGGTCGGCCATTGTGGTGGCAAGAGGCCCATCGGTGGAGAAGTCGATCCAGTCGGGGATCGGCCGGCGGCCGATCACGCCATTGGTGGGTTTGATCCCGACCAGGCCGCAGAACGCGGCAGGGATGCGTATCGAGCCTCCGCCGTCGGTCGCTGTGGCGATTGGCGCCATGCCCGCCGCGATCGCCGCGGCCGAACCGCCGCTCGAACCGCCTGGCGACCAGTCGAGCGCCCATGGATTGCGGGTGGTGCCGAAAAGCAGATTGGATGTGAAGCCTTCAGACGCAAACTCGGGCAGGTTCGTCTTGCCCACCACGATGCCGCCGGCGGCTCGCAGGCGCGACGGCACCAGGCCGTCGCCCTTGGCGGGCGGCTCGTCCGCAAACAGCACCGAGCCCTGCGTGGTCCGCATGCCGGTGACGTCTTCGAGGTCCTTCACCAGGACAGGCACACCAGCCAGCGCTCCTCCAGCTCCCCCGGCTTGATCGAGGGCTCGCGCTTCGGCGATGGCTTCGTCGGCGCGTAAGGCAACGACCGCGTTGATCGCCCCGTCCAGGCTTTCGATGCGTTCGAGCGCGTGGCGCACCACCTCCTCGGCTGACACTCGGCGCGAGGCGATCGCGTCGTGTATCGCGGCGATGACTCCGTGGCTTGCCACGCCAGTACTCTAAGGAACCGGATGAATGTCGCGATCGCCACCGAGCCATTCGACTCGCCCGATGCGCACCGGCTGGTGGCTGCGCTCGATGCCCATTTGGCGAGCCGCTACGCGCCTGAGCAGAGGTTTGGGCCGCACCTGAAGGCGGAGCACGTCGCGCCCGGGGTCGGCACCTTCGTGATCGCGCGCGCTGACGGAAAGGCCGTCGGCTGCGGGGCGCTGCGCAGACGTGACGCCACCACGATCGAGGTCAAGCGCATGTACGTCGAGCCGGAGATGCGCGGCCGAGGAGTCGCCAGGGAGATCCTCGACCATCTCGAGAGCGCTGCCCGAACGATGGGAGCCGAGCGCCTGGTGCTGGAGACAGGCGTGTATCAGGAGGAGGCGATCGGCCTGTACCGCGGGGCTGGATTCAAGGCCTTCGATTGTTTCGACGAATATGCCGGCATGCCGACGAGCGTTTGCTTCGAGAAACCTCTCTGAGGCTCAGGCCGCCGGTTTGAAGAGGGTTCCAGGCGGCAGCGACGTTTGCCACTGGCCGAGGGCTTCGTCGACGAGGGTGAGCAGGTCGAGAGGCGAGAACGGCTTGGTCAGGTACAGGTCTGCGCCCGCCGTGAGGCCCAGCTCCATGTCGGCTTTGAGTGCCTTGGCGGTCAGCATGATCACGCGAGTTGCTTTGAGGCTGGGGTCGCTCCTGATCAACGCGAGCACCTCGAGGCCGGTACGTCCGGGCATCTGGACGTCGAGCAGGATCACCGAGGGCTTGTACTGCCGGATCAGGTCCCAGGCTTCTTCGCCATCGCCCGCCTCCAACACCTCGTATTGATCGGACTCGATGGTGGCGCGCACGAGCAGGCGCATGCTGGGCTCGTCGTCGGCAATGAGCACCGTCGCATTGGAGCGAATGGCCTGCGGAGTGCTGAGCCTCAAGCGTTCTTGACCTTCGTCACGAGCGCCTCGGTGATCAGGCTCACCGCGGCCTGAGTCGCCCCAGGTCTCCCCATGGTCAAGTTCTACAGGAGCCGCCAACCGGCGTCGCCATGCGACGGCAGGGTGTCCGAGCCATCCATGCGGTGGGGCTGCGGCTCTCTTTAAGATCGAATCAGTGATGGAGCAGCGCCCCCTCGGACGAATCGGCCTCCAGGTCCCCGTCATCGGCATGGGCACCTGGCGAACTTTCGACACCACCGAAGATCGTGGCGTGCTCGTCGAAGCGGCGGTCTCCGCCGGCATCACGCTGTTCGACAGCTCCCCGATGTACGGCCGGGCGGAGAGTGTCCTGGCTGCCGCCCTGCGCGGCCGGCGGGAGCGGGTGCAAGTGGCGACCAAGATCTGGGCCGAGTCCACCGATGAGGGGCGCCGGCAGGCGGAAAGCGCTCTGCGGCTTTTCGGACATGTGGACATCTACCAGGTCCACAACCTTGCCAACTGGAAGGCCCATCTGATGCTTCTCGAAGGGTTGCGCGACAGCGGGCAAGTCTCGGTGGTCGGCGCGACCCACTACCAGGCTTCCGCCTTTCCGGAGCTCATGGAGGTGATGCGCACCGGGCGGATTGCAATGATCCAGATCCCCTACAACCCCCTCGCGCAACAGGCCGCGAGGTCGGTGCTGCCGCTGGCGGAAGAGCTGGGGCTGGGCGTCCTGGTGCTGAGCCCGCTGCAAGGTGGGATCATGCAAGCGAGGCCGAAACCCGATGATCTCCGCTCGCTCGGAGTGAGGACGTGGCCCGAGGCCGTGTTGAAATGGATCGCCAGCGATCCGCGCGTGAGCTGCGTGCTGACGGCGACCCACCTGGAGAGCCACGCAAGAGAGAACGCCGAGGCCGGCAACCCGCCGTGGTTCGACCCTGAGCAACGGGCCCTAGTCGAGCGAATCGCTCGCGGTCGGTAGGCGGCTATGCGCCCGTGACGGCGAGGTCCGTCAGCTCTGCGCTCACCTGCCAGAGGCGCCGGGAGCTTCGTTATAGGAGAGCGGCGACGACTTGGTGGCGACCCCCTTGTTGTTGAAAAGCTAGCGGCTCACCGGCCCGCTTTCTGCGGGTAGATGGATGTGACCTCGGCCTGGGGTTAATCGCCTGACCAGACGGCAGCGACCGCTGTCGCCACGGCGGCGGCCTGGACGTGGCCGGCGCGCGCCGAGGCGACACGGCGCGCGGGATCCAGGACGTTTCGCCCAATCGCGTTGCGGGCATTTGCGTCAGGGCTGACCACGATCGATCGCACCTGAGGTCCGAGAGACGCGAGCTGTCTGTCGATCCTGCCGCTTCGCCGTAGAGCCACCGTCACCGGAGCGACCACGACCACCCTCTCGCAGCCGCCTGCGAAGTCGGCGTTGGTGGTTGACCGGACGCCGCCGTCGATGTAGCGATGCCCGTCGATCGTTATCGGCGGCCAAACCAGGGGCACTGCGCAGCTCGCGGCCACCGCATCGGCGAGAGACACACCGCTGTCGCGGTCAAAATTGCGCGCTTCTCCAGTTTCGGCGTCCACCGCGGTGATGATCAGACGGCGGTCGGGCCATGAGGGGTTCGGCAGCCGCTGTCTGATGATTTCCCGGCGCTCTGCCTCGGGCACCGTTCGAGCCCTCATTGCGGCGCGCCCGAGGCGCGCCCGGCCGACACGCTCGTCGCCAGGCCACACCGAGTTGACGACAAAGCCGAGCAGGACACCCACGCCCATCTTCGCAGCCACCTCGCCCGTGGGCTCCGTCAGCGCAGCGGCATAGAGAGCGTCGAGTGTGGCGCCGCTGAGGATCTGGGCACCGACCACCGAACCGGCTGACGTGCCGACGACCACGTCCGCCGTCGTCAGATCCGTTCCGGCCTCGGCAAGCCCGGCCAGAAGGCCTGTCATCCAGGCAATCCCGGTGACGCCACCACCGCCCAGGACGAGCCCGCGACGGCCGGTCACGGTGCGACCCGGTCAGCCCAACCGTGCGCGCGTTCGAGCTGGCCCGCCAGCCGAAACAGCCCCGCTTCGTCTCCATAGCGGCCGGTGAAGAGGATGCCGATCGGCAGGCCGCTCGCACTCCATGCCAGCGGGACCGACATGGCCGGGTTGCCGGTCAGGTTGGCGACCGAGTTCCAGGGGTTGAAGGCAAGGTCGAACTGCCACCACTCGTCGGCGCCGCCGTACGACTGGTTGAGGACGCCGAGCGGTAGCGGGGGCTGCGACAGCGTCGGGGTGAGCCAGGCGTCGTATTTTTCGAAGAAGGGAGCCATATCGCGCGTGGCGGCGTGGATCCGGTCGACTGCGCGCACGAGCTGCGTCGCGCTGACCCCTCTCCCTCTATCGACGAGCTCCCACGTTGTGATCTCGAGCTCGTCGCGCCGAGGCGCCCGCCCGATCCTGGATGCGACGATATCGTGGTCGGTGGCATTGCCGACCGACCAGATCGTGACCATCGGGTCGAGCAGGACCTCCTCGTCGTAGTTGGGATCGTCCTCGACGACGTGATGCCCCAGCGCTTCCATCCGTTTGGCGGTCGCCTCGACCGCTTTTCGGCACTCAGGGTCCACCGGCATGCCGAGCGGCGCCCGCGCGCTCCACGCGATGCGCATCGGCGACGGGTCCCGCGTCACCTGCGAGAGGTACGAATCGACCGAAGGCGCCGGCCAGTACGGATCCCCGGCGACCGGCCCTGAGGTGGCATCGAGCAGCGCGGCGCTGTCGCGCACGCTGCGCGTGACCGCATGCTCCACCGCCAGCCCGGAGAGAACCTCGCCCGCGTCCGGCCCGAAAGAGATGCGTCCGCGGGTCGGCTTGAGACCGAAGAGCCCGCAGCACGAGGCCGGGATGCGAATCGAGCCCGCGCCGTCGCTGGCGCTGGCAGCGGGCACCATCCGCGCCGCCACCGCCGCCGCCGAGCCCCCGCTCGACCCTCCAGCCGTCCGCCCCAGGTCCCACGGGTTGTGACACGGTCCAAACACCTCGGGCTCGGTCGTCGAGTGGTTCCCGAACTCAGGGGCGGTCGCCCTGCCGACGATGACCAGACCGGCGTTGCGAAGTCGTGTCACCAGTCCGCCGTCGTGGTCCGCGATGTAGCCGGCCAGCGCCTTCGAGCCGTCCGTCTGCCGCACGCCCGCGCACGGCTGGCCGAGGTCCTTGATCAGATAGGGCGCCCCTGAGAGCGGCCCGGGCGACAGCTTTTTCGAGGCCACCTTCCGGGCTTCCTCGAACATCGGCGTCGCCAGGCAGTTCAATCGCGGGCTCTGCGATTCAATCCGGCCGATCGCCGCGTCCACCAGCTCGAGCGCCGTCGCCTCTTTGCGATGGACCAGCTCGGCCTGGCCCATCGCATCAAGCTCCCAGAGTTCAGTCATTCGAGAGGACGTGCGATCGAAGATCGGGCCGCCGCTCTAGCGCGTCGAACCATGGGAAGCGCTGCTCGTGCGCGGACGCCACCCGAAACGCGGTCACATCGTCGTATGTCTTGCCGACGACCGAGAGGCCGGTCGGCACGCCATCGCGCGAGCGCCCCGAAGGGATGCTGATCACCGGGCATCGGCTCGCGATGTTGAAAGGCACTGTCATCAGCGTGTCCAGATCGTTGGGGGAGTCATATTCCGCGGGCAGCGCAGGGACCGCAAAGGTCGGGCAGATCAGCGCGTCGAATTTGTCCAAGAGCTCGCCCAGCGGCTGGTAGATGCGGCCCTCGAGCTCGAGGCCTTTGACGTAGTCCTCCTTGGGGATCTTGTTGGCCTCCGCCACGAAACGCCTGGCATACGAGGTGAATTCGTCACCGTGCTGGTCGTAGAGCTCCTGGATCGACGGTCCGAAGATCATGCCGAAGTGGATGCGCGCCGCGCGATTGATCGACGCGAGCTCCCATGGCAGCGAAACCTCCTCCACCGTCGCGCCGGCGTCTCGCAGGCGATCGGCTGCTGCGTGGGTGTTCGCGATCACATCCTTGTCCACCTCGTAGCAGTTCAGGTTGGTCGACAGGGCCAAGCGCAGCCCCTTGATCGACTCGAGGTGGTCGGGGATCACGAGCTTCGGTCTCAACGACACCACGTCGCTTGGGTCGGGGCCGGCGATCACATTCTCGAGGAGCGCGACATCGGACACCGTGCGTGCCAGCGGGCCTTCATGGCAGTAGTGGTCCAGGTTGAAAATCTCGGTCTCGGGCACCCGGCCGTACGGCGGCTTGAAGCCGACGACGCCACAGAAGGACGCGGGGATCCTGATCGAGCCGCCGATATCCGAGCCGGTCGCGAGGGTCGTCGTGCCGGCGGCGAGCGAAGCCCCTGAGCCGCCGCTCGAGCCCCCAGGTGAGAACGCGAGGTTCCATGGGTTGCGCGTGACGCCCCAGAGCTTCGACCACGTGACGGGCGCGCAGGCGAACTCGGGAGTTGTCGTCCTGGCGTGCACGATGGCGCCGGCGTCAAGGATCCGCTGGACGAACACCGCCGTGTGATCGGCGACCATGTCCCGAAGCGCGAGCGAGCCAAGGGTGTTCTTGTGTCCCGTGATCGGCGCCTCTTCCTTCACCGCGACAAGAAGGCCTTCCAGGGCCCGCGGTGGTTTCCCGTTCCCGGCGTAACGGGCCTCGGCCGCCTTCGCTTGCGTCAGCGCCTCGTCGAAGAACGTCTGGGCGAAGGCGTTGATCTCCGGCTCGACCGCAGCAGCGCGTTCGATCACCGCCTGGACCAATTCCACCGGCGAGAGCTTGCGGGCTTTGAACTGCTTCAAAGCCTCGGTCGCGGACATGTAGTGCAGGTCGTTCATCTGTCTCTCCCCCTCATCCGGTGGCCATTGATACCCGTTGCTTCGGCTTCCAGCCCGGCCGCGGGACGCTGGACCGCAGGAGCTTCGTGTAGTCGTTCTGCGGGTGATCGAGCACGTCGGCTGTCTCGCCCCGTTCGACCACGCGGCCCCGCCACATGACCACTATCTCGTCGGTCAGCTGGCGCACCACCGCGAGGTCGTGGCTGATCAGAACGAACGAGATCGAGGTTTCGTCCCGGATGTCCGCCAGCAGGTTGAGCACCTGGGCCTGGATCGACACATCGAGCGCAGCCACCGACTCATCGAGGATTAGGACCTGGGGCTCGGCGGCGAGGGCGCGCGCGATCGCGACCCGCTGGCGCTGCCCACCCGACAGGGCGCGTGGCAGCGCTCGCGTCTGACGCGAATCCATGCCGACCAGGTCGGACAGCTCGCGCACCCGCTGCTTTCTTTTATCTGCCGGCCACCCGCGGTGCAGGCGGAGCACCTCGTCGATCGCGTCCTCCATCGTCTGCCGAGGGTCGAGGCTCGTGTAAGGATCCTGGAAGACGATCTGTACCTCGCGGCCTCTGAGGCGGCGCTCGCGCGTCGAGCGAGCCGGCGCCGACCGGTCGCGGCCGCAGGCGCGTATCGTGCCGGCGGTCGCACGCTCGAGGCCGACGATGAGCCGCGCCACGGTCGTCTTGCCCGAGCCCGACTCGCCGACGATGGCAAGCGATCCGCCCTCGGGCACCGTGAAACCGACCCCGTCGACGGCGACGAGGGGCCCGTACTCCTTGCGAAGGTTCTCCACCTGGAGCACCGGCTCAGGCATTGAGTGGGACCTTCAGCTTGCCGAACAGCTCGGAGGCACGAACGCAACGAGTCAGGCCGCCGTCCAGCTCCACCAGCGCCGGCCGGCCCCGGCGGCAAATGTCCGCCACGTGAGGGCAGCGGGCAGTGAAGGCACACGCGTCCTGGGGCGCCTCGAATGCGGAGAGCGGGCGGCCGGGGATGGCCGTCAGCCGGTGAGAAGTGGCGTCGATGTTCGGCCGCGCCGCCGCGAGCGCTGCGGTGTACGGATGCAGCGGCTGGTCGTGCAGCTTGTTCGATTCTCGGACCTCGACCACTTGCCCCGCGTACATCACCACCGTCCGGTCGCAGATCGCGGCCGCGAGCTCAAGGTTGTGGGTGATGAAGAGCATCGCCAGGCGAAGCTCTGAGCGTAGGTCACTGAGGATCGCCAGCACGTCAGCCTGGGTCGTCACGTCGAGGGCGGTGGTCGGCTCGTCGGCCAGGAGGAGTCGCGGTTGCGTGAGCAGCGCCGTCGCGATCATCACGCGCTGCAGGAGACCACCGGAAAGTTCGTGCGGATACTGGCGCAGCCGCCGTTCGCCGTCCTCGATGCCGACGCTCTTGAGCAGAGCGACGGCGCGGCGCGACGCCTCCTGTATGCCCACCCCCGAATTCGTGCGCAGCGCCTCGGTCATGAAGTCGCCGATGCGGCGCACTGGGTTCGTGTGGGCTCGCGGGTCCTGGAAGATCATCGCGACCTCGCCGCGAAAACGTTTGAGGTCGGCGCCGGACAGAGTCATGACGTCGCGGCCGTCGAACCGTACGCGCCCGGCCACCGCAGCGCCGGCGGGCAGAAGCCGATCGATCGTGCGCGCGGTCATCGACTTGCCCGACCCAGACTCCCCGACAAGGCCAAGCGCCTCGCCTGGACGGATCGCGAACGACACATCCTGCAGCACGGGGCGCATCGTGCCTTCGACGGGCAGGCTCACAGTGACACCGTCGAGCTCCAGCAGCGCCCCGCCCGTCGTCATCGCCGCGCCTCTCCCCTTTCATAGAGCCGCTCGCCCAGGATGTTGAACGCGACCACGACGACGACGATGCACAGGCCGGCGGCGAGCGCCGGTATCGAGTATCCCTGGATGATGCCCTGCTGGTTCTCCGAGACCATTACGCCCCAGTCGGCCGCAGGAGGTTGCACGCCAAGGCCGAGAAACGAGATCGCCGCCAGGTCGACCATCGCGTAGCCGAACAGCGTCGTGGCCTGCGCGACGATCAGGTGGAGCATGTTCGGGATGAGGTGGCGAAGGCAGATGGCGATCGACGAAGCTCCCTGGACCTCGAGCGCGGCAATGTACTGCTGAGCCCTCTCGCGCAGGGCGGCGCCACGCAGCACGCGCGCCACGTACGGTGTGTATGCGACTGACAGAGCGAGCACCGGAGCCACCAGGCCGCCTCCGAACACGGCGGCCGCCAGCACGGCGAGAAGGATTCCGGGAAACGCGAAGACGATGTCGAGGCCCGAGGAGATCACGGCGTCGTAGGTGCCGCCACGCCACGCTGCGGTCACAGCCAGAAGGGAGCCGAGGGTCATGCAGATCAACGTGACAGCGAGTGGCCCGATCATCGAGGTGCGCGCGCCATAGAGCAGGCGCGAAAGCACATCACGACCCGACGCGTCGAATCCGAGCAGATGCTCGGGGCTGGGTCCGACGAAGTACTGGGAAAGCTGTGGAAGGTTCGGGTCGTATGGGGCAAGCAGCGGCCCCGCGGTGGCCACCAGCGCGGCGGCGACGATCACCGCCGCCGAGATCACGAGCACTGGACTGAACCCCCTCTGCCTGCCCACCCTCGAGCGCTTGGTGACGCTGGAGACGCCGGCGGCGACGCTCATTGCGCGCGGCTCCCGAGCGAAACACGCGGGTCGAGCACCGCGTAGAGGACGTCGACGAGGACGTTGACCGCGACGAACGCCCCGACGAGCAGCAACGAGATGCCCTGCACGACCGCAAGGTCCTTCGACTGAGCGGACTGCACCAGGTACGCGCCCAGCCCGGCGAGGCCGAAGACGACCTCCACCACCGCCGCCACCGCGATCAAGGACGCCACGGTGATGCCGGAGATCGTGGTGATGGGAATCGCCGCGTTGCGCAGCACGTGGCGCCAGATCAGCTGGGCCGTCGGGATTCCCCGGCTCACTGCGGTCTGGACGTGCTCTTTCCTGGACTCCTCACGGATCGCGGCGCGCGTCACCCTTGCGACAATCGCCAGCGACGAGATGGCGAGAGCGACGGCGGGCAGGGTCAGGTGTTTCACCTGGTCGAAGAACCCCACGCCGTTGCCGAGCGATGGGAACCATCGCAGCTGCACCGCAAAAACGAGGATCAGTACGATCGCGGCGACGAAAGCGGGGAGCGACGCCGAGATCGCGGTCACGACCAAAATGCTGGTGTCGAGCAGGCCGGGCCTGAGGCCTGCGGCGATTCCCAGGCCGACGCCGATCGCGATGATCAGGATCGAGGAGTACAGGACCAGCCCCGCCGTGGTCGAGATTCTGGATGCGATCAGGTCCGACACGTTCTCCCGGAGCGTGATCGAGATCCCCAGGTTGCCGTGAAGCGCGTTGGTCAGCCAGTACCAGTACTGGACGAGGAACGGCTGGTCCAGGTGGTAACGAGCTTCGAGGACCTTCAGGCTCTCCGGCGGAATCGAACGCCCGCCGGAGAGGGCCGCTATCGGGTTTCCCGGCGCCAGGTAGATGGCGGCGAAAATGACAAAGCTCGCCACCAGCAGGCTGACGATGAGCATCGCCAGCCGGCGAACAAAGAACCGCAGCCGCACGGCCCGAGCCTAGGTCCCGCCCAGCTTTTCCGCCCACGGCGAGAACATGTAAGCGAACGAGGAGTAGGTGCCCGATAGGTTGGAGCTGGTTATGGTCGGCACCCACGGCTGAAGCACCGGAATCCACGGCAGGTCAGTGGCCATTGCCTTCTCGACGTCGGCCACCTTCTGGGCTCGTGCGTTCGGATCCGCAGTGCCACGGGCGTCGTCAAACATCTGGAAGATCTTCGCGTGATCGGCCGCGTTCGGATCGGTGCCCTGGACGCCATACCCGTCGAAGTTCTGCGATCCGTCAGGAAGGAGGAACGTTGCCGGCAGAGCCTCGGGCCCTGCGTAGTCACCGTAGTTGAGGGTGAAGAAACCGTCGATCCCGACGCGAGCCTTGGGGTCGATGAAGAAGTTGATGAAGTTCTGAGCCGAGACCGAGTGCAGGGTCGCCTTCATGCCGATCGCCTCCGCCGCTGCCTTCAGTGCGGCGGCCTCGATGGAGATGCCCGTCAGCTCGCTCGACATGCCGATTGTGATTGACTTGCCCGCCGCGCCCGCGTCGGTGATGAGCTGCTTGGCCTTCGTCAGGTCCTGGGTCATGTCAGGCGACGAGTCGTAAGCCGCCTGGAAGACGCTCTTGCCATAGCCGAACGTGCCGGAGTTGGAGATCCACTTTGGTAGGGCCGCGGTGCCCTTGTAGATGGCGTCGATGAGGCCCTTGCGGTCGAGAGCCAGCGAAAGCGCCTGCCGCACACGAACATCCCCGAGCGGCCCTTTGAGGTCGCTCACGATGAACGCGTCCGTGTACCAGCCCGGGCCGTACGTAATGGTCACTGCTTTGCTTGCTTTGAGCTGGTCGAGCGTGGTGAGGCCCTGGGCGTATACCCCGTTGATGCCCCCCGTCTCCAGCGCGGATGTCAGCGAGGCGTCGTTAGGGGCGCCCTTGATGTCGATCTCCCTGACCAGAGGCTTGACGCTCGAGTCCCAGTAGTTGTCGTTGCGGACCATGACGACAGCGACCCCCGGTGTGAAGGATTGGAACTTGTACATCCCGGTGCCCATGATCTTGCCCGCGGGCGTGCCGTAGTTGCTCCCCTGCGCGAGGGTGAACTTCTTTTCGACGATCATCGCAGGGATCGACGCCAGCTCGCCGATGAGCCAGTAGTCGGGCTTGTTCAGCTTGATGGTTACCTCGTTCGCGCCGGTCGCAGTGATCGACTGGACGCGGTTGAACACTGCTGGGTAGAACCCCGCCAACCTGGCGTCGGTGTTCCGGTCGAGGCTGAAGACGACGTCTTCTGCGGTAACCGGGTTGCCGTCCCAGAACTTCACGCCTGGCTTGAGGGTCAAAACAATGGTCGTCGAATCGGGGTTCGTCATCGTCGCGAGCCCTGGCCCGATCGAGCCGTCGGGCGCCTGCCGCAGCAAAGACTCGTAAAGAAGCGAGTCGGTGGTGTTTTCCGGGTAGTCGAATGCGTAGATCGGATCGAGCGAGTTCACGTCGCGGTAGACGGCCCACACGACCTTGTCGACCGGTTTGGTCCCGGCTTTGGTCGTGACCGCGAGCTGCAGCCCTCCGCCGGTTGTGCCCCCGGTCGTGCGTCCGCCGCAAGCGATGGCCAGCAGCCCGAGGACCCCGACTGCCGCGATCAGCCTGAGAGTGGTGTGCTTCCCGTACATCGCTCCTTCCTTCGCCGGCCGGGCCGGCCGCTTACCTGGGGATTTCTCCGCTGCAGTCTAGCCGCCACGCGCCGCGAGTAAAAGGAGGTGGTGAGGCCGGGGCGCTGCGCCCCGGCCCGGGTGAAGTCAGGCCGAGGCTGTGGCGCCGACCTTCGTGTTCGTCTTGTTGACCACCGCAGTCCCCTCGAGAACGACTTTCAACGCGTGGCTCTTGGCGGCGTTGCCGAAGACTTCGTAAGCCTCCATCGCCTCGTCCATCGGGAAATGGTGCGTGGCCAGCACCGTCGGGTCGAGCCTGCCGCCCTCGATCAGTGAGAGCAGCTGCGGGATGGTGCGCGTATCCACCAGGCCCGTCGTGATCGTGACGTCCTTGATCCAGAGCTTCTCCAGATGCAGGGTCGCGGCCTTGCCGTGGACGCCCACGTTGGCCAGCTTGCCGCCGGCGCGGATCAGCTCCGCAGCCAGCTCAAAGGTCGACGGCAGTCCGACGGCCTCGACCGCTACATCAGCTCCGAAACCTCCGGTCAGCTCGAGGACCCGCTTGACGGCATCCTCATGGCCGTTGTTGATGGTGATGTCGGCACCAAACTCCTTCGCCTTCGCCAGCCGGCCATCGTCGAGGTCGATGACGATGATGTGCGCCGGCGTGTACAGCTTGGCTGTCATGACCGCAGCCAGGCCGATCGGGCCTGCGCCTACGATCGCAACTGTGTCGCCTGGCTTCACCCCGCCGTTGAGCACACCTACCTCGAATGAGGTCGGAAGGATGTCGGAAAGGAACAGAACCTGCTCATCGGTGAGCCCGGACGGAATCTTGTACAGCGAGTTGTCAGCGAATGGAACCCTCGCGTACTCGGCCTGGAGCCCGTCGATCATGTGGCCGAAAATCCAGCCACCGCCGCCGATGCACTGGCCGTAGCGGGCCTCCTTGCAGAACCGGCAGCTCCCGCATGCCGTGATGCACGATACCAAGACGTGATCGCCGATCTGAAAGTTGGTCACTGCGGAACCGGTCTCGACAACGGTGCCGACCGCCTCGTGGCCGAGGATGGTGCCTGGCTTCACCGCGGGCACATCGCCTTTCAGGATGTGCAGGTCGGTGCCGCAAATCGTGGCGGTGTCGATCTTGACGATGGCGTCAGTTGGCGACTGGATGGTTGGGCTGGGAACGGTGTCCCAGGACTTCTGGCCGGGACCGTGATAGACGAGTGCTTTCATAGCGTTTTCCCTTCTTGTGGTTGAGAAACAGAGTCGGCGTCATGCCGCCGATGTGAGCCTGTCCCTGCCTGCACTTTCGATCGAGAGCCGAAGGGCCCCTGGGATTCAGGACAGAAGGCCCAGCAGGCCTCGGTCCCACAAGGCCCAGATCTTTCAGCAGTCGTGGTGGCCTGCTCTTGAGTCAGTAAGGAAAGCGGCCGCAACATTTGTTATGCGGCGAATAAGGGAATTTTGCTGACAGCGGCCAATCCTGGATGCCACATTTTCCGAACGTGCAGCGCGTTTCGGAGACATTGCCTCAAAGCCTCGATCGGGGTGTGCGCCAAGAGTCCACGCGGGGCACAAAGCAGCCGTCGGGCTGGCATTTATGAGGACACCTTCCCGACCGCTGGAGGGTGAGCACATTGAAACCACTCACTGGGAGGATGCCCGCCATTGGATGAGCATCTATACCGATCTCTTGGAGTTCAAGCTGGGAATCCTCGACCGAGTCAAGCGGGATCTAATCAAACTGCATCCTGTCGCGCGGATGGCAGCGGAGGCTGACGTCAGGTTCATCGAGAGCCAGATGGAGGGCTACCAACGACGGCTGGAGCTCTGGTACCAGCGCGTCTGGGATCTCCACGGTCTATGGCTCGATCCGGACGGACGAGTGATCAAGTACAAGGGTGGAGAGGTCACGCTGACCACCCGAGAGTTTCAGCTCCTGCAGTTCTTGCTCGATCATCCGCACCGCTATTTCACGGTGAGCCAGATCCTCGGCCAAGCCTGGGGCGAACCTTCCCTATTTCCAGAAGAGGTCCGGAACTACGTGCGGCGTGTTCGCAAGCTGTTGAAGGAATTGGACATTCCTTGCGATCTAGTCAACCGACCCGGACGCGGCTACTCTCTTGTGTTCCGCATCGACACCTAGCGGCCTGAGGTCAATACGGCAATAATTTGATCGCCGGCCGCGGGCCGGCAGATGGGGGGTGCCATAGGAAAACGCAAGACTCAGCCTCGATTTCGGCAGCGTGCCCGCTTGCCCCGGATCCTTGTGGTGGACGCAAATGCGGGTTACCGCTCCGTTATCTCGCACGTCGTCGAGCTCGCCGGAGGTGAGTTCGAGAGTGTGGCCGAGTTTGATGCGGCGAGGCATCAGCTCGAGAGGTCCACCAGGTTTGACCTGGTCATCCTCGGCATGAGCGCGGAATCCCGCGTGACGCCAAAGCAACTGGGCGAGCTCAGGGCTGAGGCTCGGGCCCCGTTCATCTTGCTCGACGAGTCATCCGACGATGCCGCGGCAACCCTCGACACTTATGAAGCCGGCGCCAGCCAGGTCCTGCCCAAGCCGTTCGTACCTGACGCTCTGATCGGAGCCATCAGGTCAGAGCTGCGCGGGCCCGATCCCACCTCTGTGGTTTCGATCGCAACCAAGATCGAGATGGGCGGCCTCGTCTTTGACGCCAAGCTGCGCACGGTTGGGAAGGACACGGCGACTGTGTCCTTGACGAAGCGCGAGTGGCAGCTGCTCTCATTCTTCCTGGCCAATCCGAATCAGTTATTCGCTGCCGAGGACGTTGCTCTGCCGGCATGGGGCCCCGACGCTTCAATCGAACAGTTCCGGACGTATGTAACGCGGCTGCGAAAGAAGCTTTCGCCGTTTGATGGTGTCTGCGAAGTGGTGAACGAGAAGGGTAAGGGCTACCGACTGGTGCTCCAGCCTCCAAAGCCCTTCAAGACATAGCCGAACCCCGCGAATAGAGAAACCAAGCCAAGAAACTGAGATTTCGTCAGGCCGAGGGGGGACTCCCCCCTAGAGGCGCGGGCCTGGCGGAGCCAGCTCCCGCGCACCCCCCTGCGGTGCGGTCGAGCACTGCTCCCCTCTGCCCCGGCTGCTCGTACCACCTGGCCTCTGCTTCGCCGATCGGCGTCGAGGCCGGACCATTGATGAACGGCCAGATCTCCTCCGCGATGCGCCTCCAGTTGGCGGTGGCGTTGAGGCTTCCGAGCACGGCGTATAGGCCCAGGTTGATGCGCTGCAGGATCGCGTAGGTCCGCGGGACGTCGCTGTAGGGCGCCAGCGGGCTGCGGGCGTCGAAGAAACGCTTCACGATCGCTGACGCATAGGCCGGGGTGATGGTCATCGGAGCGTCGCGCATCACAGTCCCGTAGAAGTGGCCGAAGCGATCGACGACGGCCTGGGTGGACACAGGCGCGCCGGCCTGGAGGAAGCCGGCTCGTTCCATCGCCTTACGAAAGCTGTCGCCGTCGCCATCGATGACCATGAAACGCACGCCGTCTATGAGCGGGGCGAGGTCCTCATCGGTGAAGCGCTTGGTCAACCCGAAATCGAGGAAGCTCACACGCCCCCGGCCGTGGAACAAATAGTTTCCTGGGTGAGGATCGCCGTTGAATGCGTGGAGCCTGTACAGGCTGCGGAAGACGAACCGGTAAATGGTCTCTGCCGCCATGTCCCGCTCGCGCTGGTCCCAGCCCTGCAGCTCGTCAAAGCGCGATCCGGCCACCAACTCGCTCGTGAGCACCCTTGCCGTGCTCAGCTCCCTGACCACCTCGGGGACGTGGATGAACGGGTGCCCTTTGAAGTAGCGCGCGAAAAGCTCCTGGCTCGCCGCCTCGAGGTTGTAGTCAACCTCCTCCTGCAGCCTCTCCCCCAGCTCATCGACCAGCGAGCGCGTGTCAAGGCCGGGGAAGGCCGCCGCGGCAATCCGCCGCAGCAGACCGACGTTGCGCAGGTCGGACGTCATGCTGCGCGCGATGCCGGGATACTGAACCTTGACTGCGACCGCACGTCCGTTTCGCGTGATGGCGCGGTGCACCTGCCCGATCGATGCAGCCGCGAACGGAACGGGGTCCCAGCGCGCGAAGACACGCTCGGGTTCGTCACCCAGCTCTTCGCGGATCACAGATGACGCGAGGTCTTCGCTCATCGGCGGCGCCTTGTGCTGCAGCCTGGCCATTGCCGCGCGGAATGTCAGCGGCATGTCTTCGTCGATGTAGCTCGCCATCTGGCCGAGCTTCATCAGCACCCCCTTCATGGAGCCCAGCTCCTCGGCGACATCGTCGGCGGTCCGCAGGGCGAGGTCGTGGCGCAGCTCGCTGCGCCGATCGACGGAAGCGAAGATCAGGCGAGGCGAACGAGCGACGTAGCGCCCGCCCACACGGAGCGCGAGGCGGCCGAGGGCGCCGGCTCGACCGAGCCTGGACTGCAGCATCGCCGTGCGTGGTGCCGGCTTCCTCAACCGCGGCTGCGAAGCTCGATGCGCTCCCTGGCCTCGAGCACGCCGGGCAAGGATTCGAACATCAGATCCACAGCGCCGATGAGCTGCCTCACCGGTTCTCGCTCCATCGACTCCGCCGTGGGTTCGGCGAAGCCGTACATGTCGCGCGCCCATTGCGGCAATGTGCCGATCGCCACCTGCCCGAGGTCGTGCCACAGCTCTCGAAGGTCGGGGCTGAGATCAGGCGGGTCGAGGACGATGGCGATGGCTTCACGCGCTGCTGGAGTGGCCTGGCGGAGTCCGACCGACTCCAGGTATGCGCGCAGAGCCTGCACGCTCGAGGGCACCCGCTCGGGCGGGACGCCGAGGATCACGGCGAAGGGCACCATCTCCGCCACATAGCGATCAGCCTCGGCGGCATCGAGGCCTCGGCCGTAGAGCTGCACGACGTGGACTATCGAATCCACCATGCCGGCGTGGACCCACAACAGCAGCTCCGGGTCCTCGGCGCTGTAAGGCAGGCCCGTCACCGGATCGGTGCCTCGGACGTGCGTGTGCACAGCTCGGACCCGAGCCGCAGCGGCGTTGGTGGACGCGGTGTCCCCATAGGTCACGGTCAGCACGTAGCCGCTCGTGGCAGCCAGGCGGCCGAAGGGGTCACGGCGCCAGTCGCTGTGCTCAGCAACGCCGGCCATGGCGAGCGGATGCAGCGCCTGCACCATCAGTGAGCGCATGCCGGCGAGAGGGAAAGCCCGGTCTCGGTTGACCCGCCAGACCAGGCTTTGCGGTCCGAACAGACCCGCATCCGCGGGATGATCCGGCACAGAGCGGGAGAAAGCCCGCGCGAGCGGAGCCATCATCTCCAGTCGAGACTCGCCGTCTACCTGGGCGCTGATGGGGTCATAGCTCATGGGGCCACGATACCGCGACCTTTCCCGAGGGTGTCTAGGTCGGGTATTGAAGCCCCGGGCCCAGCTCTTACCTCTGCCTTCAGGGGTCGTGTCCCAGATGCTCGCCGCGGCGCACGAAGACGTGGGCGAGCGGGAACTGCTGGGCTGCGAGAGGGGCCGGCGCGTTTGCCGGCCCCTCTCTAACTACTGAGTCCTGTTGATGAGCGGTGGGTGCCAGCAAACGCCCCTCTCCCCGCCCTCTCTCCCGGGGGAAAGAGGGTGCTAGTGCCCTATCCCCTGTGGGATCCTGCTCGCCGATCGTGATCGTCGTGTGCGGTGAAGCGTTGATCGACATGATCTCGAATGGGGACGGCACGCAGCGGGCAGCCCCTGGTGGCGGCCCGTTCAACACGGCACGCGCCCTGGCACGGCTCGGGGTGCCGACGGCATTCTTGGGCCGGCTTTCGGATGACGCTTTCGGACGCCGGCTCGCGGACTTGCTGGTGTTAGATGGAGCGAGCCTCGAGCTGGCGACCATCGGCTCCGAACCCACCACCATCGCGATGGCGGACATCGACAGCGAAGGCTCCGCCGAGTATCAGTTCCTCGTCGACGGAACCTCTGCGCCGAATCTCACTCCCGAGATGATCCCGGCGCGGTTCGGTCCTCAGGTGAACGCGATTCACGTCGGCACACTTGGCCTGGTGCTGGAGCCGATGGCGTCTTCTCTCGTCGATCTGATCCGCCGCGAGCATGGCCGGCGTCTCGTGATGCTCGATCCGAACATCCGGGCCGGGCTCGTTCCGGAATCCCAGTACCGCGACCATCTGCTCACGGCCATCTCACACAGCACGATCATCAAGGCGAGCGTCGCCGATCTCGCATGGCTTTATCCAGGGCTTGGGTTCGAGGAGGCGGCCGAGCGCATCCTCGGCGAGGGGGGGAGCCTGGTGGTCGTCACGCTTGGCGCGGACGGTGCGTTTGGCGCCCACCGTGAAGTGCGCGTTCGCGTTGAAACGCCTCACGTCGAGGTCGTCGACACCATCGGCGCCGGCGACGCCTTCGGGGCGGGGCTGCTGGCGTGGCTGCACGACCACGACGCGATCCGGCCTGATCTGTCCCTCGAGCCGGATGAGCTTAGGGAGGCGCTGGAGTTTGCGTGCCTGGCCGGTGCGCTGACATGCGCACGCGCCGGCGCTGAGCCACCGTGGAAAGCAGAGATCGTGGCTCTGGAATCGTAAGCAGGCGTTTATCGCGCGACTACTTATATGTAGGAGTTAGGCTGAGACTTCTGCCATTAGATCCTGATCATCCGTCGCGAGTGGGTCGACGGGAGGGTCAGCGTCATCCTCGTCCGCGAACCAGTCGGGGTATAGGGAAAACTTAGACTTGGCGCGATGGACCTGACCCGCGCCAAGCTGCGCCAGGCCGCAGACCTCCTGGAAAAGCACGGCCTCGAATGCTGGATCGTCCAGTTCGCACGAGAGACCGGCCTCAGGTCAGACCCGCTCGGGTACCTGGTCGGCGCGGCGGTGACATGGCCCAGCGCTTTCCTGTTGAACCGGGACGGCCGCACCGCGGCCATCGTCGGCACCGGAGACAGCGCCCAGGTCGAGTCCACAGGCTTCTGGCTTTTGCCGCGAGGACGCCGCTGAGCTCTGAGTTTCGATGGTCGAGCGGCGCGGCATATGACGGATTCGTCGGCCGTTGGAGCCGGCTCGTCGCAGCCGAGTTCGTCCCCTGGTTGGGTGTGCCCAGCGGCGCGACGTGGGTCGATGTTGGCTGCGGCACCGGGGAGCTGACCGGGGCGATTCTGCGCATGGCGACACCGAACCGGGTGATCTCTCTCGATCCGTCGCAAGGCTACCTCGACTACGCTCGCTCGTCGATCACCGACCCTCGGGCCGACTTCAGGCGCGGAACCGACCAGGATGTGCGCTTGCTGGGCCTGGCCGCTGACGCAGTCGTCTCGGGGTTGGTCCTGAATTTCGTGCCCGACGCCGTCGGCGCGCTGCGCGCGGCGGCTGAGGTCACCGCAACGAGAGGGCTGATCGGCGCCTACGTTTGGGATTACGGGGATCAAATGGCGCTGTTGCGCCACTTCTGGGACGCCGCCGTCGAAGAGGATCCCGCTGCCCGCATAAAGGACGAAGGCGTGCGGTTTCCCTTGTGCGCCGCGGGCGCTTTGCAGTCGGCCTTCGAGACTGCAGGCCTCTCGTCAGTGGTCGAGAAGGCCATTGACGTCACCGATCGATTCGCGAATTTCGAAGAGTACTGGACGCCGTTTCTGAGCGGCGAGGCGTCGGCGCCGGGATATCTCGCGACGCTGTCACCGGAGCGTAGGGCGAAAGTCAAAGAGCTCGTTCAAGCCCGAATTCCAATTGCTGCCGACGGCTCGATCACGCTTACTTGCCGAGCCTGGGCCGTACGCGGTCGCGTGGCACCAAGAGAAAACACGCAGCACGCGTAGGGCTATCCGAGCGTCGTTTGGCGGTTTGTATAATATTGCCGTGACGGCAACTAACCCAGAGGACTCGCGGACCGCCCTGCTCCGCGCGTATCTGGACTCGGTCACCCTGAGCGAGGCCCTCCAAACGCAAATTTGGCACGCGGCCGAGCTGACCCTCGTGCAGGTGAGGGTCATGCGGCGTCTGGCCCGACAGCCGCAGGCCCTCGGCCAGCTCGGCACCGAGCTCTCACTTGCGCCTCCGTCGATAACCAGGCTTGTCGATCGGCTCGAAGAGCGTGGCCTGATCCAACGGCAGCGCGATGTTGACGACCGCCGAAAAGTCGTCGCAACTCTCACGAATGAAGGGAGACAGCTCCTGAGCGCGATCCCTTTCCTGGAGGGAACCGCCCTCCGCCTCGCAGTCGACCGAATGAAACCAGCCGACAGGGAACGGATCACCTCGGCCCTGCGCGAGTTCAACGCCGCCGTCAGGCAGGTCGAACGCGAGCTGTTGGCGGTGGCGGTCGAAGCGTGAAACTCGAATACAAATGGATCGTCCTGATCAACACGACGATCGGGATGCTGATGGCGGCGATCAACCAGACCATCGTTCTCATCTCGCTGCCCGCCATCTTCTCCGGCTTGCAGGTCGATCCGCTGGCGCCAGGCCAGTCGAACCTGCTGCTCTGGATGCTGATGGGCTACTCGGCGGTCACTACCGTGCTGCTGGTTACGTTCGGACGCATCGCCGACATCTTCGGCCGCGTGCGGGTCTACAACCTGGGCTTCATCGTCTTCACGGTCGGCTCGCTGCTGTGCGCGTTAACCCCGTCGGTCGGCACCCTCGGCGCGATCGAGCTCATTGCGTTTCGGATGCTGCAAGGGCTGGGCGGCGCTTGCCTGTTCGCGAACAGCATCGCGCTACTTACCGATGCCTTCCCTCCCGGACAGCGCGGCTTTTCGCTTGGCATCAACCAGATCGCCTTCATCGCCGGCAACGTGATCGGCGTCGTGCTGGGCGGTATCCTCGCCGCCATCAACTGGCGGCTGGATTTCCTGATCAGCGTGCCCGTCGGAGTCGTTGGGTCGGTTTGGGCTTACTTGGCTCTCCACGAGATCGGCAAGCGGCAGGCGCAGCGGATCGACTGGCTCGGCAACGTGACATTCGCTGGCGGACTGCTCGCCCTGATGTTCGGTCTGACCGAAGCGTTGACACCCTATGGAAACCAAACCATGGGCTGGTCGAACCCGACCGTCGTGATCGCCCTTGCGGGTGGCGTCGTGCTGCTTGCCGTGTTCGGCGTCGTCGAGACCCGCGTCCGCTACCCGATGCTCGACCTTGGTCTCTTTCGTATCCGGGACTTCCTCTTCGGCAATGTCGCGGCTTTTCTCTTCTCGCTCGCGCGCGGCGGTCTGATGTTCATGTTCATCATCTGGCTGCAGGGCATCTGGCTGCCGCTGCACGGCGTCGCGTACGCCGACACCCCGCTGCATGCGGGCATCGACACCATGCCTCTCATGCTCGGATTCGTCGTGTGCGGACCGATCGGGGGCTGGTTGAGCGACCGTTACGGATCCCGCGTCCTCGCCACCGGCGGCATCCTGGTCGCCGGTCTCGCGGCAGCTCTACTGATGACTCTCCCGCCAGATTTCAACCTCGCGGTGTTTGCCGCCTACCTTGCGCTGATGGGCGCGGGTATGGGCTTCTTCAGCGCCCCCAACACGTCGCAGATCATGAGCTCCGTACCCGCGGAGCAAAGGGGGGCGGCAGCAGGCGTGCGCTCGATGGTGCTCAACGCCGGCATGACAGCGAGCACTGCCATCTTCTTCACCATCGTCATCGCGAGCCTGTCCCAGAACCTTGGGCCGGCTTTGGAGGCAGGCGCCACCCAGGCCGGCCTGCCCCTCCCCCTTGCGCATGGAATCGCGTCCCTGCCACCGGGTGCCGCGATCTTCGCGGCCATGCTCGGGTACGACCCTATCTCGCACCTCATCCCGTCGTCCGCGCTGGCCGCACTGCCGCCGGCGCTCGCAGCCCGAGTCAGCGATCCCCATTTTTTCGCGGGCCTTTTGGCGCAGCCGTTTGTGACAGGAATTCGAGTAGCGCTGATGGCGTGCGTCGCGATGTGCATAGTCGCCGGTGTGACGTCCGCGCTGCGCGGTTCCGATCGCCGGCGCCGCTTAGCCGTCCAACCCGCGGTTGGTGACGTTGCCGTCGTCGGCGAACCGATGACGCAGGCGAGGTGATGCCGTGCAGGTGAGGTGGTACGGCCAATCAGCGTTCGCGCTCGCTGCTGGGCACGATTCCGTTTTTATCGATCCGTTCGGCGACATGGCGGCGGCGCGCGGGCGAGGGATGACCTGGAGCTATCCAGCGATCGCCGACGCGGTCGCCGATCTGCTTCTGGTCACTCATGAACACGGGGATCACAACGCGGTCCAGGTCATTGCCGATGTCAAGCAGACGGTCCGCTCCTCCGCGGGCACGGTTGACACGCAGCTCGGCCGTCTCGTCGGGGTCGCCTCCGAACATGATGCTGTCGCCGGCACGCAGCGCGGAGCGAACGTCATATACGTATTCGAGATGGGCGGCGTGCGCGTCTGCCACATGGGCGATTTCGGCCAGGCAGAGCTGCGGCCTGAACAGTTGACGGCGATCGGCAAAGTTGACCTGCTCTTCATCCCGGTCGGCGGGATGGCGACCATTGCCGGCCGTGCGGCTGCCGAGCTGGTCGAGCTGATCGATCCATCGTGGGTCGTCCCGATGCACTATCGGACGCCTGCAATCTCCTTCCTCGAACCGATTGATGGATTTCTCGCCGCGGTTAAGGGCGAGGTCGTCGCCCTGGGTCGCTCCGCCTTCGACACGGCCGATGTGGCGGCCGAGGGCGGGCGGATCATCGTCGTTCCGGCACCTCCCACGTAACCTGGCGGGTCGCGAATGAACAGCCCGGCCGTCGCGCGGGAAAGTAACCGAGCGGTCGCGTTGCTCCTGGGTTGGGCGCCGTTTGTGGTGGTGCTCTTGGCATACGAGCTGATGCGCGACCTCGCCTCGACGCTGGGGGTGCCGCCGCACAACCTGGCTGGGGTGGAGCGGGCTCTGTTTGGCGGCTATGAGCCGACTCTCGTGCTGCAGGCAACCATCGCGAATCTAGGGGATGCGGACCTCATCGATGACGTCGGCAGCCTCGTGTACTCGGCGCACTTCCTCTTGCCCGTCGCTGTCGGCGCGTGGCTCTGGAGCAAGAGTCGGGCTGATTTTCATCGCTTCGGATTGTCGCTTGTCGTGCTGTGCGCTCTCGCTTTTGTCACTTATGTGGTGGTTCCGACAGCGCCGCCCTGGCTGGCTCAGCCGCAATCCGTTCAGCACCTCATGCAGGACGCCGTGCTGCGATCTGGCCTGCCGTCCGACTTGACATGGATCTATTCGCACCACGACTACAACCTCTATGCAGCCTTCCCATCCCTGCATGCCGGCTTTCCAGTGCTGGCTGCCGCCGCAGCATGGAGAAGGAACAAGGCTGTAGGCGCGGCCCTATCGATTTGGGCGATCGTTGTGTGGGTCACGGTCGTGTATTTGGGCGAGCACTACGTCGCCGATGTCGTCGGGGGAATCCTGTACGCGACGGTTGCCTTCATCATCGTGTCGCTACTGTCCCAGGGTCGAAGGCGAGACCTGAACACGGCACCCTCTGAATAAGCCCACGCACGGGGGTGTCAGACGTCGTCGCATCGGTGAGGTCCGGAACCCCGCTAGTCTCTGGCTGATGCAGCCGAAGCCAGGTGACAGCTCTTTCGACTTCTGGCTCGGGAAATGGGTCACGAGGTGGAAAGACGCCGCCGGGCACGGCCACAAAGGAAGCAACGTCGTCCTCAAGCTGGGCCGGAGCGTCCACATGGCACATCGCGTACCGGCGCGCTGAGTAGCCTTAAAAGCAGTGGGCACCAACGAATCGGAGTCACACGATGAGGATTTTCACCTCGGGGCTGCCATTTACTCGAGCGATGGGATCGAGATCGGCAAGCTCTCTCGGCTGATCGTCGACAAGAACGACCTGACGCTCAGGGCCTTTGTGGCGAAAGAGAGCCGGCGATTCACGGGTCACCTGCTCTCGCCCGGATCATGGTTGCTCGCCGATGAGGTGATCCTGCCGCGCAGTGCGGTCAGCTCTGTTGCGCACGAGCGGATCGTCCTGACCCTTACGGCCGCCGACGTCCGCAAGCTACCGCCGTACCTCAGCTATCGATACGGCGATGAAACCTTCACCGAGGGCCTTACGGAAGAGGCGATCAGCGCATTGACGTCCTCGCCCGCCATACCGGCGTCCCTGGAACAGGTCGCCAACAAAGGTGCCGATGAGCTCGAGATCGAGGGTGGCGAGAACGTCATGCTGGGCAACAGCGGCAAGCGACTCGGCACCGTGAAAGACGTGCTCTTCGACAACAAGGAGCTGATTGGCGTGGTGATACTCCCGGATGGAGTCTTGAAGGAGGAGGTCATCTTGCCGCGGCGGTTCCTGCAGCGAAGCGACGACCTCGCGCTCTTCGCGGACTTGAGCATCGGCGACCTCGAGCATCTGAAACCATTCGAGCCGGCCGGCTGACCCGTGTCACGACCTTCCGGCGACGAGCGCTTGAAGGGCCGGCTGATCGAGCTGGGACTGTTGGCGGCCGGCACCAGGATGCTGCGCTTGCAGATGGAGCAGGCAATGGAGCGATCAGCCACCTAGCTAGCCGATCAGCGAGGCACCGTTGGTTGCCACGGTCCCTGAACCTCGATGGCCTCGCCTTCGCCGGGCCAGGGTGGCATCGTGGCACCAATCGCTGCGAGGGGCTCGTCGCCAAATGACCGAAATTGGAACCGGGTGCCGAGAGGAATGGTCAGGCACACGCCGGGCGAGACCTCAATGATCTCTGCTCTGGCATCCTGCTCCCGCCACATCTCGCCTCGCCCGGTCAGGAAGTACCAGATCTCCTCGACCGTCCTGTGCATAGTCGCCCTGGAGGTTTCACCGGGCGCGAGCTTGAAATGAGCCATTCCCCCTGCAGGCAGGACCAGCAGCAATCGAACGTCGGACCCATCCGGAGCAACTTCGGTTCGCTCTGCCGGTAGCCTCACTGAATCAAAAGAGTGCACGATGGCCGCGGGGTTACCGGACCTCAAGGTGCAGGTCGAAGGCGGGCGCACCATCCTGCTTGCCGATGATCACCAGGGCCGTGCCCTCAGCAGGCCCGATGGTCATGGTCGTCGAGTTGTTGAGGAAGTTCTGGTTTCCACCTAGCCTCCCTTCGGTGTACGGAGGCAGCGCTTCAATGGCTTTGGCCTTGGACCCCACAGAGCCTGCGATCGTCACGTTGCTCGAGGTAAAGGGAATTCGAACCGACACCCCGATTCCGACACCAGTGTTGAAGAGGCTCAAGAGGATTCCAACCGTGAGCACCAGGAAGAACCCGGCACACCCGCAGCCGCAGCCGCGATTGCGATAGCGAGTTCGAAAGCGCGTCCGGCGGCTCGTCGTCTGGTCGTCCATTCATCTCTCCCGGCAGCCGTCCCCAGCCACTGAACTACTGCTCCGCCACCACGTACGCCCGGACTGGAAATGTAGCGCCACCGACCCATGCGATGGGAACCGCGTGCAACCGGCCTGCTCCCGAGGAGACGGCCGCAAGGCGCTCGAGGTCCAGGCCGGCAAGGTCCGTGCCGGCCCGAAACCGATGGCGGGGCGAGTCGACGTACGTTCCAGTGTTGCCGCACAGGTGCAGGGAGGCGATGAGAAACTCGGACTTCCCGCCGTACCGCGACGCGCCGTAGTCATTGAGGACCTCCACGCGCGGCGTTGGCAGCGGACGGTAGGTTTCCATGCCCTCCTCGATCGGGTGGCTCAGGTCGATGAAGCGGCTCACCGTTGCAGTCTAGAGAGCGACTGCGAGTCAAGCTGGTGGTGCCACGCAGCTTTCGCCTGTCAAACTACCCGCGCATGTCGTATCCGGCCGCGGCAAGCAACTTGCGCGACTTTTACATCCTTGCCGGGACTGAAGACTGATGGCA
>Ga0207929_1000045_pt1 | contig 42166 bp, 47 predicted proteins | sample NGESurdeep072012_FD_184466 | JGI IMG/M metagenome (GOLD analysis project Ga0207929, IMG submission 184466) | Arctic peat soil microbial communities from Barrow, Alaska - NGEE Surface sample 53-1 deep-072012 (SPAdes) | ecosystem: Environmental > Terrestrial > Soil > Wetlands > Peat ... | reverse complement strand
GGGAGGAAAAAAGAGTCACCCAACGATCCGCGTCGCCTGCACCCACCAGCCGGGATGCGAATGCGACAGCGCGATGGCCGCCATCTGCGCCGCGCCGTCGTCCTCGAACAGGCCGAAGCAGGTGGCGCCGCTGCCGCTCATGCGCCACAGCAGCGCGCCGGGCATGCGCGATAGCTCGCCGAGCACCTCGCCGATGACAGGAGCAATGGATAGAGCCGGCGCCTGCAGGTCGTTGCCCGTCAGCTTGAGGAAGGTCGCGAGCGATTTTACGTCGCGAAGCGGTGGCGCGTGATCCACCGCGCCGACGCCGCGCCGCGTCTTCAGCGCCTCAAACACCTTGCCCGTCGGCACCGCGACTTTCGGATTGACCAGCACCATCGCCGCGCCCGGCACGCCGGTGGCCGGCGTCAGGCGCTCGCCGCGGCCTTCCATCCAGGCGGACTTGCCGTCCACGCACACCGGCACGTCGGAGCCGAGCGTCGCCGCGATCGCGCGCAACGCATCGCGCGGCAGATCGAGCGCCCACAGCGCGTTGAGCCCGCGCAAAGCCGCCGCCGCGTCGGCCGAGCCGCCGCCGATGCCCGACGCCACCGGCAGGTTCTTGGCCAGCGTGATGGCCGCGTTCGCCTCGCGCCCGGCATGCGCCGCCAGCGCCCTTGCCGCGCGCAGCACCAGGTTGTCCGCGTCCAGGTCGAGGTCCACCGCGAACGGCCCTTCCAGCGCCAGCGACAATTCCTGCGCCGGCTCGAAACTCAATGCGTCGCCGACATCGGCGAAGACGACGAGGCTTTCCAGTTCGTGAAATCCGTCGGCGCGCTTGTCGCCGACATGCAGGAAAAGATTGATCTTCGCCGGCGCGAATTCTTCAGTTGACCTTGCCACCGGCGTCCAGCCCGTCCTTGAGCTTCTTCTCGATGACCGCCTTGTCGGCGTCGGCCGGCCCGAAGGCCAGTGCGTGGTTCCACTGGAACTGCGCGTCGAGCTTGCGCCCGACATGCCAATAGGCATCGCCCAGGTGATCGTTGATGGTCGAATCGCCCGGCACCAGCTCGACCGCCGCCTCCAGCGCCTTGGCGGCGTCGGCGAAGCGACCGAGCTTGTAATAGGCCCAGCCCACGCTGTCGGCGATGTAGCCGTCGGTCGGCTTGAGCGAGCGCGCCTTCTCCAGCATCGCCAGCGCCTCGGGAATATTGCGGTTCTGGTCGACCCAGGTGTAGCCGAGATAATTGAGCAGCGTCGGCTCGTTGGGCGACAAGGCCAGCGCCTTCTTGAGATCGACTTCCGCCGCGTTCCAGTTCTGCGTGCCCTGCTCGGCCACGGCGCGCGCGAAATAGAGCGGCCAGTCGCTCGGCTTGACGTCGGCGTGCAGGCTCACCGCATGGTCGTAGGCCGCGGCTGCTTCGGAGAACTTGCTCAAGCTGCGATAGGTGTCGCCGAGCGCGGTCCAGGCTTCGACGTCGCCGGGATCGTCCGCCGTCAGTTTCTGCAGATGGGCGATGGCGGCGTCGCCGCGATTGAGTCGCGCCTCGTCCAGCGCGATTTCCACCTGCGACATCCGCCAATAGGGCGATGACTTCTCGACCGTGCCGTAGACCGCGATCGCGTCCTCATATTTCTGCAGGCTCTCGAAGCGGTCGGCGAGCAGCACCGCGCCGAGGTCCAGGTCGGGGCGCAGGTAAAGCGCCAGGCGCAGATAGAGGATCGAGACGTCAGCGCTGGCCTGGTCGGTCAGCGACGCCGCGATGCCGAACAGCGCCTCGGCCGCGCCGTCCTCGGCGCGCGTCACCAGCGCGTCCGGCTTCTTGCCGGCCTTGATCCGCGCCAGTCCCGCCGCTGCGATCTGCTTGAGGCCGCCCTCGGCGGCATATTTCTCGTAATACGCGGTCGCGTCGCCGGTCCGGCCGCTGCGTTCCAGGAAGCGTCCATAGGCATCCACGACGCGCGGCGTGCCGCCATTGGCCAGCACGCTGCGATAGGAAGCCTCGGCGGTCTTGCCGTCGCCGGCGAATTGCGCCAGCAGCCCGAGATGAAACAAGGTGAGCGCATCCGCTCCGCCTTGCTTGCGCAGGGCCTCGAGATCGGCGACCGCGGCGGCCTTGTCGCCCATGCTGGTGGCCGCCCAGGCATCGATCAACGCCACCGTCAGCGAGGTGAACGGGCCCTTGGCCGACAATCCCACTTGTGCCCGCGCGCCGGCGAAGTCGTGACGCTTGAGCGCCACCACCGCCAGCGTCAGCCGCCCGGCGCGGTCGTCCGGCGTCGTCGCCACCACCCGCTCGGCCATCCGCGCGGCATTGTCGATGTCGCCGGCCGAGGTCGCGAAGAAAAACGACAGCGCCAGCAATTGCTGATTGTCCGGATCCGCCGCCAGGCTGGCGCGGTAATAGACCGAGGCGTCCTTCAAATTGTGCTGGCTGGCGGCGAAGCGCGCCGAGAGATAATTGCCGAACTCCGACGCCTGCCCGCTCGGGGCCGGGCCGCTCACACCGGCGCAGGCGCTAAGCGCCAAGACCATTCCAACGACGGCAATTGGGTAAGCGATGCGCAAAGATCTGTCCTCACATATTGGGATAATTTGGTCCGCCGCCGCCTTCGGGCGTAACCCAGTTGATGTTCTGCGCCGGATCCTTGATGTCGCACGTCTTGCAATGCACGCAGTTCTGCGCGTTGATCTGAAAGCGCGGCCCGGCCGCCTCTTGCACCACTTCATATACACCCGCCGGACAATAACGCTGCGCCGGCTCGTCGTATTCGGGAAGGTTTACGCGAATAGGGATCGACGGGTCGGTCAATTTCAGGTGAACCGGCTGATCTTCCTCATGGTTGGTATTGGACAAGAATACCGACGAAAGTTTGTCGAAACTGACAACGCCGTCCGGCTTGGGATAGACGATCTTTTTGGATTTCGATGCCAGTTTCAGCGTCGCATAGTCCGGCTTGCCGTGCTTCAGGGTTCCGAAAAAGCTGAAGCCGAGGAGCTGGTTGGTCCACAGATCGAGTTCCATGAACGGCAACGCGAACAAGGTGCCGAGCCTGGACCACAGGGGCTTGAAGTTCCGCACCCTGTAAAGGTCCTTGTAGACGTGGCTGACGCGATAAGCCTCTTCGTAGGCCTCGACCGTGTCGCCCGCGCGTCCCGCCGCCAGCGCCGCCGCCACCGCTTCCGCCGCCAGCATGCCGGTCTTCATGGCGTTGTGGCTGCCCTTGATGCGCGGCACGTTCATGAAGCCGGCGCAGCAGCCGATCAGCGCCCCGCCGGGGAAGGCCAGCTTGGGCACCGACTGCAAACCGCCCTCGGTCAGCGCCCGCGCGCCATAACCGATGCGCTTGCCGCCCTCCAGCATGGCGCGGATGCGCGGATGCTGCTTGACGCGCTGCATCTCGTCGAACGGCGACAGGAACGGGTTCGAATAGTTGAGATGAACGACGAAGCCGATGGAGCAGAAATTCTCGCCCCAGTGATAGCAGAACAGCCCGCCGCCGGTGTCGTTGGAAAGCGGCCAGCCGACGGTGTGCAGCACCAAGCCGCGCTGGTGCTTGTCCGGCGGCAATTCCCACAATTCCTTCACGCCGATGCCGAATTTCTGATAGTCGCGCCCTTCGCTGAGCTTGAAGATGTTGAGCAGCTGCTTGGTCAGCGAGCCGCGCGCGCCCTCGGCGAATAATGTGTACTTGCCCAGCAGGTTCATCCCCGCAGTGAAGCCGTCCTTGTGATGGCCGTCCTTGGCGATGCCGAGGTCGCCGGTCGTCACGCCCTTCACGACGCCGTCCTCGATCACCAGCGCCGCGGCCGGAAAGCCCGGATAGATTTCGACGCCCAGGCCTTCCGCCTGCGTCGCCAGCCATTTGCACAGATTGGAAAGGCTCACGACATAGTTGCCGTGATTGTGCATCAGCGGCGGGAACAGAAAATTGGGAATGCGGATCGAACCCGCTGGCCCCAGGTAATAGAAGCGGTCGTCGGTCACCGGCGTATCGATCGGCGCGCCCTTCGCCTTCCAGTCGGGAATGAGTTCGTTGATGCCGATGGGATCGATGACGGCGCCGGACAGGATATGCGCCCCGATCTCGGAGCCCTTCTCCACGAGGCAGACCGTGATCTCCGGATTGATCTGCTTCAGCCGGATCGCCGCCGAGAGCCCCGCCGGCCCTCCGCCGACGATGACGACGTCATATTCCATGCTCTCGCGCGCAACCGCTTCGGCCATGACTCAAACCCGATTTCATCCCCGTAAACCCCTTATGGGGCGGTAGGAATCGGCGGTCAACCGCGCCTATGATCGCGTCATGAGCGCTTCCCGGGAGGAAACCCTGACCGCCCTGAACTGGCTCGTCGAAGCCGGCGCGGACGAGGCTGTCGGCGAGGTGGCGGTGGATCGGTTCAACGCCAGACCTTCGCCTCCGCCAAAGGGGGAAATCGCTCCGCCGAAGGCGGATCGGGGCGTCGCGGCACGCACGACAACCGTTTCGCCACGCCCGCATCAACCACTCGCCCAAATCAAGCCCACGACTCTTGCCCCGCTCGCCACAGACGGCTTCGGCTCGGCGCTCGAGATCGCCGCGTGCGCGCAGACGCTGCCGCAGCTCAAGGCCGCGCTCGAGGCCTTCGAAGGTTCCGCGCTCAGGAAGCTCGCCACCACCACCGTCTTCGCCGACGGCAATCCGCTCTCGCGCATCATGTTCATCGGCGAGGCGCCGGGGCGCGACGAGGACGCCGCCGGCCTGCCCTTCGTCGGCCGCGCCGGCAAGCTGCTGGACAAGATGCTGAGCGCCATCCAACTCGACCGCTCCTCGGCCTACATCATTAACGTCATGCCCTGGCGGCCGCCGGACAACCGCAATCCCGATCCGGGCGAGGTGGCGATGTGCATTCCGTTCCTGCGCCGCCACATCGAACTGGCGGCGCCGAAAATCCTCATCCTGCTCGGCGCGGTTGCGGCGCGCCATGTCCTGGGCCTGAACGACGGCATCATGAAGCTGCGCGGCCGCTGGCTCGAGTACCGGATTGGCACAGAGATGATTCCCGTCCTGCCGACGCTGCATCCGGCCTACTTGCTCCGGCAGCCCGGCCATAAGAAACTGGCGTGGCGCGATTTGCAGGCGGTCCAGGCCAGGCTCGAACAGCTCGGCCTGCCCGCCCCAGATTGAGCACAATTGGGCGCCAAGTCTCCCAGCCCGCAACGAAGCAGGATTGCTGCATGCGTTTTTCGGCCTTCGCCGCGTTGAGTTTCGTTGCCGCTTTCGGCGTCGCCCGCGCCGAGATGCCGTTGCCGCCCGATGGCGGCCTTGCGGCCAGCGTTCCGATGGCCGTGCTTTCGGCCGGCGACGTCTCGCTCTACCGCCAGGTCTTCGAGGCCGAACGCGCCGGCCGCTTCGACGACGCGCGCGACCTCTACGCCAGGGTCTCCGACAAGACGCTCGAAGGCTATGTGCTGGCCGAGCATTATCTCTCGCCGCATGGCCATGCGAGCCTCGCCGAGCTGATCGACTGGCTGCACGCCTATCCCGAACTGCCCATCGCCGACCGCATCTATCGCCTCGGCGTGCAGCGCGCCTCCAAGAAGGTGCACAAGCGCCACCACAAGACCGTGATCGTGATGACGGCGAGCATTCCGGTGCCGGCCGGACCGCCGCACCGCCGCGGCGGCGGTTATGAAGAGTATGACGATTCCGATCCTCCGCTGACCTCGGCCGCAGGGCTCGCAGCGCGGCCGCAGATCGAGCGCGACATCAAGGCCGATCAGCCCGACCAGGCCAATGCCGTGCTGCGCGAAGCGCAGCAGAACGGCGCCGCGCCCTACGATCTGGCGCGCCTCGCCCAGCGTGTCGCCGCGTCCTATATCGCCGAAGGCGAAGACCAGGCGGCCTACGACACCGCGATGGGCATACAGGACGCGGGCCTGCGTCAGGCCGTGCCGGTACTCGACTGGTATGCCGGCTTCGCCGCGTTCCGCCTCGGCCATTACGAAGATGCCGCCGCGCGTCTCGAAATCCTGGCGCAGGTCGGCTCGGTGCCGAACTATCTCAGGTCGCAGGCCGCCTTCTGGGCGGCGCGGGCGCATTTGCGCTTCGGCGATCCGCAGCGCGTCGTCACGCTTCTGACCGCCGCCGCGCGCGAGGAACCGACCTTCTACGGCGTCCTTGCCGAGAAAATGCTGGGCCAGGATACCCAGACCGGTTTCGTCGATCCGGTCCTCACCGCGTCCGACTTCTCGGCCATCATGGCGGTGCCGTCGGCGCGCCGGGCCGTGGCGCTGACCCAGGTCGGCGAAGAACGTTCCTCGGTTTCGGAAGAGCTCAACCGCGCTTTCGGCGCCAGCGACGGCAGCCACGACACGGGCTATGCCGCGCTCGCCCGCCGCATGAACGTGCCCAACACCGAATTGCGCGCCAGCGAGACGGCGGCGGCGCGCGGCACGCTGCTCACCGGCCTGTTCCCCGTGCCGGGTTACAGGCCGGACGGCGGCTACACCGTCGATCCGGCGCTGGTGCTCGCCTTCACGCGCGCCGAGAGCCGTTTCGAGGCGGGCGCCGTCAGCCACGCCGGCGCGCGCGGCCTGATGCAGCTGATGCCTGCCACCGCCGCGAAGTTCGGCGGCAGCGGCGCGATCTCCGCGCTCGGCGATCCGACCTACAACATGTCCATCGGCCAGCGTTACCTCGCCTATCTGCTGGACAGCTATGGCGGCAACCTGGTGCAGGTGCCGGCGGCCTACAATGCCGGCGAGATGCGCCTGGCCGGCTGGATCAACGCCCGTGCCGGCAAGGAAGACGACGCGCTGGTCTTCATCGAGAGCATCCGCATCACCGAGACGCGGCTCTATGTGAAACGCATCCTGATGTATCACTGGCTCTACAGCCGCCGCCTCGGCCAGCCCGCGCCCAGTCTTGATGCGACCGCCGCCGGCCAGTGGCCGATCTACCATCCGCCGGCCCAGCCGCCGGCGCCGCGCCCGCCCGCCGTCAGCGACACGCCGCCGCCGCCCAACACCGTCGTCAGCGATGCCCGGTATTGACGAGAGCATAAAATTTGTTCCGGTCCGCATCGCCATCATGACGGTGTCCGACACGCGTGACGCCGCGACCGACAAGTCCGGTGATATACTGGCGGCGCGCATTACGGAGGCGGGCCACATCCTCGCCGCGCGCGCCATCGTCACCGACGATCAGGCCAGGATCGCGGCGCAGCTGGCTCAATGGATCTCCGACCCCGCGATCGACGCGGTGATCTCCACCGGCGGCACCGGCCTCACGGGCCGCGACGTCACCGTCGAAGCCTTCAAATCGGTGTTCGAGAAAGAGATCGAAGGCTTCGCCGCGATCTTCCACCAGATCAGCTACGCCAAGATCGGCACGTCCACTGTACAATCCCGCGCTTGCGCGGGAGTTTCAAAGGGCACCTACCTCTTCGCCCTGCCCGGCTCGCCGGGCGCCGTGAAGGACGGCTGGGACGGCATCCTCAAACACCAGCTCGACATCCGCCACCAGCCCTGCAACTTCGTCGAGATCATGCCGCGGCTGATGGAGCGCTAGACGCGGTTACGCCACTCCACTGGATCGCGTGCGCCGTGAATGCAGGCGACGACTACGATTTCCCCCTCGTCCACGCGATAGATGATTGCATATGGAAATCGCCTCAACATGGCGCGTCGCACGGCACCAAAAACCACCTGATAACCCAACGGATGGCGCACCACGTTGGCAATCGTCGCATCGAATGCCCGCAAGAACGCGGCCCGCAAGTCTTCGCTACGTGCTTCGTACCAGTCGGCCGCTTCGAGAAGTTCGATCCGGGCTTGCGGACGGATCGCGATTCGCTTCATTTTGCCTTGGCTCGCGACCAAAGTTCGGCCCGGACCACCGACCAATCCAACGCGGTCGAAGGATCGGCGTCGTGCTCGGCCAGCCGCCGGTCGATTTCGATCTTTTGCGCGTCGGTGAGCGGCACCTCCGCTATGTCCGCGGCAATGCTATCCCAAAGGTCTCCGACAAGCTGTATGCGCTCGGCAACCGACAATTTGAACACATCGCGCAGATCATTCATTGCGAGAACCTCTCGGTGGTGACCTGTTCCTTCGTCATGCCGGCACTTTAGCAGAATCCGCCCTGCAGGCCCACGGTTTTCTCTCAACTTCAACCTGCTGAAATGATTGCCGCGCCGGGCAAAGGCAACCGTCCCTGTCTCCCGCGTCGGCACGGCGTAGGCCGGCGGCGCTTGCGGACATTCCGGCACCTGTGTATACACCGTATACAGCATGACACGTGACCGGATATTCACCGCGGCGAAAGCCATCTTCGACCGTGAGGGACTCGCGGGGCTCTCCGTTCGCGCCGTCGCCAAGGCCGTCGGGTTGACGCCGATGGCGATTTACCGGCACTACGCCGACAAGGACGCGCTGGTCGACGCGCTCATGCTGGACGGCTTCGCGGAATGGCAGCGCATCGCCGCCGCGATCCGCACGAAGGATCCGGTGCTCTGGCTGCGCCGCCTGCTCGACGCCTATCTCGACTTCGCCATCGCGCGCCCGCATCGCTTCGATGCCGCCTTCATCCTGCCCGCGCGCGGCGCGCGCAAATATCCGCGGGATTTCGCGGCCGGCCGCTCGCCCGTCATCGCCAGCGTCTTCGTCCACATCGAGCGGGCCAAGCGCGAGGGCCGGTTGCGCGGCGCCCCGACGCTCGAGATCGCCTTGACGATGTCGGCGCTGGCGCAAGGCATGGTGTCGATGCATCGCGCCAGACGCTTTTCCGGCGACAAGGAATTGCGCACGCTCTACCGCGCCGTCATCGCGCACGGCATCGCGTCGTTCGCCAGGCCGCCAGGGAGAAAGTCCGGATGATCGCTGTTCTTTGCGCGCTGCTGAGCGGCGGGCTGTTCCATCTGTCGCAGGGGCTGAGCGACGCCTGGTATCTGGCCTGGCTGGCGCCCGCGCCCGTCCTGTTTCTCGGCTACGGCGCCGCGCCCCGCTGGCAACTCGTCCTGGCAAGTCTGGTGGCATACGCAATGGGCCAAATCTATCTCGTTCAGTGCTACGCGCCGATCTTCCCGCCGCCGGTCCTGGCCCTTTTCCTGCTCACGCTCGCGCCGTTGCTCCTGCTGTTTCCGCTTGCGATCCTGTTCGCGCGCTTTGCGTATCGTCATCTGCCGCCGCTGGCATCGTTGTTCGCCTTTCCGGCCTGCTGGACCGCGATGGAATTCCTCGTCGGCCTAGTCTCGCCGCACGGTTCCTACGGCGCCCTGGCCTACAGTCAGATGTCGGCGCCGATCGTCATTCAGAGCGCCTCTCTGTTCGGCATGTACGCGGTGAGCTTTCTCATCTGCCTCTTCGCCAACGCAGTCGCCATGGCCCTGCAGCGGCGGAAGGGATCGCTGGCCGCGGCCTCGCTCGGCGTCGCGATCTGCGCGGCGAATGTCGCCTTCGGCGCCGCGCGATTGCAGGCGCCCCCGGGCGAGACCATTCGCGTCGCGGCGCTCTCCGACGTCTTGGTCATGGCGAGTGCCTTCAAGGCTGACACCTTGGACTCCGCGGTTGGCGTCTCGTCCACCTATGCCGCTGCCGTACGCGCCGCCGCGGCCGGCGGCGCCCGCATCGTCGCGACGCCGGAAGGCGGCGTGCTGTCCAAGCGGCCCTGGGATGCGCGGGTCCTGGCGCCGCTTGCCGCCGCCGCCCGCCAAACCCACGTGCAAATCGTGGCCGGCGTCGACGAACGTGCGCCGCAGGGCGACATCGCGATCCGGTTCGCGCCGGACGGTGCGACGCAGCGCTACGACAAGCGCCACCTGATGCCCCTGATCGAGTCGCAGTACACGCCGGGCACGGCGACCGGCCTTCTCGGCAACGGGCTCGCCATGACCATCTGCAAGGACATGGATTTTCCACGCACCATTCGCGGCGACGCCCAGAGCGGCATCCGCCTGATGATCGTGCCGTCCAGCGATCTGGTCCATGACGGCTGGACGCACGGCCGCCTCGCCCTGATGCGCGGTGTCGAGAACGGCTTTGCAGTCCTGCGCGCCGCCAATCAGGGCCTGCTGACGGCGAGCGATGCGCAGGGCCGCATCCTGGCCCGGAAGACCGCCAGGCCGCGCGACGGCATGTCGTCGCTCGTCGCCGACCTTCCGCTCGGCCCCGGCCCGACGCTCTACACGCGGATCGGCGATATTTTCGCATGGCTCTGCTTGGTCTTCGCGCTGGCGGCTCTCGCCTTTGCCTGGAGGCGGGCCGCAAAGCCGTAAAATCGGCGAGCCCTTCCCCGCGCGGTATTGCCCGTATTACATTTGCCGCGCCGCGCTACCGCCCCGAGGACCGCGGCAATGCCGAGCATCACCGCTTGGTCTCCAAGGAGGATTTCGGCGGCATCCTCAAACACCAGCTCGACATCCGCCGCCAGCCCTGCAATTTCGTCGAGATCGTGCCAAAGGCTGGAAGAGCACAAGCGCTCGTAGCGGCGCGCCTCAACTCTTTCGGATGTGGTCGCCCAGCGCGGTGACGGCGCGCTCCAGGACGTCGGGGCCGACGACTCGTATGATCATGACGCCTAGGAGAATCGCCTTGGTCTCGTCGGGAACGCCGACCGCGTCGTTGAGTTCATTGATCTGATCGCCGAGACTTTTCTTGTCGTCGGCCGTCAGGTTCTGCACCAGGATGATGCAAAACAGCGGCAGCGACGAGCGCGCTTTGGCGAAGTCGACATCGCGCATGATGCCGCCGACATGTTCGGCGCGGCCTTCAGCCTGCCCCCGATCCACCATGCGGTCGGCCGCGTTGAGCAGGGCCTGAAGCAGAGCGCTCGGCCCGATGCCGACGTCGTTGCCGCCGATGCGCACGGTGAACAGCGAGGTGCGGAAAAACGCCACCGAGCCGAAGCCGGCGAGCAGCAATTCGTTGAGCCAGGAGTTCTCCGCAGTCTTGAAGACATGCATCGTCTGCACGATGCCGAGCGCCGCGATGCCGGCTGCCATGTTGACGATGACGTAGAGCGGTGTGGCGCGCGCGCCGATCAGTTGGCCGGGGTTGTCCTGGTAGCGCGACACCAGTTCGCCGTAGCCGACCAGACCGGACATGACGGCGACGACCACATACATCAATGCCGCGCGGTTATCTCCGGTCGTGTGGGGAGCCACGAAAACGACGAGCCCGATCATCGCCATGGCGGCCGCGGCCATGATGGTCAGATTGCTTCTGACCGCCGCTTGTCCGGCGCGCTTGAGGGTCTCGCGGCGCTTGTCGTCCGTCGCCTTGGCGGCCAGGGCGGCCGCCTCGACACGTTTGCGCTCCTCCACACTGAGCGACGGTGGCGCACTTTCTTCGCGGACCGGCTTGGGGCCTGCGGTGGGGTCGGGCATCGCGGCGGCAGGGCCGGCCGGTTTGGGACCCTGGCTTTGCGGATCGGGCGCGGCGGGATCGGCGGGCGCGCCGCCGGCCGGCTTGGGAACTTCAGGTTCGCCGTTTTCCGGATCGGTTGGCACGGCACTCCGCTTCAGTTCGAAGCCACGGCTTCGTGTCCGCTGTCTGTCAGCTTGAACACGTCACCGTCGAGTTGCTCGACATAGCCAAGGCTTTGCAATTGCTTGAGCGAGTCCAACATTGTTCCGAACGGCATGCCGGGCTGCAGCAGGGCCTTTATCGATGTGGGTCCTCCGGTGCGCAGCGTCGTCAGAACGACGTCCGCGACCTGTCCGCTGGTCCAGCCCCTGGCTGTCGACGGCGGCACCTGGCTTTGGCGCGCCGTCGGGGCCACGCCGCTCTGCTTGGCGGACTCGTCGCCCCCCCGGTTCGGAATCGTCTTGAGGAAGGGGGTAATATCGATATCTTTGGGCTTTACGGCCATGACTGCCACTCTCGATCTTGTACCTGGGTGCTCGGCCGATCCTACCATATTGCCCGGTCGGCGCGACCTAAAGATTTTGGCGCGGAAGGCGCACCGGCGCCATATCCAACATGCGGGCGGAGCCAGCCATATTCAATACGCGCCCGTTCGGCACTATTGTGGCGGCAGGAACAAGGGGGAGGGTTTCTCGTGGAAATCGCATTGATCGTCGGCACGCCGAAAGGCGCGGCCGTTCTGAAAAGCAAGGACGGAAGCAACTGGGCGCACGACTTCGTCCTGCGCGGCTGGCCGGTGACGGCGAGCGCGCGCGACGATGCGGGCCGCACCTATGTCGCGGTCAACAGTCCCAATTACGGCGTCGCGCTGTTCGCCAGCGACGATCTGAACGCATGGAAGCAGCTCGAGGCCGCGCCGCGCTACCGGCCCGAGGATCGCGGCAATCCCGAGCACCATCGCCTCGTGGCGAAAGAGGATTTCGGCGGCATCCTCAAGGGCGGCGGGCGCTTCGTCGACCAGATCTGGAATCTGCATTTCGCGCATGGCGCGCTGTGGGCCGGCGTCTCGGAAGCCGGCCTGTTCGTCAGCCGCGACCGCGGCGCATCTTGGGCTCCCATCGACGGTTTCAACGAGCAGCCCGGCCGCGAGAGCTGGGCGCCCGGCTTCGGCGGCCTCGGCGCGCATACCATTCTGTCGGACGCCAACAATCCCAACCGCATGTGGGTCGGCGTCTCCGCCGCCGGCCTGTTCCGCACCGACGATGGCGGCAAGACCTGGGCGCCGAAGAACAAGGGCGTCAACCCGGCCGTCGACTCGGCGCCCGCCACGACCGGCCAATGCGTCCACAGCGTCACGCACGACCCTCGGAACGCCAGCGTCATGTTCCGCCAGGAGCATCGCGGCGTGCACAAGAGCCTCGACGGCGGCGACAGCTGGCAGGTGATGGAAGACGGCCTGCCCATCGCCGAACTGTCCGACGGACACCATTGCTCGTTTGGTTTCGCCTCCGGCATGGATCTGAAATCCGGCAACGTCTTCGTCGTGCCGCTCGACGGAGACAATTTCCGCTTCCCCAAGGGCGGCCAGCTCGCCGTCTACCGTTCGGGCAACGGCACCGACTGGGAAGCGAAGACCAAGGGCCTGCCCGCCGATTGCTACACCGCCGTGCTGCGCGGCTCGCTCAGCGCCGACCAGAAGGGCGGCGTCTATTTCGGCACCGCGTCGGGCGTCATCTATGGCAGCGACGATCTGGGCGAAAGCTGGCGCGAGATCGCCAGCGGCCTGCCGCGCATCATGAGCGTCGAGGCCTATAGCGCGTGAGCGTCCGCGTGCAGCTGCCGCCGCTTCTGCGTCCGGTATCCGGTGGCTTGCGCACGCTTGAGGCCGAAGGCAGCTCCATCGCCGCCGTGCTCGCCGATATCGCGAAAAAGCATCCGCCGCTCGCCCTGCACTTCTTCGACGAGGCCGGCGCCATCCGCCACAACATCGTCTTCCTGCACGACGGCGCAATGATCCGCGCCAAGGAGGCCGCCGCGCGCCAGCTGAAAGACGGCGACGAAGTGGTGATCACCAATGCGCTGGCGGGCGGCTAACCGATCCGTCCCACCACCGAGACCGGCACGCGCAGCGCATGCAGCAGCGCGACCAGCGCGCCGCGCCCGGGCTGTGCGTGGTCGATCTTGTTGATCGCTCTGGAGCGCAGCCGCACCAGCCGCGCGCGTCCGATGCGGCGCACGAGATCAGCGTCTTCCATCGCCACCTCGCGGTGCCCGCCGAGCTTCTGATACAGCCGCCGCGGCAGCAGCAGCCCCTGCTCGGCGTAAGGCAGCGCGAACAGGCGCGTGCGCCAAGCCACCAGCGCCTCGCGCCGCCGCGCCCTGCTCGCGAAATCGTCGAGCGCATAGCGGAACGTCGCCGCCAGCGGCCGTTCCAGCGTCGCGCCCGACATGAACGACTCCGCCTCGTTCTCCCAGCCTGTCTCCAGCGCCGTTTCGGGCAGCAGAAACAACAGCCAGTCGCCGCGCGCCCTGGCGGCGCCGGCCGACCATTGCGCCGCGCGGCTCTTGCCGGCGCCGACGACGTGGCAGCCCGCGGCGTCGGCGATCGCCAGCGTGTCGTCGCTCGAGCCGCCATCGGCGACCACGACCTCCTTGACCAGCCCGCGCACCGTCGCCCCGATCAGGCTGTCGAAACAGCGCGGCAGCGCGCTCTGCGCATTCAGGACCGGGATGACGACGCTGATCATGCCCAAGACTATGCCGCGAACGCGCGCCGGCGACAAAAACTTTCCTGTCGCAAGCCTCGCCCGGCCGATTGTTGCACGGCATTCATGGTCCGGGTTTACCAACATCGCGCGCCGGCATTGGCATGGCGCCGCGATCCGTCTTTGCTCCGAAGAGCCGTTATGTTGCAGCCGGGATCGAGGAAATCGTGCGCAAATACCTGCTCCAGCTCGCCGCCGGCTTCCTTGCCGTGCTTGCCGGCGCGCCGGGCCATGCCCAGAACGCGCCGCCGCAAGCGGCCGGCATTCTCATCCTGGGCGATTCCAACAGCGAGGGTCCGTTCGGCCTGACGCTCTACGACACGCTGCGCGCGACGCGCGATCCGGTCAGCGGCCTGCCGCTCAACGTCACGATCTACGCCAAGTGCGGCGCCGGCGCCAATGATTGGGTGGTCAGGGAATATTCCAACATCGACTGCGGCGCCTGGTCCTGCGGCAGCGGCAAGAGCCTGCGCGAGTGCAGCCATTTCAACGACGGCTTCATTCCGCCGCTGAGCGATCTCTATGCCGAGCTGCAGGCGCAAAGGCGCGTGACGCTGGTCGTCCTCGGCCTCAACATGATCATCGGCAACCGCGCCCGGAAATTGCGCGACGCCGAAAGGCTGATCGCCGCCATCCACGAGCAGCACAGCGCCTGCATCTGGATCGGCCCGCCGCAAACCGGCACACAGTTCGTCGCGCCGGCGCGGTTCGAAAGCTTCGTCGCCGATCTGAAGCGCACCGTGACGCGCAACGCCTGCCGCTACATCGCCAGCGACGACAAGACCGACCGCGCCGCGATAGCGGCCAGGGAAGACCACTACCCCAAGGACGAAGCCGTCCTGTGGGCGAGAAAGGTGCTGCTCGAGTTGGACCATCCCGCCAACCTGGAGGACAAGGCGCTGCCTGTCCTGCTGCGCAGCGTCGCCGGGATCAACGAGTAGGCGAAAAATCCACGCCGGCCCGCTCCATCTGCGCGATCCGGTAATTCCAGGAAAGCACCGCCGCGCCAAGCGCCGCCGTCATGACGCGCGAGATATCGTCGAGGATCAGCTTGGGCCAGCTCATGGAACTGCCCAGATCGTGAACAGGCTCGCCGGCCGCCACCAGGACGAGAGCGAAGGCGGCGAAGACCGCGAGCCCCAGGATGAACATTCCGATGAACAGCGGCACCAGCGCCAGCAGCCCCGAGCCGAACAGCAGCCAGAAGCGGCCGCGCGACAGCGCCCAGCTTGCGGCGATGCGCTGTCGCAACGAGGCCGCCGGTGCCTCGATGGCGATGGCCGGAAACATCAAGCTCAACCGCGTGGTCACGAACAGGATCGCGATTCCCACGGCGACCATCGCCACCGCCAGAAGGCCGATGCCGCCGATCGCCCGCATCGGCGCGGCGAGGAGCACGAGGGTCCACAGCAATTGCAGGCCCGTGAGCCAGGCCGCAAAGCGCAGCGTATGGCTCTTGAACGGCGCGATGATGTGATCGGCCTTCTCGTCGCGCAGGATCAGCCGGTGGATCGCCACGGCCACCGAAGCGAGCACCAGCGACTGCGCGGCGTAGACAACAAAATAGATCGACACGATGCCCATCGCGCGCGCGATTGGCCCTTGTCCTGGTGTCGGAATTGGCATGCGGTCGTTGACCGCCCATTGCAGTGCCTGAATCGCGCCGTTGACCACCAGCGCGCTCAGGAACAGCGTCGGCATGTCCTGCAGCGCCTCGGCGACAACCGTCCATGACAGGCTGGTGACCAGTCCTGCGCCCGGCTTGGCTTGCGCTTGCTCTGTCTCCATCACCGTCCGTCCGCCCCCGCAGCCGGAAGGATGCCGCGCCCTCGGAAGGATGCAAAGCGCGGCGCGAAGCAGGACACCGTCTGAGTCGGGCCCCTTTGGGGAAATGAGCCGAATCCTCAAAACAATGATCAAGCTGTTGGGCTTTGGGTCGGTCGCCACCCCTCATTTTGTACTTGATTTGTTCTCTTTCTATCCCTACATTCCTTCCCAACATGACAACCGTCCTAGACATCACCGCCGACAGGCGGCTTCTGCGGGGCCGCGGCGCCCTCTCCAACGCCGTCGGGCGCTACGAGAAGCAGGCCCGCGTCCTGGTCGACGACGGATGGAGCATCGGCCAGGGAAAGTGGCCTTCCACTTTCCCGTCCGGCCGTGCGACCAAACTAGAGACCGACGATGGCTGGCGCGACGAGGACGGCACGCCCCCACCGCTGCGCACCGAGGTCATCGTCGACGCCACCCGCACCATCATCACGCGCAACAAGTCGCCGGATATTTCCTTCGACCGCTCGATCAATCCCTATCGCGGCTGCGAGCATGGCTGCATCTACTGCTTCGCGCGGCCGAGCCACGCCTATCTCGGCATGTCGCCGGGCGCCGATTTCGAGTCCCGGCTGTTCGCCAAACCCAACGCCGCCGAGCTTCTGCGCAAGGAATTGTCGGCGCCGGGCTACGTCCCCCGCACCATCGCCATCGGCACCAACACCGATCCCTATCAGCCGATCGAGAAGAAGATGCGCATCATGCGCTCCATCCTCGAAGTGCTGCGCGAGTTCAAACATCCCGTCGGCATCGTGACGAAATCGCCGCTGGTGCTGCGCGACATCGATATCCTGAGCGAGATGGCGCGCGAGGGCCTGGCCAAGGTCGCGCTCTCCGTCACCACGCTCGACCGCAGGCTCGCCCGCTCCATGGAGCCGCGGGCCGGCACGCCGCAGCGCCGCCTCGCAGCGATCAAGGCGCTGAGCGAAGCCGGCATCCCCACCGGCGTGATGTTCGCGCCCGCCATTCCGGCGCTGAACGACGGCGAGCTGGAGGCAATTCTTTCCGCCGCCGCCGGCTTCGGCGCCAGGTCGGCGGGCTATGTGCTGCTGCGCCTGCCGCTGGAGATCAAGGATCTGTTCCGCGAATGGCTGGAGGCCAACGAGCCCGGCCGCGCCAAGCATGTCATGTCGCTGATCCGCTCCATGCGCGGCGGCAAGGATTACGACGCCAATTGGAACACGCGCATGAAGGGCACCGGCCCCTACGCCGAGATGATCGCGCGCCGCTTCCACATGGCGGTCAAACGCCACGGCCTGAACAAGGAAACCCGCCCCCTGACCGTCGCCAAATTCCGCAAACCGCCGACCGTCGGCGACCAGCTCTCGCTGTTCGCGGCGGAGCCGGTGGAACGGGCGGCGATGTAAGTGAGCTTGTTTTAGATTTCAACATCTACATCGTCATCGCCGGGCCCTCTTACGCTGTCGCTAAAGAGGCCCGGCGACCCATAAGCACCTTCGCCATCGTGTTTATGGATGGCCGCCACAGCCGTAGCGCCAGCGTGCGGCGGCCATGACGTTGAAAGATTAAGGTCAATCAAATGCGGAACACCCCCCACCCCCTCCCCCCAGTATCTCGGGTTCGAATGTACACCGATTCAATGAAATCAATGGCTTAGAGAGCCCCTGCATCCGTTCGGTCCGCCACTGCATCCAACTGGGGCAACTGGGCGGGACGAGACATGCGGCTGGTCGGACGAATTGCAAAATGGCTCGGGCTGGGCGTCCTCGCCCTGATCGTCCTGGGCGTGATCTATCAGCAGATCGGCGCTGCGATCGACGACGCGACTGTCCCGCCGGACGGCCGCATCGTCGAAGTGGGCGGCCACGGCGTGCACGTCGTCTGCAGCGGCGCGGGCAGGCGGACTTACGTTCTCGACGCGGGTCTGGGCGCCTGGTCCTTCGAGTGGTACCGCCTGCAACCCGTTCTGGCGCGGAGCGGCCGCGTCTGCGCCTTCGACCGGCCGGGTTATGGCACCAGCGAAGCCATCGCCCACGCCTATGACGGCGTCACCGCCGCCGACGAGTTGCACGCCCTGCTGCCCGCGGCAGGAATCTCGACGCCGTTCGTCTATGTCGGCCATTCGCTGGGCGCCAATTTCGCCGAGATCTACGGCGCCCGCTATCCGCGCGACGTCGAAGCGCTCGTCCTCATCGAGCCCGGCGCGCCGAGCGACCTGCTGGGCAATTTCGACCCCATCAGCCGCCCCGCCGCGCTGGCCATGCCGGCGACCTGCGGCGCGGCCTGCACCGCCGCCTGGGCCGCCGGCTATCTCGGCGTGCCGCGCTTCATCGTGCATTTCATATTCACCGGCGCCGGCAGCATGGGCGGCGATCCGGACACGCTGGCGCGCTATCACGCCGGCGCCTCGCGCAGTTCGGCCGGCGCCGCCGGCATCGCCTATTTCGCGGCCCTGCCGAAAACCTGTTTCCAGGTCTCGGACATTGCCGGTTTCGGCGCGCTGCCGGTGCTGATTTTCGCCAGTTCCATCGCCCCGCCCAGCGACCCCGGCGAAGACATGGTCAAATGGCGCCGGGGCCAGCTCGCCTATTTCGCGGCGCTGGCGGCGAAATCCCAAAACGGCGAAGGCCCCGTGACGCTGGAAGGCTCGAGCCATGCCTCGATGGTGATGGGCGAAAAACCCGTCCGCCAGCTGGCCGACCGGATCGCCCGCTTCCTCGCGCGCTTGCATCCGGCCCCCTGACGGGGTGCATCTAACAGTCTCAAGTCCGCCGTGAACGGACGCAAGGAAGGAATAAAGCCATGATGGAAGGTATTTTCGCGGTCGCGGTGATGTTCTGGACCGTGATCGGCGTCATTGTCGTGGCCAACGGCTACTTCATCTATCAGGTCCGCATGGCGCGCTACCGGGTGATGCAGACCCTGGCCGACAAGGGCCAGCCCGTGCCGGTCGAACTGTTCAATGGGCCCAGGCGCACGGCGCATGTCGGCATGCTGCGCGGCGCCATCGTCCTGCTCTCGCTGGGCAGCGCGCTCGGCATCTTCTTCTGGGCGATGACGGCGCAATCGATCTTCAACGGCCCGATCGAGCACGCCGCCTGGCTGCCGTCCATCGCCCTCTTCCCGGTCATGATCGGCGTCGCCCTGCTGCTGATGGCGATGCTCGAGCGCGGCCGGCCGCAATAGGAGGAGACGGCATTGGCGTAACCGCGGATGGAAGAGCTCGTCCAACGCGCCGTGGCCCGCGATGTGGCCGCGTTCAGCCTGCTCGCGCGCCAGCACCAATCCAAGGTGCGCGGCCTGTTGCTGCGCCTGACGCGCGGCAACCACGCGCTCGCCGACGACCTGGCGCAGGAGACCTTCCTCGAAGCCTGGCGCGCCATCGCAAATTTTCGTGGCGACTCCCAATTCGCCACCTGGCTCTACCGCATCGCCTATTCGCGCTTCCTGATGGGCGCGCGCAAGCGCAAACCCGACGATCAACTCGACGATTGGCAAGGCGAAGCGCCGAGCGGCGAAGCCGGCACGCATGCCCGCATCGATCTCGAACGCGCCTTCGCGAAACTGTCGCCGCCGGAAAGCGCGTCGCTCACTCTGTGCTTCGCGCTCGGCCTATCGAATACCGAAGCCGCCGACGCCTTGAACATGCCGCTCGGCACTCTCAAATCTCATGTGCTGCGCGGCCGCGAGAAACTCAAAGCCCTGCTTGGAGGTCCCTGATGAACGATGCCCAACTCGACGAACTGCTGAGCGCGCCGCTGCCCGAACGCGACGCCGGTGAATTCTCGGTGACGCTGATGGAGGCCATCGCGCGCGCGCAATCGCGTCCCGCCCGCGTCTTCTCCTGGATCACGATCGGCGTCCTCACGGCGGTGATCGCCGCCGCCGCGGTCTACGGCGCCGCGGTCGCGAGCCACGCCGCGCTCGGCACCCAGCCGCTTCTGGTTCCGGTGCTGCTGACGCTCCTGACCCTGCTGCTCTCCTATGTGGTGTTCCAGGCGGCGCGGGATTGAGACGGCCTTTGCGGTTTCTCAATGCGCCGGCAAGAGAACTGCGCTCAAACCCCGCACTACCGCCGTTTGACGATTGATTTGAGGCATGCGTCGCACACGCAAAATACCCCAGCCCATGCGCCCCACAGGCTTGCGCGGGCGGATTTTCGGCCATCTGATGGAATGGCTGGCGGCGCCGAATTATCATTGGGTCATCCGCCAACTCCGATCGGTTCGGCCGCGCTCCTATCTCGAGATCGGCTTCGGCACCGGCCGCCTGGCGCAGCTCGCCGCCGAGCGCTTCATGCCCCGGCGCATCTATGGCGTCGATCCGTCCAACCTGATGCTGCGCACGGCGCTGAAAAAGCTGTCGCGTTTCGACGGCAAGACCGCGTTGCATCTGCGCCTCGGCGACGACGCCCTGCTCAAGACCTGGCCGGACGGTCCGTTCGACGCCGTCGTCGCCGCCCATTCCTGGCAGTTCTGGCGCAATCCCGTCGCCACGCTGCTGCGCGTCCGCTCCCTGCTGGCGCCGCAGGGGCGCTTCGTGCTGGTCGTGCGCCGACACATCTTAGGCGATGCCGCGAAGTGGATTCCCAATCCCGTCACCATGAGCGGCGACGAGTTGGGCGGCCTGCGCGCGGCGCTGGCGGCCGCCGGCTTTCGTATCGTGACCGACGAGACATTGTCCTCGGGCTCGCGCGGCATCGTCGCGGTCTGCGCGTAACTGTCTCTCGACAGCGCCTTCGCAATGTTGGAATTATCCGCCACACCAGACTCGTGGAGAACGGCGTGCTCAAGGTCGCTTGCGTGAAGATCCCCGGCAAAGGCCGCGGCGTGGTCACGACCGTGGCGATCGCCGCCGGCGAAGTGGTGGAGCGTTCGCCCGTCCTGCCGCTGTCGCTGACGGACTCCGAATGCCCCGGCCTCGACGCTTACGGCATGGCCTGGACCGAGAACTTCGACGACCCGGTTCCGGGCAAGGAGAGCTGTGTCGGTTTGGGCTATTTGTCGATCTACAATCACGGCGCGCCGCCGAACGCCAGGCTGGAACATCACTACGACACGGACGAAATCAGCGTCATCGCCCTGCGCGACATCGCGGCCGGCGAGGAAGTGACTTACGACTACGTCGTGCCGCTGTGGTTCGCTGAAGCCGCCGAGTAGGTTCCCTACTGGCGTGTGCATAAGTCGCCGCGCCTGGCCCGCGTTCGCTTTTCGGCCCGGTTTGGCCTGCTAGTCTGGCGCCATGCCGCACTACATCTACGAATCGCGGGTGCTGAAACGGATGGCCGGTCCGGTCGCCGGCGTGGATGAAGCCGGGCGCGGCCCGCTGGCCGGGCCGGTCGTGGCGGCGGCGGTCATTCTCAACCGCGCCCACATTCCCAGGGGCCTCAACGATTCCAAGCAGCTCTCGGCCGAGCGGCGCGACGAGCTTTATGCCCACATCCTGTTCAGCGCCATCGCCGTCGGCGTCGGCGAGGCCAATGTCGACGAGATCGACCTCATCAACATCCGCCAGGCCACCCACATGGCCATGGCGCGCGCCATCCGTGCCCTGACATTCCAGCCGGCCTTTGCCCTGGTCGACGGCAACGATCCGCCGGCGCTGCCCTGTCCCTGCGACACCATCATCGAGGGCGACGCCAAGTCGGTCTCCATCGCCGCCGCCTCGATCATCGCCAAGGTGACGCGTGACCGGATGATGGTCGCGCTGCACGAGGCCCACCCGAACTATGGCTGGCTGAACAACAAGGGCTACGGCACGCCGCAGCACCTCAGCGCCCTCACCCGCCACGGCCCGACCGCGCACCACCGCCGCAGCTTCGCCCCTGTGCACAACATCTTGTATGGTGGGAATCTTGAAGACTCTACGATAACGCGTTGATTCACCTGGGACTCTTGACCGCGACTCACCCTTGAATCAGTGTGCACCCTTCTGTTGATAAAAACGGGTGGGTGGATGGCTGGGTTGAAACTGGATCAGGTGATCGAGGGCGATTGCGTGGAGAGCATGCGCGCCCTGCCCGACGGCTGCGCCGACCTGGTCTTCGCCGATCCGCCCTACAATCTGCAGCTCAGGAACGAGCTTCGCCGTCCCGACCAGTCCAAGGTCGATGCCGTCGACGACGACTGGGACCAGTTCTCCAGCTTCGCCGAGTACGACCGCTTCACCCGCGCCTGGCTGACCGAAGCCCGCCGCTTGCTGAAAGACACCGGCGCGCTCTGGGTGATCGGCTCCTACCACAACATCTTCCGCGTCGGCGCCATCCTGCAGGATCTCGGCTTCTGGATCCTCAACGACGTGGTCTGGCGCAAGACCAATCCGATGCCGAATTTCCGCGGCCGCCGCTTCACCAACGCGCATGAGACGATGATCTGGGCGACCAGGAGCGCCAGGCAGCAATACACCTTCAACTACGAAGCGATGAAGGCGCTGAACGACGAGTTGCAGATGCGCTCGGACTGGACGCTGCCGATCTGCGCCGGCCACGAGCGCATCAAGGGCGCCGACGGCCTCAAGGCCCATTCGACGCAGAAGCCGGAATCGCTGCTGCACCGCGTGATCGTCTCCTCGACTAGGCCGGGCGATGTCGTGCTCGATCCCTTCTTCGGCTCCGGCACCACCGGCGCCGTCGCCAAGCGTCTCGGCCGCCACTACATCGGTCTGGAGCGAGATGCCGAATATGCCCGCGTCGCCCGCACCCGCATCGCGGCGGTCGAGCGCGCGCCCGACGACACAATAGAGGTCACGCGCTCCAAGCGTTCCGAACCGCGCATTCCCTTCGGCTGGGTGGTCGAGCGCGGCCTGCTGCCGCCCGGCACCGTCCTGCACGGCACGCAGAAGCGCCACCGCGCCAAGGTCCGCGCCGACGGCACGCTGGTCTGCGCCGACGCGACGGGTTCGATCCATCAGATGGGCGCCCACGTCCAGGGCCTCGACGCCTGCAACGGCTGGGCGTTCTGGCAATACGAGCACAACGGCGCCCTGATCTCGATCGACGTGTTGCGGCAGCAACTGCGCTCGACGCTGGTCTAGCGGCGAAACAGCGGCCCATCGTCGGCGAAGGCGTGTTCGACGATTTTCTTCATCACCGTCGGCAACGCGACTTTATCCAAGTCGGTCGACCAAAACACAATTGTCATCCCCGGCGAGACGCGCGTTAGCGCGTCGAGGGAAGGGGACCCAGGATTGCGAGAGCTTCGATGCGGCTCATCCTGGGTCCCCTTCCCCTCGCTCCGCTTCGCTACGCTCGGCCGGGAATGACAGATGTTTATTTTGTTCGACCTCTTCTCAATTTCAGCCGCATAAACCTCGATCTCCAACTGAAAATGCGTGAAGCCGTGCCCCACAATCCCCGCACGCTTCTTCCAGTCCGCTTTGAACGGCGCCTGCTTCATCGCCTCGGCCTTTGACGGAAAGTCCTCCGCCCACGGCCCCAGCGGCGGCTGCATCATGTGGCCGAGCAGGCCTTTCTCCGGCCGCTTGACCAAAAGAACCGCGCCGGTCGCATCGCGGGCCACGAACGCCGCGCCGCGTTTGAGTGGCCGCACCATCTTCGGCGCCTTGACCGGCAGGTCTTCCTGGATGCCGCGCTGCCGCGCTTTACAGCCGTCGGTCCACGGACAGCGCGCGCAGGCCGGCCGCTTCGGCGTGCAGATCAGCGAGCCCAGATCCATCAGCGCCTGCGCGAAATCACCGGCGCGCTTCTGCGGCACCAGCGCCTGCAGCGCCGCCCGCATCGCCGGCTTCGACTTCGGCAACGGCGCGTCGATCGCGTAGACCCGCGCGACCACCCGCTCCGCATTGGCATCCATCGCCGCATGCGGCAGATCGAAGGCGATCGCCGCGATGGCGCCCGCCGTGTAGTCGCCGACGCCGGGCAACGCACGCAGCCCTTCATAGCTCTGCGGAAAATTTCCACCCAACACGTTCGCGACAACCTTCGCCGCCGCATGCAGATTGCGCGCCCGCGCGTAGTAGCCCAGCCCCGCCCACGCCGTCAGCACGTCGTCCTGCGATGCGCGCGCCAGCGCCGCGACCGTCGGCCACGCCTTGAGGAACTTTATGTAATAAGCGCCGACCGCCTGCACCGTCGTCTGCTGCAGCATGATCTCGCTGAGCCACACATGGTAAGGATCGGCCTTGCGCCCCGCCCGCGCCCGCCACGGCAGTTCGCGGCGATGCGCGTCGTACCATCCGAGCAATTGCTGTGCGCGGACCGGTTTTGCTTTTTGCTTCTTCTGCGGCGGCGCTGGCATACTGCCAGCATGGCGCAAACGCTGGACGACAAACAACCTGAACCGCAGCGCCGCGGCCGCGTCGGCGAGATCAGCGCCGACGCCACACTGGCCGCGCGCGCCGCCTTCGCGCGCGCCGGCTTCGCCGATCCGACACTGGTCCTGCGTTGGCGGGAAATCGCCGGCGCCGAAACCGCTCGCCTGGCCCGGCCGCTCAAGCTCAGCGAGAGCGCCGGCGGCGGCGTGCTGACGCTCAAGGCCGAACCGGCCGCCGCCCTCTTCCTCCAGCACGAGAGCCGGGCACTGTGCGCCCGCATCAATGCCTATCTCGGCCGGGTCGCCGTGGTGCGCTTGCGATTCGTCCAGGGCCCGCTCGCGACGCCGCAGCCGCCACCGCCGCAGCGGCCAAAGCCCGTCGAACCGCCGCCCGCCGACCCGGCGCGGCGCTGGCGCGGACCGCCGAAACTGGGCCAGGCCTTGCTTAATCTGGCCCGCCAGCGCACCCGCGGCCGGGCCGCGGATTGAACCCGCCCCCCGCCTCTGCCAAAAGCAGGCGGAACCAGACGCGGAGACGCATGTGAGTCGCAACCAAGTCCTTCTCGGCATCGTCGTTGCCGCCGTCCTCGTCCTGGCCGCCGCGGCCTGGTACTTCATGGGCAGGAGCCAGAGCGATTCGTTGCCGGCCCTGACGGCGGGCTCCGGCTCGGTGGCAACCGCAGACGACCGTACGCTCGGCAATCCCAAGGCGCCGATCGTCGCCATCGAATATGCCGCGCCCATGTGCCCGCACTGCGCCCACATGAACGCGGAAGGCATCCCGGTCCTGAAAGCGAAGTACATCGACACCGGCAAGGTGTTTTACATTTTCCGCGTCTTCCCGATCGGCCAGCCCGACATCGCCGCCGAATCCATCGCGCGCTGCTTGCCTGCGGATAACTACTTTCAATTCATTGACCTTCTCTACCGGAATCAGGCCAAGTGGGACCCGGAATACCCGGGCGCCGACCCCCAGACGGGTCTTGTGGCGATGGGTCGGATCGCGGGTTTGAGCGGAGATCAGGTACAGGCGTGCATCGCCAACAAGGACGCGCAGAAGCGCGTCATGGCGGTCGCCCAGGACGGCACGACGCGATACGGCATCAACGGCACGCCGACGTTCGTCATCAACGGTGAAGTGCAGACGCCGGGCGCCTTGTGGCCCGATATCAAGGCGAAGTTGGATTCACTGCTGGCGAAAAAATAATCGCCGGCCATCAGCGTAGGACGGCGCGAGGTCATTGAAGTTCACCAGGCTCAGACTGTCGGGATTCAAATCCTTCGTGGAGCCGACCGAGCTGTATGTCGAACCCGGCCTCACCGCCGTGGTCGGTCCCAATGGCTGCGGCAAGTCCAATCTGTTCGACGCGCTGCGCTGGGTGATGGGCGAGACACGCCCGACGTCGGTGCGCGGCAGCGAAATGGACGACGTCATCTTCGCCGGCTCCGGCGGGCGGCCCTCGCGCAACATGGCCGAGGTCACGCTGTTCGTCGACAATGCCGACCGCACGGCGCCCGGCGCCTACAACGAATACGACGCGATCGAGATCTCGCGCCGCATCGAGCGCGAGGCCGGCTCGGTCTATCGCATTAATGGTCGCGACGTGCGCCAGCGCGACGTGCAATTGTTCTTCGCCGACGCCTCTTCGGGCGCCGGCTCGACCGCCTTCGTGCGCCAGGGCCAGATCGGCCTGCTGATCAGCCAGAAACCGCTGGCGCGCCGGGCGATCCTGGAAGAAGCCGCCGGCATCGCCGGCTTGCACCAGCGCCGTCACGAGGCGGAACTGCGCCTGCGCGCCGCCGAAACCAATATGGGCCGCCTCGACGACGTCATCCGCGAAGTCGAAGGCCAGCTCGCCAGCCTCAAGCGCCAGGCGCGTCAGGCGTCGCGCTACCGCAATCTCTCCGGCCACATCCGCAAGGCCGAGGCGCTGGCGCATCATCTGCGCTGGACCGCCGCCGAGTTGCGCATGCGCAGCGCCGAGGAAGAACTCGCCGCCGCGACGGCCGCGGTTGAGAACTGCACCGCGCATGCCGCGGAAGCTTCGACCGTCCAGGCCAATGCCGCATCGGAAATGCAGCCGCTGCGCGACGTGGAGGCCGAGCGCTCCGCCGCCCTGCATCGCCTGATCGTGGCGCGCGAACAGCTCGACGCCGAGGAGGCGCGCGCCCGCGAAGCCGCCCAGCGCCTGCGCCAGCGCATCGGCCAGAGCGAACAGGATATCGAACGCGAGCGCACGCTGGACAACGATGCACAGGCTGCGCTCGCCACGCTGTCGGCGGAGTCCGAAACGCTGGAGATGGCCGTCGCCCGTTCGGCCGACGAACTGAGCGACGCCGACGCCCTGACCGCGCGCTTGAACGAAGCATTGGCCGAAGCCGAGCAGACGCTCGAGCGGCTGACCTCCGAACTCGCCGACTGGAATGCGCGCAAGGCCAGCGCCGAACGTTCGCGCGAACTCGCGGGCGCGCTCGCCGAGACCAGCGAAGCGCAGCGCGATGAAGCCCAGGCGCGCTTGGACCACGCCATGCGGGACGCGGCGCAGACGCCCGACGTGCTCGCCGCCGAATCCGCCGGCGACAAGGCCCGCGCGCTTGCCGAAGCCGCTCGCGCCGCCGCCGAACTGGCGCGCGAAGCCCTCGCCGCCGCCGAACTGCGCGAAACCGAGACACGCGGCCCCTTGGAAGACGCCGAGCGCGAATGGCAGCGCCTCTCCGCCGAAGCCAAGGCGCTGGGCGATCTGCTGCGCCCCGAAGGTCAGGATCTCTTCCCGCCGCTGGTCGACGCCGTGCACGTCCAGCCGGGCTATGAAGCCGCCCTCGCCGCCACGCTGGGCGACGATCTGCAGGCGCCGCTCGACGAAGCCTCGCCGCATCATTGGCGCGATCTGGGCGCCTTGGACGGCCAGCAGAGCGCGGCGCTGCCCGATGGCGCCCGTCCGCTCGGCGATTTCGTTCAAGGCCCCGCCGCTCTGGCGCGCCGTCTGGCCATGACCGGCCTCGTCTTCCCCGATCAAGGCAAGGCGCTGCAAAAGGATTTGAAGCCCGGCCAGCGTCTGGTCTCGCCGCGCGGCGATCTGTGGCGCTGGGACGGCTATTCGGCCTCCGCCGACGCGCCGTCGGCCGCCGCCGTCCGCCTGTCGCAGCGCAACCGCCTCGCCGCCCTCGACGGTGAGATCGCGCGCGCCAAGGACCATCGCGCCGCCGTCTTCGCCGCCTGGTCCGCCGCCCGCGACGGCGCCAATGCGGCGCGCGAGGCCGAACGTTCGGCCGAGCGCGACGAGCGCGGCACCGATCAGTCGCTGATCGCCGCCCAGGATCATTCGACCAAGGCCGCCCGCGCCGCCGCCGAACGCGCCTCGCAGCTCGCCTCGCTGGAGGCCGAAATCCGCCGCCTGACGCAAAGCCAGGACGCCGCGCTGGAGTCGCGCCGCATGGCCGAGGCCGAACTCGAACAGCTGGGCGACGGCGTCGCGCTCGCCCAGGAAAGCGCCGCCGCCCGCGCCGGCACCGCCGAAGCACGCACTGCCTACAGCGAGGCCCGCGCCACGCTCGAGGGCCTCAAACGCGAAGGCGAGAGCCGGATGCGCCGCCTGACCGCGATCGGCGACGAACGCGGCCGCTGGGAAGAGCGCCGCACCGCCGCTGCCTCGCACATCGAAGAACTCGAACGCCGCCGCGAAGACCTCAGCGTCGAACTCGTCGCCGCCGAAGCCCTGCCCGAACAGATCGCCGGCAAGCGGGGCAGCCTGCTCGATGCGATTTCGATCGCCGACGCCGCGCGCCAGAGCGCCGCCGACGCGCGCGCCACGGCCGAGAGCATTCTCGCCGAGGCCGACAAGGCCGCCAAAGCGGCGAACGCCGCGCTCTCCGCCGCGCGCGAGGAACGCGCCCGCGCTCAGGCCCTGGCGGAGGCCGGCGCCGCGCGCATCGCCGAGCTTCGCGACCGCATCCGCGACGAACTCGAAGCGTCGCCCGAGGAATTGCCGGAGCGCGCCGAGATCAAGGACGGCGAAGAATTGCCGCCGCTGGAACAGGCCGACAAGCGCGTCGAAAAACTCAAGCAGGAGCGCGAGCAGCTCGGCGGCGTCAATCTGCGCGCCGACGAAGAGGCCGCCGAACACGAAGCCCGCCTGCTGACGCTGACGACGGATCGCGACGATCTCGTCGGCGCCATCGAGCGCCTGCGCCGCGGCATCCAGAGCCTCAACCGCGAAGGCCGCGAGCGCCTGCTCGCCTCCTTCGAGAAGGTCAACAAGAATTTCCAGGAGCTGTTCAGCAAGCTGTTCGAAGGCGGCGAAGCCAAGCTCTCGCTCACCGAGTCCGAAGATCCGCTGGAAGCGGGCCTTGAAATCTACGCCCGCCCGCCGGGCAAGCGGCTGCAGAGTCTCGCGCTGCTCTCCGGCGGCGAGCAGGCGTTGACCGCCATGGCCCTGATCTTCGCGGTGTTCCTGGTCAACCCGGCGCCGGTCTGCGTGCTCGACGAAGTCGACGCGCCGCTCGACGACGCCAATGTCGAACGCTTCTGCAACCTGCTCGACGAGATGACCCGCCTGACCGACACGCGCTTCCTGGTCATCACCCACCACGCCCTGACCATGAGCCGCATGCACCGCCTGTTCGGCGTCACCATGGCCGAGCGCGGCGTCTCGCAGCTGGTCTCGGTGACGCTGGCGGAAGCGGAAAAGGTCGCGGCGGAGTAGGGTAGCACTTGAGAACTCGATGCGATAAATTGACTCAATGACAGACGAGAATTTGCTGGCGCGTATAACGATCAACCCGGAGCAATGTCATGGTCAGCCATGCATCCGGGGCCTGCGTATGCGCGTGCTAGACATCCTCCAGATGCTCGCTGGGGGGACCGAACCCAAGGAAATCCTTGACGATTTCCCCTTCTTGGAACCCGACGATATTCGGGCTGCCGTAGCTTACGCAGCCAAGGCGATCGATCACCCCGTCGTTGAGGCTGCCGAATAGCCTAGCGACCTGTATTTTATCCACATCTGATTCCGGCGGGGGATTCTCAAGGCCGCAAATTTGGATTCACGTTGCGAGGAGGGATCTGATTCGATCGTCCTCGACGGTGCCCAGGCCATGAAGAAACTGTTCGTTTGCGATGAGCATATCCCGCCCAGTCTCGCGGTGTGGCTTCGTGCCCAAGGCATGGAAGCAGTTCATATTTTTGAAATTGGATTTGAATCGGCGCCAGATGGAAAGATTTGGCGATACGCCGAAGAGAAAGACGGAATAATTGTCACCAAGGACAAAGGGTTCGTGCAGGACTATATCGCAAAGCCAGGCCCACGAATGATCCTTGTGGGCATAGGCAACTCGACGAAGCGTGTTCTCTTCGCGAAATTCTCTGCCGCGCTGCCCCAAATCATGACCAAATTTGAGATGGGAAGGCGCCTCGTCGAGCTTCGCTGATCAATCGCGCGCATATCGCCGCGCCTTCAATTAGCCAAGGAGTTCCAATTAGTTAGCGCCATTCTTGCGTCATTGACAGGTTTCGGACCCAACCCTATGTTCCGCGCGCCTTCGGGGAGCCGCGAAGGCCAGCAATTGCGCGGGTTTTTGAGGCCAAACGGGGAGAAATGAGCGTGTCGGCTCAGGACCCGAACGAACTGCGCGATCTGGGCAAGCGGCTCGACGATGCCCAAGCCAAGCGTGCCGTGCGCCCGTCGCGTCCGGCGCCGACGCAGATGGGCATCGCAGGCCGTTTCGCGACGGAGCTGGGGGCGGCGCTGCTGGTAGGCGGCGCGTTGGGATGGGGACTGGACTGGCTGTTCGGCCATTTCGGCATTCACACGCGGCCCCTCTTCATCGTCGTGTTTTTCATGCTGGGCGCCGCGGCCGGTATCCGCAACGTGATGCGCGCCGCCAAGGAATTGAACGCCGAGATCGCAGGCTTCACGCCCGCGTCTTCGGTCAAGGACGACGAGGAGACCTGAGCAAAGTGGCCATGCAACCGATGGAGCAGTTTACCATCAAGCCGATCGTGCCGCTGCACATCGGCGGCTACGATGTGTCGTTCACCAACCAGTCGCTGCTGATGGTCGTCGTCGCGCTCGCCGCGGCGTCCTTCCTGACCGTTGCGATGGGCGGCCGCCGGCTGGTGCCGTCGCGAGCCCAGTCGATGGCCGAGATGTCCTACGAATTCGTCGCCAACATGATCAACGCCTCGGCGGGCCAGGACGGTCTGAAATTCTTCCCCTTCGTCTTCACGCTCTTCGTCTTCGTGCTGTTCAGCAATTTCTTCGGCATGATCCCGGGCTCGTTCACGGTGACCAGCCAGATCGCGGTGACCTTCGCGCTGGCCTCGCTCGTCATCCTCACCGTCATCGTCACCGGCTTCGCCACCCATGGCATCGGCTTCCTCAAGCTGTTCGTGCCCAAGGCGCCCTGGTATCTGCTGATCCTGCTGGTGCCGATCGAAGTGATCTCCTTCCTCACCCGCCCCATCAGCCTTTCGGTGCGTCTGTTCGCCAACATGCTGGCCGGCCACACCATGCTGGCGGTGTTCGGCGGTTTCGTGGTGCTGCTCGGCGGCGCCGGCGGCGTGCTCTCGGTGCTCTCGATCGCGCCCATGGCGCTGATCGTCGCCATCATGCTGCTCGAACTGCTCGTCGCGTTCCTGCAGGCCTATGTCTTCGCGATCCTGACCTGCATCTATCTCAACGAAGCGCTTCATCTCCACGACCATCACTGACCGAAAAGGACTTAAGACTATGGACGTCGCAGCAGCAAAAATGATCGGCGCGGGCCTCGCCTGCATCGCCCTCGTCGGCGCCGGCATCGGCATCGGCAACGTGTTCGGCAGCTATCTGTCGGGCGCGCTGCGCAATCCGGGCGCCGCCGCCGGCCAGACCACGAACCTGCTTCTCGGCTTCGCGCTGTGCGAGGCGACGGGCCTGTTCGGCCTCGTCATCGCGCTCATCATCCTGTTCACGTAAGACTGCCTGATGGCCGGCGAAACGACAGCAAGCACACAAGTGCCCGCCAAGGGCGCGGGCTTTCCGCCGTTCAAGACGGAGACGTTTCCGAGCCAGCTGTTCTGGCTCGCGATCACGTTCACCTTCCTGTTCGTGGTGCTGTGGCGCGTCGCCGGGCCGCGCATCGCGGGCGTCATCACGCAGCGCCGCAACCGGATCAACGGCGATCTGGCCGAAGCCCAGGCGCATCGCGGCGATGCCGAGAACGCCGCTGCCGCCTATCAGACGGCGCTGGCCGGCGCCCGCGCCCGCGCCCAGAAGCTGGCCCAGGACAATCGCCAGGCCGTGCAGGACGATGTCGCCAGGGCCAAGGCGGTCGCCGATGCCAAGGCGCAGGACGACATCGCCAAGGCGGAAGGCCGCATCGCCGCCTCGCGTGGCGAGGCTCGCGGCCATGTCGCCAAGGCGGCGCAGGACGCGGCGATCCAGATCGTGGCGCATCTGACCGGCGAGACGGTCTCCGCCGAGGACGCCGCCGCCGCCGTGCGCGCCGCTACGGGAAGCTAGGATGATCGAACTTCTGCACGAACCGGAATTCTGGGTCGCCATCGGCTTCGTCATGGTCATCGGCATCCTGCTCTATGTCGGCGCGCCGAAGATGATCGGCGGCTTGCTCGATGCCCGCGCCGCCACTATCGGGGCCGAACTCGCCGAGGCCCGCCGCCTGCGCGACGAGGCGCAAGCCCTGCTCGCGTCCTATCGGCAGAAGGCCGCCGGCGCCGAGCGCGAAGCCGAAGCCATCGTCACCGAAGCGCGGGCCGAAGCCGAACGGTTCAAGGCGGAATCCAACGCGGCGCTGGCGCTGCAGATCGAACGCCGCGCCCAGGTGGCGCAGGACAAGATCGCCCAGGCCGAAGCCGCCGCGATGGCCGAGATCCGCCATCTCGCCGCCGACGCCGCCGCGGCCGCCGCCGAACGCCTGATCGCCGCCCGGCTCGACGAGACGCGCGCCGCGACACTGATCTCCGACAGCATCAAGGCGCTGCCGGGCAAGTTGAACTGATCGTCACAGGCGTTTGAGGAAATCGAGCAGCGTCGCGTTGAACGCCGGCGCGTTCTCGAAATGCGGGCTGTGCCAGGACCGCGCGATGGTTTCACGGCGCGCGCCCGCTATCGCCGCCGCGAGTTCGTCGGCGGCCGTTTTCAAAGCCGCTGCCTCGTTCTCGCCGCAGATCACCAGCGCCTTCTTCCCGAACCGCGCCAGCGCGGGCAGCGTGTCTCGCCGCGCGCCCAGCGCCTCGTCGCCATAAACGTATCCCCGCGGCGAAACCGAGCAGAAGCGCGTCTTGAGCATCTCTTGAACGGCCGGCGGCGCCTGCGCGGCGGAGGCCCACATCGCATGCTCCTGGTGAAAATCCCACACCGCCTCCATGCCCTGCTCGAAGGCGATCCGGCGCTCGATGGCGATCAGCGCCTTGAGTCGCGCGTCCGGCGCCACCGGCCGCGGCTTGCCGCCGGCGCTGTCCAGCAGCACCAACGCGCTGACATCGGCGCCATGGCGGATGGCATACTCCTCGGCGATCGCGCCGCCCATCGAGTGACCCACGAGGACCGCGGGCGCGAAACCAAGTTCCACCGCCAGCGCATGCAGCCGGTCGGCCACCTGCGTCATTGCATAGGCGCAAGGCTCGTCCGGCGCGGACGAATTGCCATGGCCCGGACAATCCGGCGTCAGAACGCGCCAGCCCGCTTCCGCCAAGGGCTTCACGTTGGAAAACCAGTCGCGCATGTTCGCGGTCAGTCCGTGGATCAGGACGATCGGCCGCGCGCCCGCCTCGCCCGCGATGCGATAGGCGATCTCCACGCCGTCCATCGTCCGCTTTTCGACTGCCATGGCGATCTCCCCGAGAGACACCGAGCCCTAAACCGCTTCGAAATAGAACGGATGGTGATTGCGGCAGCTCGGATTGAACTGCGCGCCGCAAGACGGACAGGTGTCGGCGCAGTCCAGATATTGCCGGATGCTGAGCTCCGTGCCGCAGGCGCCGCATAGCACGGCCTTTTCGCCCCATTCGCCGCGCGGCCAGACCTGCGTGGCGTGTCCCGCCAGCGCCGCATGGCAATCCTTGCAGGCGTAGTAGACGCCGCAGCACTTCATCTTGATGGCGATGATATCCAGCGCCGAGCGCCAATGCGCGCAGCGGGTCTCGCCGTCCAGTTCAAGACCGCGGACATCGGGACGCAGCTTGATCCGCCGCACATAGCGAACGCGCTCGATTTTGCTATCGCTCCAGGCGCCGTCGTCGACCACCGTGCCGCGCGCGATGAAGCCGGCGCGCTCGGCCACATGGCGCGAGGCGGCATTGTCGGCGTCGACATGCGCTTCGATCTGTTCGGCGCCCGGTATCGCTGTCACCGCATCCAGCAACAGCGCCATCGCCCGCCCGGCCAAGCCGCGTCCGCGAAACTGCGGGTAGAGCCAGTAGGAGACGTTGAGCGCATGCGTCGCCAGCCAGCGCACCTCGCAGCCGCCCGCCAGTTCGCCCTTCGGCGTGCGCAGCGCGTAGGTGAACATCGGCCCGCCCTGCGCCCGTCCGTCGATCCAGCGCCCGATCGCCCCGCGCACCTCGTCCAGCGTCGCGCGCCGCGGCGCTTCGAAGCGCCGCAGCATCTCGTCGTCCTCGCCCGCCCAATGCGCCTGCGCATCGGCCATCGTGTGCCCGTCGAGCACGATCGCGCCGTCGGACAACCGCTCCGGCAAATTCAGGGACGCGCTCACGCCCGCACCGCTGCCTTCGGCCCGAGCTTCGCCACAAGCAGCGCGCGCATCGCCGCGACGTCGTTATCCGCCAGCGCAAGCTTCAGGATCACGCGCGCGATTTTCCTGGGCGACGAATAGAGCAGGAACGCAGAGCCCGTTTCGCGCGCTTCAAGGATCGCGTGCCACGGCAGCCGGTGCTCCTTGCCGTCGGTGCGCAACACCACGGCCTCTTCGTCGATTTCGAATGACAGGTGGCGCTGTGCCGCGCTGCCTCGCCTTAGTACCAGCCACAACCGCACCGCATGCAGCGCGACCACGGCGAGAACCGCCGCCGTCAGCGCCGCCGCCATCGGCACAAGCGCGACAGAACGCCCCTTTGCCGTTTCGATGGCCGCCACGATACCGACGATGGCCGCGAACATCAGCCCGATGCGCGCATAGGTCTGCGGGCTGCGCCAGCTGGCGCGCCAGAGATTCCCGAACCCCAGCGTCGCCTCGCCCCGGATCACGGCCTAGACCTTCTCCGGTTCCACCACGCGGATGTGCAGTTCGCGCAGCTGCTTGGGCATCACTTCGCCCGGCGCGTTCATCATCAGGTCCTGCGCCTGCTGGTTCATCGGGAACGCAATGATCTCGCGCAGGTTTTCCTCAGCTGCGATCAGCATGACGATGCGGTCGATGCCCGGCGCCGTGCCGCCATGCGGCGGCGCCCCGTAGCGGAACGCGTTCAGCATGCCGGCGAACTTCACTTCAGTCTCGTTGCGGCCATGGCCGGCGATCTCGAACGCTTTCAGCATCACGTCGGGGTGATGGTTGCGGATGGCGCCGGACGACAGTTCGATGCCGTTGCAGACGATGTCGTACTGGAACGCCTTGATGCCGAGGATGGCGTCCTTGTCGCCGGTGCCCAGCGCCAGGAATTTCTCCAGATCGTATTGCGGCATCGAGAACGGGTTGTGCGAGAAGTCGATCTTCTTGTCTTCCTCGCTCCATTCGTACATCGGAAAATCGACGATCCAGCAGAACTTGAATTCGCCGTCCTTGATGAGCCCGAGTTCGCGGCCGATCCGGGTGCGCGCCAGCCCGGCGAGCGCGGCGGCGCGCGGCGCCTTGGCGTCGGCCGAGAAGAACAGGGCGTCGCCGGCTTTCAGTCCCGCCTGCTGGACGAGCGCGGCCTGCGCCGCCTCCGGGATGAACTTCGCGATTGGCCCCTTGCCCGTCAGCTTGCCGCCCTCGTCCTCGAAAATGACGTAGCCGAGGCCCGGCGCGCCTTCACCTCGGGCCCATTCGTTCAGCTTGTCGAAGAACGAACGTGGCTGCGACGCGGCCCCCGGCGCCGGGATCGCGCGCACGGTCTTGTCCTTGAACGCCTTGAACGCCACCTCGTCGGCTGCGAACACGGCGCTGACATCGGCGATCACGATCGGGTTGCGCAGGTCCGGCTTGTCGTTGCCGTATTTCAGCATCGACTCGTCATAGCTGATGCGCGGGAACGGCGCCGGCGAGACGGATCGGCCTTCGGCGAATTCGTCGAACACGCCGAACAGAACCGGTTCGATCGCTCCGAACACGTCGTCCTGCGTAACGAAACTCATCTCGACGTCGAGCTGGTAGAACTCGCCTGGACTGCGGTCGGCGCGGGCGTCCTCGTCGCGGAAACAGGGCGCGATCTGGAAATAGCGGTCGAAGCCGGCGACCATGATGAGCTGCTTGAACTGCTGCGGCGCCTGCGGCAAGGCGTAGAACTTGCCCGGATGCAGGCGCGACGGCACCAGGAAGTCGCGCGCGCCTTCCGGCGACGAGGCCGTCAGGATCGGCGTCTGGAATTCGGTGAAGCCCTGGTCGATCATCCGCCGCCGGATGGACGAGATCACCTTGGAGCGCAGCGTGATGTTCTTGTGCAGCCGCTCGCGGCGCAGATCGAGGAAGCGGTATTTCAGCCGCGTCTCTTCGGGATACTCCATCTCGCCGAACACCGGCAACGGCAATTCCTGCGCCTGGCTCTGAACCGCCACCTGCTCGATGCGAATCTCGACCTCGCCGGTCGGCAGGTCCTTGTTCACCGCTTCGGTGAAGCGCTCGACCACCTTGCCGGTCAGCGTCAGCACCCATTCGGAGCGCGCCTTGTCGCATTCGGGAAAAGCCGGCGCGTCCGGCTCGATCACGCATTGGGTGATGCCGTAATGATCGCGCAGGTCGATGAACAGCAGCCCGCCATGGTCGCGCCGGCGATTGACCCAGCCGGACAGCCGGACGGTCTGTCCGACGTGTTCCTTGCGAAGCTGGCCGCAAGTGTGGGTGCGATAGGCATGCATGGCGAAAAACCCTTTAAAACGCTGGCTGTGTGACGGTTATCGGCCCACCGGTCAAGGCCCGCTCCGGTATAGCGAAACTGTCGTAAAGTACTGCCTAAGCTGCTTCAGCCATTTGGGAATCGCCGCCATGAAATCCCTCACCCTTGCCGCCACCCTGGTCCTCGCCCTGGCGGTTCCCGCGGCCGCAGGAGCGCCGCACCCGTCGCATCCGCGCCACAACGTCGTGATCTTCATCGCGGACGGCCTGCGCTATGCCAGCGTCACGCCCGGCATCGCCCCGACCTTCACAAGCGTCAGGCAGGACGGCGTCGACTTCGCCAACAGCCATTCGATCTATCCCACCGTCACCACCGCGAACGCCTCCGCCATCGCCACCGGCCATTATCTCGGCGACACCGGCGACTACGGCAACACGCTGTGGTTCGGCTATCCGGTGCGGGCGCAAGGCGGTACGCAGCTCACCTTCCTCGAACATGACGGCGTGCTGCGCGACGTGAAGGCGCATTTCGGCGGCGGCTATATGGGCGAGACCTCGCTGCTCGCCGCCGCCCGCGCCGCCGGCATGACGACCGCCGTCATCGGCAAGATCGGACCGACCGCCCTCCAGGACATCACGGCCATGGACGGCGACGGCATCGTCGTCGACGATGCCGCCAACTATCCCATCGGCCTCGACGGCCGCTCGACCGGCTTTGTGAAGATCGCCGACGACCTCGCCAGACGCATCGCTGCCGCCGGCCTTCCCGACAAGGCGCCGTTGACCGCCGTGCCCAATGTCGCGCAGCAGACCTATCTCACCGATGTCGCGACCAAGGCCTTGCTGCCGCTGCTCAAGGACCGCGGCAAGGCGTTCGCGCTGCTCTATTGGTGCCGCGATCCCGACGGCACGCAGCATGCGCAGGAGGACTCGGTCGGTGGATTGACGCCGGGCATCAATGGCATCACCTCGCGTGCCGGCATCGCCGACGCCGACGCGCAATTGAAACGCCTGCTGGACACGTTGCAGGCGCTCGGCCTCGACAAGACCACCGACGTCTTCGTCACCGCCGATCACGGCTTCTCGACCATCTCGCACAGCCTGCCGGCGGATGACGGCGGCATCCAGCCGTCCTCGCTGCCGCAAGGCTTCGTCGCCATCGACATCGCCCACTGGCTCGGCGGCCAGAAACTGTTCGATCCCGACGCCGACAATGGCGAAATCCTCTACGAAAGCGACGGCGCCCATCCCTCGCGCGGCAGCGCACTGATCGGACCGTCGCCGGACGCCCCGCTCGCCATCGTCGCGGCCAATGGCGGCTCGGATTTCATCTACGTCCCCGGCGCCGATGCCCTGGGCCGCGCCAGGACGATCTATGCGCATTTGCTCGACGCGCCCTATGTCGGCGCGCTGTTCGTCAACGATGTCTTGCTTAAGGCCGATCCGGCCGCCTTCGCCGGCGCCTTGCCGATGAGCGCGATCAACCTGATCGGCGCCGCGACCGTCCCCAACCCGTCCATCGTCGTCGGTTTCCGCAGCTGGGTGGCCAAGGGCTGCGACCGGGGCGACGAACTCTGCGCCGTCGAGATCGCCGACACCGGCCTGCACACCGGCCAGGGCATGCATGGCAGCATCAGCCGCGCCGACACCCGCAACTTCATGGCCGCCATCGGACCGGACTTCAAAAAGGGCTATGCCGACCCGACGCCGGTCAGCAACGCCGACATCAACCCGACGCTGGCGCAAATCCTGGGCCTGAGCATCGCCCCGAGGGGCAAGCTGATCGGCCGCCCTGCCACCGAGGCCCTGGCGGGCGGCAAGCCCGTCCCGTTCAAGTCCTTGGTCCAGGAAGCCGCCCCAGCCGCCAACGGCCTGCGCACGGTCCTTGAGTACCAGACCGCCGCCGGACGGCGCTATTTCGACGCCGCGGGGTTCCCGGGCCGGGCCGTCGGCCTGACAGCGAAGTAACACGGCCAAATAGCCGCGCGCGCTTGCGGTCCGAATCCGCTATCACGGTCCCATGCGGATCGTGGAAAACACCGATGCTTTGAGGGCGCTGGTCGCCGAACTCGAAGGCGCGCCCTATCTGGCGCTCGACACCGAGTTCATGCGCGACCAGACCTATTGGCCCAAGCTCTGCCTGATCCAGGTGGCGGCGCCCGGCATCGAGGCCATCGTCGATCCGCTCGCCGAGGGCATCGACCTGGCGCCGTTCTACGACCTCCTGAAAAAGCCCGGCATCGTGAAGGTGCTGCACGCGGCGCGGCAGGACATCGAGATCTTCCACCACCAGGGCGGCATGATCCCCGATCCTTTGTTCGACAGCCAGATCGCCGCCATGGTCTGCGGCTTCGGCGACGCGGCGTCGTACGAAACCCTGTGCCGCAAGATCGCGCATGTCGAGATCGACAAATCCTCGCGCTTCACCGACTGGAGCCGCCGCCCGCTCAGCCAGAAGCAGCTCGACTACGCCGTCGGCGACGTCACCTATCTGCGGGTCATCTACGAGTCCTTGAAGAAGCAGCTGGAGCGCACCAACCGCTCGGCCTGGGTGCAGGAGGAAATCTCCGCCCTGCAGGATCCGCAGCTCTACGAGTTGCAGCCCGACACCGCCTGGAAACGGCTCAAGCCGCGCACCAGCAACAAGCGCTTCCTCGCCATGATCGCATCGCTCGCCGCCTGGCGCGAACGCGAAGCGCAGGCGCGCGACATCCCGCGCGGCCGCGTGCTCAAGGACGAAGCGCTGATGGAGATCGCCGCCCATCCACCCGAAAGCGCCGACAAGCTGGAAAGCATCCGCGCCGTGCCCAAGGGCTTCGCCAATTCGCGCCTCGGCAAGGGCCTGATGGAGGCCGTCGAGGAAGGCAAGACCGCCAAGCCGCCCGAGCCCATCGAACTCGACCGTCCGCGCCGCCGCCGCGAACCCTCACAGGCGGCGGTCGATCTGCTGAAAACCCTCCTTCGCCTGCGCGCCGAAGCCGTCGGCGTCGCGCCGCGCCTGATCGCCAACGCCGACGACATCGAGCGCCTCGCCGCCCAGGAAGACGAAGGCGTCCCCGCCCTGCACGGCTGGCGCGCCCAGGTCTTCGGCAACGACGCGCTGCTTTTGCGCAAAGGCGACCTCGCCATCGCGCTCGAAGGCGGCGAAGCGGTGGTGGTGGAGCTGGAGGATTAGAGCTTTCGCGCGCCCTGCGCCGTGTGGAAGACGCCGGCGATTTCGACCGCGCGCCGTTTCTTCGACACACGATAGACGATAACATAAGAGTACTTGATCCCACTCCACTCGCGCGTTCCGCGCTCATCTCCCAAGCGGCCCAGATAAGGCCGATCTGTCAACCGCTGGAAAGCCGCATGGAGAGCCTCAAGAAAGCGCGTCGCGGCCTGAGGATTGCGATCATCCAAATAGGCACGAATGACCTCCATCTGCGCCAAGGCGCGAGGAGAGACGACTAAACCGTAAGGCCGGCGCGGCGCCAAAGCGCGTCCAATTCCTGTTGGGACGCAACCTTGCCTTCATTCAATTCTTTGAGCGCAAGCCTGACCTCGGCGCGCTGTTCCGCCGTCAACCGGTAGGAACTCGGCTTTTCGTCGAAATCGATCGCGCTGTCGGCCAATCCGCCCCGCTGATTTTCCGACAGTTCCAAGATTCGCTCGACACGCTTTTTAGGCCGCTTCGTCATGTTGGAAACTTACCAGAAACAGGCTCGTCCGCCTACGACAACTCCGGCCCACCCGTCGCCAGGTCGGCGTCTTCCTCGCCCTCGACATAGGGGTCCTCGTCCGGTCCCAACTCATCCGTCGGGTTCGGCACGTCGAAGCCGGCCGGCGGGATGGCTTCGAGGAAGCCGGCGGCCTTCAGTTCGTCCACGCCGGGCAGATGGTTGACGTTCTCCAGCCCGAACTGGACGAGGAACGCTTCCGTCGTCCCGAACGTCACCGGCCGGCCCGGCGTCTTCTTGCGGCCACGGATCTTCACCCAGCCGATCTCCATCAGCACGTCGAGCGTGCCCTTGGACAGCATCACGCCGCGGATGTCCTCGATCTCGGCCCGCGTCACCGGCTGGTGATAGGCGATGATGGCCAGCGTCTCGATCGCGGCGCGGGAGAGGCGGCGCTGCTCCGGCTGTTCCTTGCGCAGCAGGAAGGCGAGGTCCGACGCGGTGCGGAACTGCCATTTTCCCGCGACGCACAAAAGGTTTACGCCCCGGCCCTCATACATCCGTTGAAGCGCGGCCACGAGGCCGGCGACGTCGGCGCCCTCCGGCAGCGATGTAGACAGTGCTTTCAGGTCGAGCGGCTCCGACGCCGCGAACAGCAACGCCTCGATCATCCGCAAATGCTCGGGGTTCACGCCCAGCTCCGGCGCCTCTGCATCCCCCTGTTCCACTTCCACTCCCATTTCCGTTTCAATCTTGGCGACGAGGCGGGCGACTCCACTCATGGCATGACCTCAGCTGCGGTTGGTGCGATCCGGTCGCGGACATAGACCTCTTCGAACGGCGCCATCTGGCGGATTTCGATCTTGCCGTCGCGGGCCAGTTCTAGACATGCCAGCAGCGTGCTCGCAAGCGCCGAACGGCGCCGCAGGCCGCCCGACCATTCGAAGGGCAAAAGCCGCTCCAGCCCGCTCCAGTCGGAGATGCGGCCCAGCATCCGCTCCAGTCGCGCCCGCGCCTCCTCGATCAGCAGCACCGGCGCATGTTTGGGCGCATAAGTCTTGCCGCCCAGCTTCTTGACCCGCTGCGTCGCGTAGGACGTCAAAAGGTCGTAGAGCGAGTCCTTATAGGTCCGCAGCTTGATGACGTTCACCGGTTCCGGCGCGCCGCGGCCGAACACGTCGCGGTCCAGCCTATCGCCGCCCATCAGCCGCGCCGCGGCGGTGCGCATCGCTTCCAGCCGCTGCAGGCGCCAGCGCAGCCGCGTCGCCATCTCGTCGGCCGTCGGCTCGCCGTCCGCCGTCGGCGGCTGCGGCAGGACCAGCCGCGATTTCAGATAGGCCAGCCACGCCGCCATCACCAGATAATCCGCCGCTAGTTCCAAATTCATCTTCTTGGCGGACTCGATGAACTCCAGATACTGGTCGGCCAGTTTCAGGATCGAGATTTTGGCGATGTCGACCTTCTGGTTGCGCGCCAGCGACAGCAGCAGGTCGAGCGGCCCCTCGAAGCCGTCCACCGCGATCATCAACGCCTCTTCGCCGCGCGGCGCGTTGGCTTCGAAATCGCCGAAATTCTCGCCCGGATCGCTCATGCGGTGTCACCCATCAATTCGGCCAGCCGCGCCTCGGCGGCGGCGGGATCGAACGCGTCCGGCGCGCTCAGATGCGACAGCGCGTGCTCGGCGCGGCGCAGCGCCTGGCCGTCCAATTCCTTCACCTCTGAAGCCACTTCGCGCATCTCATCCATCTTGCCGTTGCAGTGAAGCACGACATCGCAGCCCGCAAACAGTGCAGCCTTTGTACGCACCGACAAAGGCCCGTCCAGCGCGTTCATGGAAAGATCGTCCGATATCAACAGGCCGTCGAAGCCGATTTCGCCGCGAATCACGTCGCGAATCACCTTCGGACTGGTTGTCGCGGGGCGCTGGGGATCGATGGCCTCGTAAACCACATGCGCCGTCATCGCCATGGGGCAGGTGTTGAGGCTGCGGAAGGTGACGAAATCGCTGGCGCTGAGTTCCTCGGCAGCGGTCGTCACCCTGGGCAGGGTATGGTGCGAATCGGCCATGGCCCGGCCGTGGCCGGGAATATGCTTCATGATGGGCAGCACGCCGCCCTCCATCAGCCCCTCGATCTGCGCCCGGCCCAGATCGATGATCGCCGCCGGATCGAAGGCGAACGCCCGGTCGCCGATCACCGCATCGGCGCCTTCCACCGGCACGTCCAGCACCGGCAGGCAATCGGCATTGATGCCGACCTCCGACAGGTCGTGGGCGATCAGCCGCGCGTTCAGATAGACCGCCTCCAGCGCCGCCTCGTGCTGGACGGCATACATCTCGCCGAAGCGCGCCGCCGGCGGGCGCGCCTTCC
>Ga0207929_1000044_pt1 | contig 43195 bp, 47 predicted proteins | sample NGESurdeep072012_FD_184466 | JGI IMG/M metagenome (GOLD analysis project Ga0207929, IMG submission 184466) | Arctic peat soil microbial communities from Barrow, Alaska - NGEE Surface sample 53-1 deep-072012 (SPAdes) | ecosystem: Environmental > Terrestrial > Soil > Wetlands > Peat ... | reverse complement strand
CGGGGGAGGAAAGAAGAGCCCTCAATCCTCCGCCAGCACGATGATCCGGTCCGCTTCGCCGTAGCGCAGCAGCTCCGACCGCGCCGGATTGACCACCACGCCGCCCATGTTGCGGTCGTCGCCTGTGCCGTCGCGCTTGCGGCGGTAGCCGATGGCGACTTCGCCGCGGCGGCGGGCGGCCTCGGCGATGGTGTAGAAGCTGACCGGCGTGTCGAGCGAAACGTAGTCGCCGACATGGCGCATGTAGATTTCCGAGCCTTCCTCGTCCAGCAGATCGTCGAAGATGGCGGCGAGATATTCGTTCTCCGACGCCTGTGCGAGCATCAGGCTGACCAGCTTGTTGCTGACCACGAAATCGTCGGCCCGCGTCACTTCGGCGAGCTCGCGGTTGCGCACGTCGGCCATCTCGCTCACCACGGTGATGTGCTTGCCGTGACTTTCGGCGATCTTGCGCAGGTGCAGCAGCGTGACCAGCGTCCGCGTGTCGGCGGGCTGCGCCGGCATCGTGTCGCTGTAGCCCAGCACCATGACGTGCTTGTAGGACGCGATATCCAGCGCATCGAGCGTGCCGCGATCGCTGCTGTCGACCATCCGGTGCGCGACCTTCAGGTTATCGCCGGAAATGTTCAGTGCCGCCATGTCGGCTTCGAAGTCGGGCGTATCGGCGGCGATCATGAGCTCCGAGCCGGCCGCGACATAGCGCGACAGTTCGAAGGCGATGGCCGGGCCGCGACGATTCCAGCCCAGGATCAGCGAGCGCTCCGGATGGCGCAGCTTCGGTTTGACCTCCTGGATCGCGGCGGCATCGAACTGGGGCGCCACGCCACTGGTGCGGATCGCGGAATCGTCCTCGGCGATGATGATGGCGCGCGCCCCGGCCGCGATGACCGTGTCCATCGGCGGATTGAGCTGGACCTCGCCGTTCGTGTGGCACAAGCCGATCAGCGTGCAGCTTTCATAAGCCATGATGGCTTCGCTGAAGGATTTGCCCGTGAGTTCGGGCTGTTCGGCGGTGTAGATCTCGCAGCCGTCGAAATCGAGCAGTTCGGAATAGACCGCGGAGAGGCCCGACTGGCGGCTGGAATGCACGACGATCTTCGAGATCAGATCGTCGGCCAGCACCAGTTGCACCTCGTTGCCGCCGACGACGCGCGCCAGCTCGGTGTTCTTGGCGTCGCGGATTTCGGCGGCGATCTGATAGCGCTCGGCGCGGCGGCGCGGATCGTTGACCAGCGCCAGGATCGTCTTGATGACGTGGCTGTCGGCGTTGTCGTCGTCGGGCGACAGGATGATGACGGAGCGCGAACCCTGCGGATTGGTCAGCGCCAGGTCGTAGAGGTCGGTCGGATCGCCGGTGCGGCAGATGACGCGGGTATTCTTGAGGTCCGGCACCTTGTCGGCGATCTCGTCCTCCATCTCCACCTTGTCCTTGCCGGCCATGATGACGATGCGGCCGCGCCTGCGGCTCTGATTGGCGACGACGAGCTCGGAGACGATGTCGAAGATCGACGGCGACCAGTTGAGGATGACGGTGTGGTCGCTCTCCAGCACGCGGCTGCGGCCCTTGCGCAATTCCTCGAGCTTGCCGTCGACGCCCGAACTGATCACGCCGATCAGGGTGGAGACGACGAAGATGCCGGTGAGCGTCACGAACAGCATGACGAGGCGAAAGCCCCAGCCGGTGTCGCCGCCCATGGTGCCCGAGTCGAGCGTGCGCATCAGCGATTCCCAGAACGCCTCGATGAAGCCGAGCGGCTTGGCATCGTCCTGGGCGAAGTGGGTGATGGCGAGCACCGCGCCGGCGAAGGCGACCATCACAAAGGAGAGCAGCGCCAGCCAGCCGATCAGCGCGATCGGCCCCGCGGCCATGGACTTGTCGAACTCGTAGCGCAGCCGTTCGGCCAGCGAAGCATTCAGTTTCATGTTTCTGCGCCGCGTTGCCGCGGCTCCCCAAGTGACAGCCCAAGCGCCCGGATATCCGGCTATCGCAGCCGGCTTCCTGCCTTACTGTTGGATTACGGCCTGTTCATACAAAGCCGGGGAGCCTATGGGAAGCATGTTGATATCGCCGCCGTCACGGAACCTTCGGCATGATTAAGGGCTCGCCCGTCCTGCCGGACCTGTTGACACCGGGACTGGACGTTGTGTTCTGCGGCACGGCGGCGGGCTCGGTCTCCGCCGCGCTGGGCCAGTATTATGCGCATCCGCAGAACAAATTCTGGCGCACGTTGCACGCCGTCGGCCTGACGCCGCGCCAGTTCGCGCCTGCCGAGTTCGCAGGCCTGCCGGCGCTCGGCATCGGCCTGACCGACATCGCCAAGCATGTGTCGGGCATGGACAATGAACTGCCGCCGCAAAGCCTGGGGCGCGATGCGCTCGCGGCCTTGCGGGCGCGCATCGCGGTGAACGCGCCGCGCATCCTGGCGTTCACCAGCCTGACCGGCGGCAAGCGCTTTTGCGGGCCGAAGACGAGCTTCGGCGAACAGGAACAGAGGATCGGCGCGACGCGGATCTGGGTACTGCCGTCGCCCTCGCCGGCGGCGCACTGGAACTGGAACGAAAGCGCGTGGCGCGCGCTAGCTCAGCAGGTGCGGAGCGGTCGGGGCGATGAGCCATAAGGCATTGCACATCGGAACGGCCGGCTGGAGCTTGCCGAAAGAGCACCGTCACCGCTTCGAGGAAGGCGCGAGTGTCCTGGCGCGCTATGCCACGCGACTGAATGCCGTGGAGATCAATTCGTCCTTCTATCGCCCGCACCGTCCGGCAACATATGCGCGCTGGGCCGCATCGGTGCCGGAAGGTTTCCGCTTCGCCGTGAAGGTGCCCAGGGCCATCACACACGAGCGCCGTCTGGTGGATGCGGATGCGTTGGTCGCAAAATTCCTGGAAGAAGCCGGCGCGCTCGGCACCAGGCTCGGCCCGTTGCTGGTGCAGTTGCCGCCAAGCTTGAAGTTCGACGCCAGGATCGTAGAAACGTTCTTTAGGGATATGAGAACGCGTTTCGACGGCGCCATCGTCTGTGAGCCGCGGCATGCCAGTTGGTTTGCGGATGGCGCGGACCAAATCTTGAGGGACGCGCGGATCGGCGTCGCCGCCGCCGACCCGGCACGCGTCCCGGGTGCCGAAAAGCCGGGTGGCGATCGCGACATTGCCTACTTCCGCTGGCACGGTTCGCCGCGCATGTATTATTCGAATTACGAGCCCGGACGGCTGGCGGCGCTGGCGGCGCAATTGCGCCGGGCACGGAAGAGCGGCGCGGACGTCTGGTGTATCTTTGACAACACCGCCGCCGGTGCCGCCACTGCCAACGCGCTGGAGATTCTCGAACTTACGGCGCCGTAGCCGCTTCCACGGGCAACCCCGCGCAGCGCGCCGGCGCGCGTTGCGGGTTGCAGGCGGCGACCACGCCGGCCGGCATGCGCGCGAGATAGGGCCCGAACCGCGTATCGGGCTGCATGTAATCGGTCGAGACATATTGCGCGCCGGAGACCAGCGCCTTGTCGCGCCGCGCGGTGTCGTTGGTCCGCGCCTCGACCGTGTCGGCGTCGGCCCGGGTGCGCACCAGGAAGCCCTTTTGCACGTCGGCGGCGATGCGGGCGATGTCGGAGGTCTCGTTGAGCGTGAGATAAGCGGCGGCCGGCGAATCCTCCGGCGCATTGACGAACATGACGCGGCCCTCGAGCGATTTGCGGCCCCCGATATAGGCCGCGATCTTGGCGCCGCTCTCGTCCAGCGCGAAGAGGAACTTGCCGCGCGTTTCGCCAAGGCTCGGCCAGCCATGGCTGGTCACTGCGTCGCGCAGCGTCGGCGCGCCGCCCTGCACCTGGTCGGGCGTCACCAGTTCGCCGCGCGAGAATACCGAGCGGATTTCCGCGTCCCAGGCGTCGAACGCGGCGCCGTCGAATTTCAGCGGCGTCACCGAGCCGGGCATCGGAATGGCGTCGTCCTTGGCGTTCATCGTCACCAGGATGGGGACATGGTCGGGATGCGCCTTCGACCAGTCCTTCAGATCGTGCAGGCAGGCGACGAAGGTGATGCAGACGGCGTGGAAATCGATGTCCTGGACGTGCAGCACCTTGAAGCCGGGCTTGGACATCGTGGCGACGTAGTCCGGGGTGAGGACTTCGCCGGTCATCGCGGCGCCGGCGGGATGGGCGTAGAGACCGCCTAAAGGATCGTAGACGACGTCGATCTCGATGGCGCGGGCGCCGTCATTGAGCTGGTCGGCGAGGGGCAAGTGGGAATAGTCCAGGCCCTGCGCCATGCGCGATGCGGCCGCCTTGATCAGGGACATGATCTTGTCGGGGATCGCGGCCTTGTAGCTGTTGTGCGTGCCGACCGTGACGATGTCGTTGAGATGCAGGTTCTTGTCCATCCAGGCGCGGGCGCAGCCAGGGCCGGCGGCGGCAGCGTCGGGCGCGGCCAGATTGCAATCCGCGAACGCGGCGCCCGAGGACAGCAGCAATGCCGCCGCGGCAACGACGAGAATTTTCATGCGACGCTCCTAAGGCCGGCGAATCGCCGTGCTGGCGATCCCAACCTTATACGCGCCGGCATGGGCCGTCAGTCGCGCTTCGAGCCAGGCGACGACTTTATCCAGCACGCGACCGTTGTGCTGCCAATGCAGCAGCAGATGCGGGCCGCCTTCGAAGCTCTCCCACGTCTTGTCGCCGGCAAGGCCGTCATGCAGGCGGCGGATGCAATCCAGGCGCAGCACATCTTCCTTCGTGCCCGTCATGGTCAGGACCGGAACGCGCACATGGTCGGCCTCGTCGACGGCGCTGCGCGACAGCTTGAACAGGCCGAACAGGGCAGCGGGGCCGATGCGGCGCATCACCATCGGATCGCTGAGCAGGCGGATGGCGGCGGCCGGGGTGAACTCCCAGGCGCTGAGGCGCTCCAGCACGATGCCGCTGCCCGGCGCAAGCCAGCGCAAGATCCGCGTGATCGCCGTGCCGAACAGCCGGCGCCAGGTGCCCGAGATCGCGCCGGGCGCCGACAGCACCAGGCCGGCGAGGTCGAGATCGGGCGCGCGCGACGCGACGTGCACCGCCAGCGCCGCCCCCATGCTCTCGCCGAGGACGAAGACCGGCAGCGTCTGGCCGTAGCGCATGCGCAGGAAGAGCACCGCTTCGATCGCGTCGCGGATCATGCGGTTCTTGCCGCGCCACTTGCCGCGCGTCGAGGTGGCGCCGAAGCCGCGCTGATCGATCGCCATGGCGGTGAGGCCGCGCGCCGCGAGAAGCGGGCCGATCTCGTCGAAGGCGCCCGAATAGTCGCAGGCGCCGTGCAGCAGCAGGACCAGCGCGCGCGGCGCCGTCGCCGGCCACAGCCGATAGGGCACGTCTTCGCGGTCGGAGGCCGTGAAGGCGCCGGTCCGCACCCGTGTCGCCGGGTCGAGACCCGTGAGGGACCAGCGTGCGTCGTCGACGCTGTGCTTCTGTTCCCCGGCCGAGAACTCAAAGCCGAGGCGCCAGGCTTGGCTCATCGTCCGCTACCCGCCCACGCGTCGCGCGATGGTGAGCCCGGCGATCAGCAGCACCAGGAAGATCAGCATGAACACGAAGAACAAGAGCTTGGCGACCGCGAATGAGGCGCCAGCAATGCCGCCGAAGCCCAGAACGCCGGCAACCAAGCCAATGACCAAAAAAATGAGCGCCCAGCGCAACATGAGGATCTTCCCGCGTCGAAATCGCCAATAATAACGGCGATTTGGCGAGAAAGTTCCATCCCATCGCGCCCGCTGCGCTGACGGGATGGAGGAGCGCTACTCCGCCCTTACCGGCGCCGGAGCGCTGAGCGCCCAGTCGACGATCTGCCCCAGCGTCGCGGTCAGCGCCTGGTTGAAGGCCAGGACGGCGCTGGGCACGCTGTTCTGGCTGGCGGCGACTTCGCTGTGGGCGATGAAGGATTGCGCGATCGTGCGGCCGCGCGCCGCGATCAGCTTGGCCGCGATGCGCACCACCGCGGTCGGCACGCCGTCGGCCACGTCATAGCGCGCCTGGAAGTCGCGAATGTCGGTCTCCAGCAGATATTGGGATTTGAGGCCCTCGGTGTCGCGCCCGACGCCGGCGATGCGGCCGCTGCCCTCGAACGCCTCGATCAGCGCGCTCTGCACCAGGAACGGCAAGCGGTCCTGCCAGGACGAATTGGCGTAATAGTCCATCTGGTCGCCCGGCTGCACCAGCGCGATGCGGTTGGTGTCCAGGCTGTCGGCCGATTCGGGGAGCACGATCGAAAGCTGCCAGGGGACGCGCGGTCCGCCGCTCGTGGGCAGCGCCGAGCCCTTGAGCATGTAGAGCGGCGGCGGCTCGGGCGGGCCGATGATGCCGCTGCAGGCCGACAGGGTCAGGGCGGAGACGCCGGTCACCAGCAGGGCCCGGCGATGAATCGAAAAATCTCGCTTGCTCATTTGGGTGTGTATCCCTTGCGCCTGTCGCCGAATATCACTCTGGTCGGCTCGCGGTTGAGTTCGTCGGACAATTTGGTGAGGCTGCCGACGAGCCGGCGGCCTTCCGCGATCAGCGACGACAGCTGCGCGATGCCGTCGCCGGTCACCACCGCATCGGCGTCCGTCGACAGCTTGTCGAGCTTCTTGAGCGTGATGTTCGCGGCCATGAAGGTCGGATGCAGGTCGCGCGTCGCGATGGCGAGATTGTGCGTCGCTTCGGCGCTGTTGCGCAGCGTCGAGTCGATTTCGCCGCGCCGCGCCGCGAAGGTCGAGGTGACGGTGTCGAGATTGGCCAGGATATCGCCGATCGCCTTGCGGTTCTGGTCGTTGAGCAGCAGGTTCACCTTGTCGGCCACCAGGTTCAGCTTGTCCGCGATCTTCGGCAGGGTCTCCGCCAGCTGGGCCAGGGTCGAGGGCTGCGACTTGATGCTGGGATAGGGATGACTGGAGGTATGCGGCAAGAGGGACTCTTTGTCCTTCTTCTTGCCGCCGTCGATCTCGACATAGGAGCCGCCGGTGAGGCCCTGGCTGGCGATCGAGGCGATCGCATCGTCGTGGATGTTCAGGTCGGGGCGCACTTCGAGCGTGGCGATGACGCTGCCCGGATCGTCCGGCGCGAAGCCCAGATCCTGGACGCGGCCGACTTCGATGCCGTTGTAGCGCACCGTCGTGCCCTTGCCGAGGCCGGTGACCGAGCCGGTGAAGGTCGTCTGGTAGTAGACATATTCCTGGCTGTACTGCACGCCGGCCAGCCACAGCACGGTGACGACCAGCGCCAGCATGCAGACGAGCACGAACGCCCCGACGGCGATGTAATTGGCTTTGGTTTCCATCGTTCTTTAGTCCCCCTCAGGCCGCCGCGCGTCCGCGTGGGCCGGAAAAATACTCCTGAATCCATGGATGCGGATTTTTGCGCAGTTCGTCGATCGGTCCGACGATGATCTTCTTGTCGACCAGCACCGCGATGCGGTCGGTGGTGGCGCGCAGCGTATCCAGGTCGTGAGTCACCATGAACACGGTCAGGTTCAGGCTCTGCTGCAGATCCTTGACCAGTTCGTCGAACATGTTGGCGGAGATCGGATCGAGGCCCGCCGTCGGCTCGTCGAGGAAGACGATGTCGGGATCCAGCGCCAGGGCGCGGGCGAGGCCGGCGCGCTTTTTCATGCCGCCGGAAAGCTCCGACGGATGCTTGGACGCCGCGGTCTCGTCCAGCCCGACCAGCGACAGCTTCATCGAGGCGATCTCGTTCATCAGCTCCTGGGACATCTTGGTGTATTCGCGCAACGGCACCTGGATGTTCTCGGCGATGGTCTGCGACGAGAACAGGGCGCCTTCCTGGAACAGCACGCCCCAGCGCATTTCGATCTCGCGCATATGCGCTTCGTTGAGATTGGCCGTGTCGGTGCCGAAGACCTCGACGGTGCCGGCACGAAACTCGTTCAGCCCGATGATGGAGCGCAGCAGCACCGATTTTCCGGTGCCCGAACCGCCCACCACGCCCAGGACTTCGCCGCGATAGACGTCGAGGTCGATATGGTCGTGCAGCAGCTGGTCGCCGAAGCCGTTGACCAGGCCGCGGACCTTGATGATGGCTTCCTTTTCGCTTCCCCCGGGCACGCTCAGATTCCTATGATCGAGAACATGATGGAGAACCCGGCGTCGAGCACGATCACCAGGAAGATGGACTCGACGACCGAACGCGTCGTCAGCCGGCCGACGCTGGCGGCGTTGCTCTCGACCTGCAGGCCCTCATAGCAGCCGACCAGGCTGATGATGAAGGCGAAGACCGGCGCCTTGATCAGGCCGACCATGAAGGTGTTGACGCTGACCGCTTCCTGCAGCTGGCGCATGAACACCGGAATGGTGATGCCGAGGTCGAAATAGCACATCACCGCGCCGCCGATCAGACCCATGATGTCGGCATAGAAGGTGAGGAAGGGCAGGGCGATGACCAGGCCGATGATGCGCGGCAGGACAAGCGCGTCCACCGTGTTGATGCCGATGGTCTGCATCGCGTCGATTTCCTGGTTGACGCGCATCGAGCCGATCTGCGCCGTGAAGGCCGAGCCGGAGCGCCCCGCGACGATGATGGCGGTGACGAGGCCGCCCAGCTCGCGCAGCAGGCCGACGCCGAGCAGGTTGATGGTGAAGACCTCGGCGCCGAAGCGCTTGAGCTGGTCGGCGCCCTGATAGGCCAACACGATGCCGATCAGGAAGGAGAGCAGGCCGACGATCGGCAGGGCGTTAATGCCGGTTTCCTCGACCTGGTGGACGAGGGCGGCGACGCGCAGATTGCCGCGCGGATGATAGATCGCCTCGGTGACCTCGACCGTGACGCGGCCCAGATACCCCAGGATGCCCAGGCCCTGCTTGGCGCCGTGGATCGTCGCCTTGCCGATGCGGGTGACGAAGGCCTCGAGCGTGTGGCGGTTGTGGATCACCACCGGCGGCGCGGTGTGCTCGTGCTCGACGCTGTGGATCAGCGAGCCGTACATCTCGGCCAGCGCGATCGGCGCGACGCGTTTGCCCTTGCCTTCCCATTCGCGCTTGGTGCGGACCAGCAGCCAGGCGCCGGCGCTGTCCAGCTTCTCCAGGCCCGTGCCGTCGATCTCCGCGTCGACCGCGTCACCGACATCGATGCCGCGCAGCGCGACGTCGAGCTTGGCCGCATCCTTGGTCGTCCACTGGCCTTCCGCCACTAGGCGCAGCAGCCTGGGCTTGCGCTCCATGCGGAAGCGGGCGCGCGCGTCGGAAGGCGTGGCGTCGTGTGCAGTGCTCATCCCGTGAAAACTCTAACTGGGGCGCGGCCTTAAGGCCATGCTATATCCGACAAAAGCCGGCAAAGGGAGATGCGTGTGGCCAGTCGTGCACTGATTTTGGGAGGCGGCGGGCCGGTGGGCATCGCCTGGGAGTTGGGGCTGGCCGCGGGTCTGGAAGAGGGCGGTGTGACGCTCGCCGCCGCGGACCGAATCGTCGGAACTTCGGCAGGTTCGTTCGCCGGCGCCGCGCTGGCCTCCGGCCGCCGGGCCGAGTCGCTGGTGCGGGCCCAGGTCGAACAGGCCCGGCGCGATGCCGCGGCTCGCGAGTCGGCGCCGCAGGGCAAGCGCCGTGCCGCGCCCGACCTGGGACCGCTGATGAAATTCATGGCGCGCCGCCCGGCAGAGGGTGAACCGTCGGCCGCATTGCGCGCCGAGATCGGCGCCTTTGCGCTCGCCGCGAAAACCGTTCCCGAAGAGCAGTTCGTCGCCAGCTTCGGCTCCATCGCCAAGGACGGCGAGAAATGGCCGCGCGGCTTTGCCTGCACCGCAGTGGATGCCGTGGACGGCAGCTTCGTCGTCTGGGAGGAATCCTCCGGCGTCGAGCTCGGCCGCGCCGTCGCGTCGAGCTGCTCGGTGCCGGGCATCTTTCCGCCGATCACGATCCATGGCCGGCGCTATATCGACGGCGGCATGCGCTCGGCGACCAATTTCGATCTCGGCAAGGGCTACGGCAAGGTGCTGGTCGTGGCGGTGTTGTCGAATCTGGGTCTCGATTTCATGCGCGCCCGCATCGACGCCGAAGTCGCGGACTTGAAGGCGAGCGGTGCAGCAGTCGAACTGATCGTCCCCAACGCGCATTGCCTGGAAGCCTTCGGCAACAATCTGATGGACGCCAGCCGCCGCGGCGACGTCGCGCTGGCGGGCGTGGTGCAGGGTAGGGCCGAGGCGGAGAGAATCGGAAAGTTCTGGAATTAGGTTTCCTCCCCCGTTGTTACGGGGGAGGTCCCGAGCCCCCGTGTCCGCGCAAAGCGCGGCACGAGGATAAACTCCGCGAGGCGGAGGGGGCCCAGCGCCGCAGAGCGGCGCCAAGCGTCAGCCCCCTCCACCGCTTCGCGGTCCGTCGGCGGCCGCACGCCATCGGTCCGAGTGCGGCCAAGCCGACCCCCCGTAACAACGGGGGAGGAAAGTTAAACCAGCACCCTTCCCGTCATCCGCTCCAGCACCTTCAGCGGCGAGCGTTCGGGGTGGCCGAGGGATTCCACCGGCAGGTGGAACGTCTGCTCCAGCGCGAACTGGCCCTTCAGCGCGGCGTGCATCGCCTGGTCGGTGAAGCACATCCAGGTCGTGCCGGCGGGGAAAGCGAATTCGATCTGCGGCGCGTTCTTCTGGTAGTCCGCATCCAGCTTGGCGCCGTCATGCAGGCCGAGCATCAGATAGTCGTAGTCGCTGCGCCGCCCCTTGGTGACGCCGAGCAGGTCGAACAGCCAGGGCTCCAACGGCAGCGGCTTACGCGCGCGCGGAGCATACTTCTTCGCCACATCCGCGAACGGCTCGCCGATATGCCAGACGCGGACGCCGCCCATGGGATGGATGTTCGAGAACACACGCAGGATGCGACGGCCACGCTGCGGCCGCGAGGGGAACGCGTCGACATGCAGGCGCTTGTCGTCGTTGCGCGTCGAATAGGTGCGGCCCGCGATCTCCACCGGCCGGTAGCTGGTGCGCGCCTGTTCGATGCCGCCGGCGTAGCCCGGGAACAGCGCCAGCACGAGCGCCCGCGCGCTCTCGGCGAAACGCCCCATCATCACCGACAGATGCGCGCTCTCGTCCGGCGAGGCTGCGTCGCCCTGGATCTTGCCGTCCGGATCGCGGCTGATGTTCTTGGCGCGGCCGTTCGACAGCGCTTCGGTCAAGAGCCCGCTCTCGCGGTTGCCGATCGTAAAGGGCAGTTTGGGAAAATAGAGAACCTTGCCGCTCTCCAGCGCGTCCTGCGCGGACGCCCGCGTCGCGTCGTCATACGGTCCCGTCCAGCGGGTGAGTTCCAGCGTCGCGATCGGGTCCAATGCCATGCGGGCCTTGTAGCAAAGCGCGCCGCGCTACTCCAGCGAGCCGGTGATCGAGGCGCGCTGCGAGATCTCAATCCAGTTGCCGTCCGGATCGCGCACCATCGAGATGCGCGCCGTGGTACCCAATGTGGTGGGTTTCAGTGCCTCGCGTCCGCCGCGTTCGAGGATGCGGGCATGTTCCTCGTCGACCTTGAACACCTGGAAGGTGATATAGCGGAACCCCGGGCCCTGGAACGCCGCGTCCGGCGGCGCGTCGTCGGTCTCTTCGAGCAGCAGCACGGTTTCGCCCGCCTTGTAAGCCGCGCCGCGCGCGTGCGGAACCTCCGTCAGGCCAAGCGCCTGCGCATAGAAACGCCGATGCGCCTCGAGATCGCGCACCTTGAGCCGGATGCCGATCTGTTCGATGCCGAGCGTTCCCGGCGGCACGAGACTGGCGATGGTGCCTTGCGGATCGGTGAACACCTGAATGTTCGCGATGCCCGGCCGCGCGATGAGCACTTCGGCATAACCGGCGCGCGGCGCGCCCGGCAAAGTGTCGGCGAAATGATTGATCTTGAGAACCGAGCCCAAAAGGTCGTGGCGATGCTGTTTCTGGCCCTTGCGGATCGGCAGCACCGACTCGAACGGCACGCCGATTTGGCCCTGCCAGAACGCCAGCATGGCCTCGAGATTGTTCGTGTTGAGCCCGATATCGACGCGGGGTTTTGCGAGGTTCATCGTGCCGCTTCCTTTTCATCCGTCTGCCGGTCGAAAAACTCATCCGCGTCCTCGACGTCGACCAGCCGGCCGCGCCGGATCTCCAGGAACCGCGTCGCCGTGGTGCGGGTGAAATAGCGGTCGTGGCTGACGAAGATGCAGGAGACGTCGGACTCTTCGAGTTGTCCCTCCAAATCCTCCTGGCCCTCGATGTCGAGATGGTTGGTCGGCTCGTCCAGCAGGTAGAAATTCGGCCGCGCCAGTTTCATGTACAGGAAGACGAGGCGCGACTGCTCGCCATAGGAGAGCTTGCGGATCTTGTCGTCCAGCCGTTCGAAGGGAAAGCCGGCCTTGGCCAGGATGGCGACGGCTTGCGCGTTGTTCACCGTCTTGATCTGGGCGATGTAGTTGCGCAACGAGATGTCCAGCGGCAGGTCGGCCATGCGCTGATCGAAATAGACGAGGCTGGTCGCCGGGTTGAAGCGCACGGGCGCGCGGCCGTCATAATGCTCCTGCAACGGATCGTAGGCCGCGGCGAGAACGCTCAGCAGCGTCGACTTGCCGCTGCCATTGGCGCCCAGCAGCGCCACGCGCTCGCCCGAGGCGATCACCAGCCGGTCGATGGTGATCAGCGTGCGGGCATCGTCCGGCGTCCTGACGACGAGGTTGTGCAGCCTGAGCGCCACCTTGGCGTCGATCGCCTCGTCATTGAGTTCCAGCTTGCGGTTCTTGGCGTGATAGACCTCGGTCGCGTTGTCCTCGATGCGCGCGATGCGCTTTTCGGTGGCGCGCTGCTTCTTGTGGAAGGCGTCGTTGAGCACGCCCCACGTCTTGTAGCGCGCTGCGACTTTCTCCAGCCGCGAGACTTCGCGCTCCTCCAGCGAGCGCCGCTTGGCCGCGGTCGCGTCGTTCTGCAGCAGCTGCTCGCGCGCCTGAGCGAACGGCGCCTTGAAGGCGTGGGCGCCGTCCTTGCGCAGGAAGATGGTGCGCGTCGTGCTGCGGTCGAGGAATTCGCGGTCATGGCTGACGATCAGCATCGGCAGGCGGATGGCATCGGCCAGCCAGCGCTCCAGCTTGTTGATGTTCTCGATGTCGAGATGGTTGGTCGGCTCGTCGAGGATGACGATGTCCGGCTCGCCGAGCTTGGCGGCGGCGATCAGCAGCAGCCGCTGCCAGCCGCCGGAGAGTTCGCTGAATTTCTTCACCGCCAGATCGGGCGGAATGCGCAAATCGTCGATCAGCACATCGACTTTCCAGGCGTCGTCGCCCCCGCCGCCGGGCAAGGCGCGTTCCAGCATGTCGCGCACCGAGACGTCCATCAGTGACGTCGGGATCTCCTGCGGCACATAGCCGACGCGAAGCCCGCGCGAACGCACCACCTGGCCGTCCGACAATTCGTGCTCGCCGGCCAGGCATTTCAGCAGCGTCGACTTGCCGGCGCCGTTCTCGCCGACCAGCGCGGTGCGCGCGTCGTCCAGCAGGAACGATACGTTCTGGAATATCGTCGTGACGCCATATTGAAAGCCGCCCCGGTCGATGCCGAGCACGGCGCTGCGCGCGGCCATGGTGCTGAAATCTTTTGATCCCCCGGCAGTTTCGCATAGTCTGCCGCCAGATAGAAACGGGAGAAGCCGCCATGGATCGCCTCAAGGGAAAAGTCGCCATCGTCACCGGCGCCGCCAGCGGCATCGGCCGCGCCACGTCGAAACTGTTCGCCGCCGAAGGCGCCAAGGTGGTCTGCGTCGACCGTGCCAAGGAGGTCGAGGACACCGCCAAGGCGATCCAGGACGCCGGCGGCACGGCGCTGGCGCTGATCGCCGACGCCTCGTCGGAAACGGATGTCGCGGGCGCCGTCGACACCGCGGTGAAGGAATTCGGCAAGCTCGACGTCTTCTACGCCAATGCCGGCGTCAGCGGCGGCGGCCAGCGGCCGTTCTTCGAGCTCGACGCCAATGACTGGCGCCAGATCCTGGACGTCAACCTGATCGGCGTCTTCCTTGCCATCAAGCACGCGGCGCGCGTGATGATCCCGAACAAAAAGGGCTCCATCGTCTGCACCGCGTCGGTCGCCGGCATCCGCTCCGGCGCCGGCGGCGGACCCTACAGCGCCAGCAAGGCGGGCGTGATCAATCTCGCGACCACGGCGGCGAACTACCTGACCGGCACCAATGTGCGGGTCAACGCGATCTGCCCCGGCATCATCGAGACCGGCATGACCAAGCCGATCTTCGACTACGCCAAGCAGCGCGGCACGGCCGACAGGATCGGCCAGCTCAATCCGCTCAAGCGTTACGGCGTGCCCGAAGAGATCGCCGCCATGGCGCTGTTCCTCGCCAGCGACGAGGCGAGCTACGTCAACGGCCAGCACATCGCCGTCGACGGCGGCCTGACGAGCTCGATGCCGGTGACGGGACGGATTGGGAGGTAGCAAGAAAAACCGTCAAGGCCGCCCATGACGTCTTATTTTTTCTCCGCCAGCACCAGCCAATCCCACGGCCGGCGCGTTCCCGCTTTTCGCGGCTTGCGCAGGCCTTCCTTCTGCCAGGGATAGAACACACGCTGCATCTTCGTGACGCGGAAGCCGTGATCCGCCAGCAGGTCGTGCAACTCGCCCTGCGCGAAATGCTTCTGCCTTGTGCCGCCGCGGTCGACCAGGCCGTCCGGCGCTTGCGCCATCGCCTCGGCGCGGCTGGTGCCGTAGGCGACGCGTTCGACCATGCGGTCGGATTCGATCGACGGCACGACGATCAGCGCGTGGCCGCGCGTCTTCGTCACCTGCGAAATGCCGCGCCACATCTGCTCGCGGATGCGCGTCTGCGGCATCGTGATGACGTTCATGCAGACGGTGAGGTCGGCCTGCCGGCCGATGCGCCGCGCCGCCGGCGGAATGTTCGAGGTCAGCCAGCTGATATCGCCGCGCCTGGCCAGCCGCGTCTTGGCGCGGGCGATGATGCGCGGCGCATGCTCGACCGCGAAGGTGTGGCGGAACAGCTTGCCATAGCGCTCGACAAAGGTGCCGAGGCCGCAGCCCAGATCCACCAGCACGGATTTCTCGGCCGAAACCGGCAGCGCCCGCATGATTTTCGCGATCTGGTTGCCCCTGGTTTCGCGCGTGATGTCGCAGACTTCGCGCTCGAAATCGTCCGCGAGTTTGTCCCACTCTTTGCGACTCACCATGCGATACTGAAGGGCGATTCTCGGGCGCGCGCAAATGTGCGGAAAATTCACGCAGGCGGTGAACTGGCAGGATGCGGTGACGCTGCGCCAGTTCAACGACGCGCCGCCCGGCGCGGCCGACGAGACCGTCACGCCGTTCCGCTTCGCGAACGTCGTTTGTCTCGACGCGCATGGCAGACGCCGGCCGGTGCGCATGCGCTGGGGCCTGGTGCCGCCGACGGCAGACCAGGCGGTGGGCGGAAAATTCATCCACGCGCGCGCGGAGACCATCGAGCTCAAGCCGACCTTCCGCAATGCGTTCTTCGAGCGGCGCGGCCTGATCGTCGTGAGCACCTTCAACGAAGGCAAGGAGATCACGCCGAAGAAGACCGAACAGTACGTCGTCACCCCGCGCGGTCGCCCCGCGACCGCCATCGCGGTGATCTGGGAACGCTGGCTGGGTCCGGCGCCGATCCCGCTCCTCACCTTCGCGATGGTGACGACGCCGCCCAACCCGCTGATCGCCACCATAACCGACCGCATGCCGGCGGTGATCGACGACGCCGACTGGGCGAAGTGGCTGGGCGAGGAGCCGGCGACGGTGGATGAACTGAAAGCGATCCTCAAGACCTCCGACCTGCCGATGGACATGGAAAAAGCCGGCAAGCCCGCCCCGCCGCCGAGGCCCGAGAAACCGCAGCCGCCACAGGGCAGTTTATTCTGAGATGCACGTTTGCCCAGCAGGGAGGGCATGGCTGTTCATGCTGGAACATTCTACATGCAAAATAGTTTGAATCGTCTGATTTAATTGTATATACAATGGGAATGAAGATCGAGTTCGATCCGGCCAAAAATCGCAGGAACGTCGCCTTTGGGCGACCATCTTTCGAGTTGGTCGCCGACTTCGATTTGGACAGTGCGCTAATCGTGGAAGATGACCGCCACGACTATGGCGAAGTCCGCTATCGGGCCATTGGAAGGATGGGTGCGATAATAGCGGTACTGATTTTCACGATGCGTGGGGAGGTCCTCCGGGTGATCTCTTTGCGCATCGCCAACCGAAAAGAGCGAAAATCCTATGACAAAACGTAAGGCATCGCCTTTCGCCGTTGATACGGAAAATCCTGAATTCACCTCGGCCGATTTCAGGAAGGCGAAGCGGATTGAGGACATCCCAGCGCTCGCGCATTTGTCGAAGCGCAAACCAGGTGAGCGCGGCCCGCAGAAGGCTCCGACCAAGGAGCCCGTTTCGCTGCGGCTCGATCCGTATGTGGTGAATTATTTTCGTGCGCATGGCGACGGTTGGCAGTCCGAGATAAATTTGGTGCTGGGTAAAATTGTCATTGTTCGAAAGCATGGAAACACGCTCGTTTCGACGCTACGGCGTGCCTATGGATCGGATTTTGCCCCAGGTGTTCGCAGCGATCGGAAGCTATCGGATATTCTAGATGAGGTTGATGAAGGGTCGTTGCGTAAACTTCGCGCCTGATGTCCAGACAGAGCGACATGCCGTTGATGCGTACCCTGCTGCACTTCTCCGAAGATCCCAACATCACGGTCTTCCGGCCGCATGTTCCGGCGAGCTCGCCGCACAATCCGCCGATGGTGTGGGCGGTGGACGAGGCGCACGCGCCCGGCTTCTGGTTTCCGCGCAGCTGCCCGCGCGCCTGCTGCTGGAGCGCCGGAAAACCGCTGAGCGACATCGGCAGGACGCTGCTCGGCGCGGGAGCACGCATGCATGCGATCGAGAGCGTCTGGCTGGATCGGATGCGCAGCTGCACGATGTATGTCTATCGCTTCGACGCCGCGCCGTTTTCTGTCTACGACGTTCCGGCCGGTTATTTCTCGACCACGAAGACCATCGAGCCGCTCTCGGTCGAACCGATCGGCGATCTGCTGGCGCTGCACGCGGCCGCCCGTATCGAACTGCGCATCGTGCCCAATCTGTGGCCGGTGATCGACGCCATCGTCGCCTCGGGCCTGGAATTCTCGATCATCCGAAAGATGAACGCTTTGCCGCGCGGCGCCAGCTCATCAACAGCGTAGCGACGCCCAAGCCCAGCGACGACGCGTTTATGACGGTCTCGGCGATCATCGCGCCGGAGCGGGGCAGCAGGGCGTAAAGCCCATGCTCGACATTGAAGGTGATGTCCATCGCCGCGAGATAGATGAGGGCACTGCCTGCCATCAGGCCGAACAGCGCGCCGCTCCTGGCGCCGCGCCACAACCCGATGCCGGCGACGAACATGCACAGCGCCATCCACAAATCGGCGACAGGAAAGGCGTCCTCGAATGCGCCGTACCAGTAGTCCGGCAGGACGCGGACATCGCCGGCGATGAGGTAGTTGGTCCAATAGGCGACGGTGACGACGGCGCCGAGGATGAGGAGTGTCGCAAGGATTTTCATGCCGCCATCCCGTCCCCGATTGTCATGGCCCGCGAATGCGGGCCACCCAGGTGACGACAAGCTTATAGCGCAAAGAAGATGCGCCGACTGCCTTTACATATCGCCCAAGCGTGAACTGCGTGGCTCGCATTAGCGGGCCATGACAGTTTGGTTTGGTGGCTCAAGCCAGCGTGAAAAACGGCACCGGGGCGCCACCTTCGGACGGCTTCCACACCAGCCTGGCGGGCGCGTCGATGGCGATCTTCTTGAAATCGCAGTCGACCAGATTGGTCAGCACGCGTGGGCCCTCCGCCAGTGTCACCCAAGCGATGGTGTAGGGCCCGGTCGGCGAGCGGTACATGATCGAAAAAGTGTAGACCGTGGCGTTGCCGCTGGCCTCGCGCCACTCGACGCGCTCGCAGAAGCAAAACGGGCAAAAGCTGCGCGGATAATAGTGCGGCTCGTTGCAGGCGAGGCAATAGCCGTAGAGCAGCTTGCCGTCTTCGGCGGCCTTCCAGAACTTCTCGGTCTCGACGTTCACCGCCGGCGGGAAGATGCGGCGGGCGGCGGGAGCTTTCTTTTCACCCTGTTCGGACATCGAATTACTCCCGTTCCATGATGACGGTGGCCGAGCCATGCCGCGTGCCGAGCGAGCCGCCCGTGCCATGCGCGATGGCGAGATCGCAATTGGCCACCTGCACCTTGGGATGCGCTTCGCCGCGCAGCTGGCGCACCGCCTCGATCACCTTGGTGATGCCGCCGCGGTTGGTCGGATGGTTGTTGCACAGGCCGCCGCCGTCGGTGTTGAACGGCAGCTTGCCGACGCCCGAGATCAAATTGCCGTCGGCGACGAACTTGCCGCCCTCGCCCTTCTTGCAGAAGCCGAGATCCTCGATCTGCATCAGCACCGTGATGGTGAAGCTGTCGTAGATCGAGGCGTATTTGATGTCTGACGGCCGCACGCCGGCTTCGGCGAACGCCTTGGGCCCGCTCCACGCCGCGCCGGAATAGGTCAGGTCGACCTTGCCGCCATAGGTGCCCTTGGGCGCCTCTCCGACGCCGAGGATTTTCACCTTGGGGCGCTTGAGCTGTTTGGCGATCTCCGGGCTGGTGACGATCAGCGCGCCGCCGCCATCGGTGATGACGCAGCAATCCATGCGGTGCAGCGGTGTCGCGATCATCGGCGAGGCCAGCACCTCCTCGACCGTCACGACGTCTTTGAGGAAGGCATGCGGATTCCATTGCGCGTGATGGCTGGCAGCGACCTTGATCCAGGCGAGCTGCTCGCTGGTGGTGCCGAACTCGTGCATGTGGCGCGTGGCGCACATCGCATATTGATTGTGTGTCGTGCCGCCATAGGCCATTTCAAAAGCGGCTTCCGGCGCCGCCGCGAAACCGCCACCGCGAGGCCCCCCACCGCCGGGCCCCGAGGAGAGTGGCTTGCCCGCCAGCGTGATCAGCGCGACCGAACAATGGCCCGCCGCGATCGCCTCGGCGGCATGGCCGACATGCAGAAGATAAGACGAGCCGCCGGTCTCGGTGGAATCCATGTGGCGCAGATTGCGCAGGCCCATGTAGTCGGCCATCGACATGGCGCCGAAGCCCGGCGCGTCGCCGGCGCAGAAATAGCCGTCGATGTCATCCTTCGTCAGGCCGGCGTCTTCCAGCGCGCCGCGGGCGCATTCGGCATGCAGCTGCGGCGTCGACTTGTCCGGCGCCTCGCGCGTCGGATGCTCGAACGCGCCCATGACATAGGCTTTGCCCTTGATGCTCATCTTCGCTTGTCCGCCGGATATCGATGCCCCAAGGCTCTACAAGCGCGGGCGGTTTGAATCAATCGGCAGGGCCGAACGCCGCGATTGTCGCAGGCTCAGGTTGGGGCGCCATGCGCGTGGCGCGCCACGCCCTTCCACATCAGCCGCACGGCTTCGAAGTGGATCGCCGCCACGACTTTGACGGTCATCAAGGGATGACGCAGCAGCATGATGGCCAGCGCCCCGTCGGTGAGCGGCTTGCGTTTGCCGCTGAAGGTCGCCGTCAGGATCGGCCTGCCGGCCTCTTCCTCGGCGATGGCGATCAGGACCTCGTCGCCGGGCGGCCGGATCTTGAAATCATAGGCGCAGTCCATCGACAGGAACGGCGAGACGTAGAACGCCTTGGGCGCGTGCTGGCGGATCAGGCTTTGGTCATTGCCGACCCGCAACACGTAAGCGTGACGCTCATTATACGTGTTGTGCACTTCGTAGACGATCGCGGCCAGCCGCTCGTCGGCGGCGTAGCAGAACCAGGTGCTGATCGGATTGAAGACATAGCCGAACAGGCGCGGATAGCAGAGCACGCGCCTGGGCCCATCCGCGACGATGCCTTGGGCGGCGAGCCTGGCATCGAGCCAACCGCGCAGGTTCGTCCCGTCGCCATGGTCACGATCGTGGAAGCTGACGACCCCGGCCCGGTTCCAGGCGAACAGGTTCAGCCGGCGGCTGAGGCCCTCCAGCTCGTCCAGGTCCAGCAGCAGTGAGAAGACGCGATATTTGAAGGCGTGATGCCGCGGCGACAGCCGCCTGTGCATCACCCAGCCGTCATAGATCGCGCTTTTGGCGTGCACCATGTCCGCTATACGCAAGAGGCCGCGGTTCGGATCAGGCGGCGGCCGGCTTCAGACCGGCAGCGCCAGCCGCCGGCGGCGGAAGAAATTCTGCACCGGCTGGTCGAAATAGCGGTTCGTCAGCGCCGCCAGCGCGACGACCGCGACCGCCAGAACGACAGACGCAGCCGCGTAATAGCGGCCGGCCGCCAGCACCTGAACGGCCTGGACCACCGGTGGATGCAGGATGTAGAGCGGATAGCTCACGGCGCCGGTCCAGGCGAACGCTCGCGTCAGGCGCGGCGAAACCGGATTGTGCAGCGCTGCGACCAGGACCGCCGGATACACCAGCGAGACGACGACGATATCCCGCATTCCCCCAACGCCGCCGAGCGCGGTGAAACTGGCCGCCGCGCCAAGCAAGGGGATACACCAATGCAGCGTCAGAACCGGAAGCCTGCCGACGGCATGCAGGCGGTGCAGCAGCACGCCCACGGAAAAGGAAAACAGAAACCGCACATATCCGCCCGCCAGATCGCCGTACGCTACGCCGGCATCGAGACTGCCCGTCCGCCACGCGACGAGGACGAGTCCGGCGAGCCCCGCGGCCGCGAACACGATCAGGATCGGCGTGCGCAGCGAACGCGCCAGCGCGGCATAGGCGAGGTTGCCGAACAGCTCCACCGACAGCGACCAGGACGCCGAATTGAACGGAAAGGCCGGCCCGTCATAGGCCACCAATTGCGGCAGCAGCAGCAGGCTCATGGCGAACACCTGCGCCAGCGAAGCCGGCGGAAACGAGAAGCCCGCGCCCGGCTGCAGCCAGCGGATCGCCGCGATGCACAGAAGCCCCAGCACGACTCCCGCCGCATAGACCGGCCACAACCGCTTCAGGCGCACCAGGAGGAACGCTCCGCTGCTCCAGCCCTGCAGCAGGCGCTCCTCATAGGCCGCCGCCACGACAAAGCCGCTCATCAGGAAGAACAGATCGACCGCCAGATAGCCTTCCGGGGCGAGGGGACCGGACAGGTGAAACAGAACCACCGCCAGGGCGGCAACGCCCCGCAGCGCGTCCAGCGTCGCGAATTTCCTTGCCGCCATCCCGCCAGTTTGACGCGCCGGCGTTACCAAGGCGTTTCAGCCGGCGGACTGATCCGGCGGCGGCGGCCCGACGTATTTCCCGCTATGATGGCCTATGCCGCGACTCATGCCGAACCCTGGACCTTCCGCCCGCTTTGGCCGGGCAAGGCCGTACGGCGTCCACAACAGCCGCGGGTAAGGGCGATGGAACCGGCCGAGCGACTCAACGCGGCGGTGGTGGCGGTGGGGCGCTTGCGCGACCGCAGGGCCTTTCAGGACCTGTTCGATCATTTCGCGCCGCGCGTGAAGGGCTATCTGATGCGGCTCGGCGCCGGCAGCGCGGTGGCCGAGGATCTGGCGCAGGAAGCGCTCCTGACGGTATGGCGCAAGGCCGCGCTGTTCGATCCGGGCAAAGCTTCGGCCTCGACCTGGATTTTCACCATCGCGCGCAATCTGCGCATCGACGCGATCCGCAAGGAGCGCCGGCCCGAGCTCGATCCCAACGATCCGGCCCTGCTGCCCGAGAGCGAACGGGCGGCCGACGAGGGCCTGGACTGGGCCCAGGCCGAAGACCGTCTGCGCCTGGCGCTGGCACAACTGCCGCGCGAACAATCGCAGATCATCGAGCTTTCCTTTCTGGCGGAAAAACCGCACAGCATCATCGCAAATGAGTTGGGATTGCCGCTGGGAACGGTAAAGTCCCGCATACGCCTCGCCATGGCGCGGCTGCGCCTGGCGCTGGGAGAGCGAGCATGAGTATCACCCATCATCCCGGCGAAGAATTGCTGCTCGGCTACGCCTCGGGCGCGGCGAACGAAGCGGTGGCGCTGCTGGTCGCGTCGCACATCGCGCTGTGCCCTGCGTGCCGCGCGAAGGTGCGGGGCGTCGAAGCGGCCGGCGGTTCGCTGCTGTCGGACATGGCGCCGGTGGCGCTGGGTCAGAACGCTTACCAGGCCGTGCTGGCGCGGCTCGACGAGCCGACCGCCGCGATTCTGCGCGGCGCCAATCTCGGCGGCGATGTCCCGGTGCCGCTGCAGCCCTATGCCGGCGCCAATTTCGCCGACGTCCCCTGGCGGCACATCACCACCGGCCTGGCGCATTATCCGCTGCTCAGCAAAGGTGGCACGCGCGCGCGATTGATCCGCGCCATGCCCGGCGCTGCCGTCGCGGCCCACACCCACCGCGGCGAGGAATGGACGCTGGTCCTGACCGGCAGCTATCATGACGCGACCGGCCGCTACGCCGCCGGCGACGTGCAGTCGACGACGCCGGAACTGAGCCATGAGCCGAAGGCCGATGACGGCCCGGTCTGCATCAACCTGGCCGTGACCGACGCGCCCCTGGTGTTCTCGGGCCTGGTGCACAAGCTGATCGGCAAGCTGCACGGTTTTTGAGGAATTCCCACCTCCCGCTGGGGGAGGGTAAAGGTCTAAGCTTCCTCCAGCGCAATCGGAGGACGCCCCATGGAAACCACCCGTCTTGGAAAAACCGGACTGAAAGTCTCGCGCATCTGCCTGGGCACGATGACCTATGGCTCGCCGAACTGGCGCGACTGGGTGCTGGGCGAGGAGGAGGCGCGGCCCTTCATCAAGAAGGCCCTGGAAGCCGGCATCAATTTCTTCGACTCGGCGGACGTCTATTCGGTCGGGCGCAGCGAGGAGATCGTCGGCAAGGCGCTGAAGGATTTTGCGCAACGCGACCGTGTCGTCATCGCGACCAAGGCTTGCGGCGTGATGAGCGACGACGTCAATGACCGCGGCCTGTCGCGCAAGCACATTATGCACTCGATCGACAACTCCCTGCGCCGGTTGCAGACCGACTATGTCGACCTCTACCAGATCCACCGCTTCGACCCGACGACGCCGATCGAGGAAACCATCGAGGCGCTGCATGACGTCGTGAAGTCCGGCAAGGCGCGCTATATCGGCGCCTCGTCGATGTATGCCTGGCAGTTCTCAAAGTACCTGCACACCCAGGAGAAGCTCGGCTGCACCAGATTCGTCTCGATGCAGGACTTCTACAACCTCGTCTATCGCGAGGAGGAGCGCGAGATGCTGCCGCTATGCCGCGACGCCGGCATCGGCGTCATTCCGTGGAGTCCGCTGGCGCGCGGCTTCCTCGCCGGCAATCGTTCAAGAGACGGCGAGGCGCAGACCACGCGCGCCAAATCCGACGCCAATATCCTGACCGCGCGTGCGTTCCTGGAAAGCGACTACGCCATCCGCGACCGCGTCAACGAAATGGCCGAAGCGCGCGGCGTCTCGGCGGCGCAGATCGCGCTCGCCTGGCTGCTGCACCAGCCGGTGGTGACCGCGCCGATCGTCGGCGCCTCCAAGATGAAACACCTCGACGACGCCATCGCCGCAGTGACCATCAAGCTGACGGACGAGGAGACGAAGGCGCTGGCGAAGGGCTACCAGACAAGGCGGATCTTGGGGCACGCGTAACACATGACGAAGTGACTACAGCGGACTCCAGCCCACATCCGGCGCCGCGTTCGGATCGGTCGCCACCGTCCAGCCGCCGCCCAGCGCGCGGTAGAGGCTGACGCCGGCCTCCAGCCGCGCCAGGCGGATCTGCACCAGCTGGTCCTGCGCGTTGAACAGCGTCTGCTGGGTCTGCAGCACGTTGAGCAGGTCGGTGACGCCTTCGCGGTATTGCAATTCGGCGATACGATAGGCTTCGGCGGCGTTGGTTTCCTCCACCGTCACCAGCCGCTCCTGCTCGGTGAGCGAGTCGACCTGGCCCATCGCGGTCTCGGCGTCGCTCAGCGCGCTGAACACGGCCTTGCGGTAGGTCACCAGCAACTCGGTCTGGCGCGCTTTCTCCAGATCGCTCTCCGACGACAGCCTGCCGCCGTCGAACACCGCCTGCAGCAGCGAGGCGCCGATGCTCCACGCCAGGCTCGATGGATTGAAGGCCTGGGTGATGCCGGCGGAGAGATCGATATGCGGCAGGAAGGCGGCGCGCGCCGCGTCGACATTGGCGTGCTGCGCCAGAAGCTGCGCTTCGGCCGAGGCCACGTCCGGCCGGCGGGTCAGCAATTCGGTCGGGATGCCGGCGCGCACCGGCGGCGCCACGATCCCGTCCAGGTTCACCGCTTTGACGTCGAAGCCTTCCGGCGCGCGGCCCATCAGGATCGCCAGCGCATAGCGCGCCTCGCGCTCCTGTTCCTCGAGCACCGGGATCGCGGCCTCTTCGCCGGCCAGTTGGGCGCGCTGCTGCGCCAGTTCGAGATTGGACGATACGCCGTTCGTCACCTTGGCTTCGGTGATGGTCAGGATGCGCTTGGCGGCGTCGATGTTCTGCTTGGCGATGGTGACGCGCTGGCGCAGCGCCAGGACGCCAAGATAGGTGTCGGCGACGTCGGAGGTGATGGTCAGCCGCACCGTCTGCTGTGCATAGCGCGCCGCCAGCTCAGATTGCTCGGCGGCCTCCAACTCGTCGCGGTTAAGGCCCCAGAGGTCGACCTCATAGCTCGCCTGCGCGCCGATGCCGAAGGAGTTGCCGGTGGTGTGCGGAATGTTGCTGCCGCTGCGCGAGGCGTTGCCGGTCGCGTTGAGCGTCGGAAACAGCGCCGAGCCGGCGATGCCGCTATTGGCCTGTGCCTGCTGCACGCGCGCCGCCGCGGCGAGCAGATCGAGATTCTCCGACAGGGCGGTGGCTTCCAGCGGCGGCAGCTCCGGCGCATTGAAGCCGGACCACCAGTCGAGCGTGGGCCAGAGCGGCGCTGTCGCGGTCTCCGCCGTGGTCGGCGCGGTGAAGGCGGGTGGAACGTCGCCGTCTTTCAGGGGCACGGGCGGGGGCGTGGTGCAGGCGGTTGTGACCAAAGCCAGGACCGCAACGGAGGCCGAACGCATCAGGAATTTCATGAAAATCTCTCTTCGTCGCCCCGGCCACTTACATAGCGGCTCAAAGGCCGAACACAAGGACCACTACACCGGCTCTTGGTCCCGCGACAATGACGATTTCTGAACGCCGAATTGCCTTGTGAATGGATGCGGTGAATAGGCGCGGTGTGGGCGGCCGGACCGCATGCTCCGACTTGGGGGCGTCGCAGCTGTACCGGCCGCCCGTTCGACCGTGCCTAGACTGGAGCGCCAAGGGTGCACGGCCAAAGGGATACTGTGCGAAGAGTGTGCGGCGCACCCCCGCGCGGCGAAAGCCGGAATTTGTAACGGTGTGTCGCCCGGGACCGCGAACGGCGAGGCCTCGCGAAATAATTAAATGTAACGCGGCCCGGGAACCAATGGGATGTTGGCGGCGCGCCCCGCTCCGGGGCGCAGCCGGTCAGGTGCCGCTTGGTTTTTGCACGACCTTGAAGCGCGTCAGTTCCTGGCTGGCGGCGGTGAAGCCGGGCTCCAGCGTCAGCGCCTGGCGATAGTCTTCATAGGCCGCCTGGATATTGCCCATCGCTTCGTTCGCGATGGCGCGATCGAAATAGGCGTTCTGCGGCTCCTTGGTGCCGAGCGCCAGGCCCTTGCTGATGTCGGCGAGCGCCTCGGCAAAGCGCTTCTTGGCGATCAGCGCCGCACCGCGGTCGACATAGGCTTCGCCGAGACCGGCATTGATCGCGAGCCCGGCGTCGAAGTCGGCTGCCGCCGCGTCATAGTTGTTCATGGCGAGCCGGAGCACGCCGCGATTGACATAGGTCGCGGCGCGGTCGGCCACCGACAGGATGCCGGAGAGCGCCTCGTTGCAATATTTGACGTCGTCGAACGGCGAAGATCCCGACTCGGCGCCGTGATAGCAAATCTCCGCCGGGCCCGAGCCGATGACGGTCACGGCGGCGTGGGCCGGCGCGCAAAACATCGCCGCGCCTGCAGCAAGTGCCGATAGAATGCGAATGTTCATGGCAGCCTCCTTGGCTTGCGAACGGTGTCAGCATGGCATTTTCGCGCCTGAGTCGTCCATGATGGGGACAGTGTAAATCGCAGTATTCGGCACAATCGCGCCTCCAAGCGGGAGAGAGATTTCATGACCTGGCCAATGCTCAATCCGATTCTGCTTCTAGTGGTCTCCAACGTCTTCATGACGTTCGCCTGGTACGGGCAATTCCGCTTTCCGCACACGCCGCTGTGGCAATTGGTGCTCGCGGGCTGGGGCATCGCGTTCTTCGAATATTGCCTGGCGGTGCCGGCGAACCATTACGGCCATCAGGTCTATACGGCGGCTCAGCTCAAGACGATCCAGGAGATCGCGACGCTGCTCGTCTTCGCGCTGTTCTCGGTGCTCTTTCTCGGCGAGGCGCTGCGCTGGAATCATCTGGCCGCGTTCGGCTGCCTGGTGCTGGCGGCGTATTTCTCGTTCCTGAAATGACGCCGACGCGATATCGTTCATCGGCCGGTACTGCGCGCGGTGAAGGCGTGGCGGTGAATTTTGTCGTTCGGTCAACGGCGCTTACTCCCCCACCTCACCATGGCCGGCCTCCGAGCCGGCCACCCAGCAAGCGCGCGTCCGCGTGCTTATGACTCTTTTATTGCGGCGCTGACGCGCCGGCTGGGTGGCCGGGTCAAGCCCGGCCATGGTGAGTTTAGAGGTTCAACTTCAGTCCAGTCGCGCTAATGCGGCCAGGGATCGTCGCTGAAGTCGCTGACGGGCTTGAGCGGCATTTTGATCGCCGGATGGGTACCGAGATAGACGTAGAGCGTCATCGCCTTGGCGCCGGCATCCCATTCGATCTGCGGCGCGATGCCGCCCGGCTTGCGGAAGGTCGTGCCGTCGAAATCCATCGTCCGGGGCGCGATCTCGCCCCAGCCGCCGGCGAGGCGGGCGGCCATGTTCTGGCGCAGGGTGACGCGGTCGTCCTCGCTGGTGACGCTGGAATCGGTGACGTCGGGCGCGCTGATGCGCACCTGGGGGCCCGGCGCGATCTCCAGCCTCGCGGCGATGAAGGTGTCGCCGGACTCATAGGTGCCTTCCCAGCGCCCGACCGGCGGCGGCGCCTTCGAACAGGAGCTCAGCACAAGAACGCCCAACAGCAGCGCCAGGAGCGGTCGCATATCCGCGATAGCCTCGAATCAGCCGCAACAGGATAGGGATGTTTTCGGGATGATAAACCGTCATACCGGCCCGTCAGGCGCCGCGCCGGCGTGTTTTTGCTTGTGCCGCCCGCCCGCCGGTTGATACGTCATCGCCTCGTTCGCAAAGTCAGGGTCCATGTCGCACGCCGTAGCCAAACCGCTTCCCGCCGGCTTTCTTGCCGAGTCGCTGAACCGCATCCAGCCATCGCCGACCATCGCGGCGACGCAGAAGGCGCGCGACCTGAAGGCCGCCGGGCGCGACGTCATCGGCTTGGCCGCCGGCGAGCCCGATCACGACACGCCCGAGAACATCAAGGAAGCGGCCATCGCCGCCATCCGACGCGGCGAGACCAAATACACCGCTGTCGAAGGCATTCCCGAATTGCGCGCCGCGATCGCCCGGAAATTCAAGCGCGAGAACAATCTCGATTACACGGTGGCGCAGACCTTCGTTTCGCCGGGCGGCAAGGCGATCGTCTACAACGCCTTGCTGGCGACGCTCAATCCGGGCGATGAAGTGATCTGCGTCGCGCCCTATTGGGTGAGCTATCCCGACATCGTCCTGCTCGGCGGCGGCAAGCCGGTGATCGTCGAGGCCAGGATCGAGGATGGCTTTCGCCTGACGCCCAAGGCGCTGGAAGCGGCGATCACGCCGAAGACCAAATGGCTGATCTTCAACCAGCCCTCCAACCCGACCGGCGCCTGCTATTCGGCGGCGCAGCTGAAAGCGTTGACCGATGTCCTGCTCAGGCATCCGCAGGTGTGGACGCTGACCGACGACATGTACGAGCACCTGATCTATGGCGGCTTCAAATTCTCGACCATCGCCGAGGTCGAGCCGCGCCTCTACGACCGCACGCTGACGATGAACGGCGTCTCCAAGGCCTATTCGATGACCGGCTGGCGCATCGGCTATTGCGCCGGGCCCGAGACGCTCATCAGGGCGATGTCCAAGCTGCAATCGCAATCGGCCTCCAACGCCTCGTCGATCAGCCAATGGGCCAGCGTCGAGGCCCTGAACGGCACGCAGGATTTCATCCCGAAATTCCAGAAGATCTTCGAGGAGCGCCGCGACCTCGTGGTCTCGATGCTCAACCAGGCCAGCGGCATCGAATGTCCCAAGCCCGAAGGCGCGTTCTATGTCTATCCCTCGGTGAAGAAGCTGATCGGCAAGAAAACGCAGGCCGGCAAGACCATCGCGACCGATGCCGACTTCGCGAACGAACTCCTGGAAGCCGAAGGCGTCGCCGTGGTCCACGGCGCGGCGTTCGGCGCCTCGCCCTTCTTCCGCATCTCCTACGCGACCTCGAACAAGGCGCTGGAAGAAGCCTGCCGGCGGATACAGCGGTTCTGCGGGAATTTGCGCTAGCGTTTACGCCACGTCGTCGGCGAATTCCTTCAGCACACGCGCATACGCGTCCGGATGGCTGACGAACGGTGCGTGGCCGGCGCCCTCGATCCATTGCGTTCCGCCGCGCCACAGGTTTCCGAACGCCAGTTGCTCGACCTTCGCCGGATCGAAGAACGGCTCGTCGCGGCCTTGCACGAGCGCGATGGGGCGCGGCCATCTCGCGACCGTGGTGCGCTGCGGCTCAAGCTCGGGATGCGTGAAGACGAATTCGAAGAAGCGTTTGCGCAGGCGGCCATCGGCGCGCGCGGCGGCCTCGGCCATCGCCACACTCGGCGTCAGCGGCGCGTAGACGGTCTTGAGAAAGGCGGCGAACTGCTCCGGCGTCGGATGCTCCAGCGACATGACTTCGCTGCCGGGCGCCGGCAGAAAGGTGGCGGCGATCTCCGCCGGATCGGGTCCGCAGGGCGGGGTTCCGGTCAGGACGATGCCGTCGGGCGATGCGCCATGCAGAATGGCCTCGATCGCGATATGGCCGCCGAGCGACCAGCCGACCAGCATGTAGCGCGCCAGGCCGAGCGCCTTCACCGCGTCCGTGATGACGGCGCCGAGCCCCGGCAGCGTGTAGGTTTCGTCGGGCGCGCGCGCGTCGCTCGAGTCGCCGCAGCCGGGCAGGTCGAGCGCGATCAGCCGATGGCCCGCCAGACCAGCGGTTTCAAACAGCGCGCGGAAGACTTCCTTCGACGTCGTGTTGCCGTGGATCAGGACGATGGGCAATCCCGCCCCCGGCCGATCCCACAGCGCGATGTCGTCGCCAAGAATCGCGAGCCGCAATTCCTTGGTCTCAGGCGGTGGGACGAGGTGGGGCATGCGCGTTGTCTCCGGCGGGTCCCGGACCACGGTGGCGGGAACGTTCGTACGCAGTAAAGAGCGAGTCTTTACCATCCCTTCACCAAATCCAAACCTGTCCTTAACGGGCGCGGCGCGAAAGTCGGCGCATGATGCGCATGAGCTGGCTTGCGCTGGCGGGCATTTTGCTCCTGCCGGCGGCGGACGCGAAGGCGATGGATTTCTCCGTCGACGCCTATGTCGACGCGCGTCTCGTCCTACCCCCCGGCGAGAAGAGCTGGCTCGACGGCGGCCTGGGCAAATTCCGCTTCGGCGCGGACCAGCCGACGCCGAATCTGCGTCTTGTCGAAGCGGTGGCGCAGGGAACGCTGAGTATCACGGACGAGCTGCATGCCGTCGGCGTGCTGCGTCTTGAGCCCAAACAGCCCAGCGGCATCGACGTCCTCGAAACCTATCTGACGTGGCGGCCGGCGGCGTCCGGCGACTGGCGCTGGTCGGTGAAGGCCGGCGCGTTCTTTCCGCCGGTCTCGGTGGAGAACGACGATCTGGGCTGGACCAGCCCCTACACGCTGACGCCGTCCGCCATCAACAGCTGGGTCGGCGAGGAACTGCGCACCATCGGCGGCGAAGGCACGCTGGTGCGCCACACCGATTGGGGCACACTCTCGGCCATCGGCGCGCTGTTCTGCTGCAACGAGCCGGCCGGCACGGTGATGGCCGATCGCGGCTGGGCGCTCGACGACCGGCCCACCGGCCTGTTCGAACGCCTGCGCCTGCCCGACGCCACGGTCCGGCTGTTCGGCGGCACGCCGCCCGGACGCACCGGACTGTTCGAGAATATCGACGGTCAGGTCGGCTGGTATGCCGGCTTGCGCGCTGACGTCAGCGGGCTCGGCCAGGTGACGGTTCTGCGCTACGACAACAATGCCGATCCCAACGCCTATACCTCGCGCGACTCCTCCTGGCTGACGCGCTTCTGGAGCGTCGCGCTCAAGACGCGGCTGGCCGGCGTCACGCTTCTGGCGCAGGGCTTTGCCGGCGACACGGCGATCGGCGACGGCACGGGCGACCTCTACACCACCGATTTCGATTCGGCTTTCCTGCTGGCCAGCTACGATATCGACGACTGGCGCGTCTCGGGCCGCATCGAAGCCTTCAACACCCGCAACGCCGATGGACCGATCTTCAACGAAGACGGTCACGCCCTCACCGCCGCGCTGTCCTGGAGCGCGCGGGAGTGGCTGCGCCTGAGCGCCGAAGTCCTGAACATCGACAGCCGCCGCAGCGAGCGCGTGCTGGAAGGCGCGCCCGTCCAGCGCAACGACACGCAATTCCAACTGAGCGCGCGTGTGTTTCTTTAGAAATCCACCGCCCTCAGCGGGAGCGTAAAACGTCACGCTAGATGATCCGCTCCGCCGTGCCGTCGAGCGCCATCAGGTAATACTCCGACGTCAGATCGGGGTGCTTGCGTTTCAGCATCGCCTGCACCTGCAGCATCACGCCCTTGTGCTGCCGGGTCTAGAACGGAAAGGCGGCGAGCCCGGCCGCGCCCAGAAACAGGCCGGCAAAGCCGCGGCGGCTCAAGGTTTCATGGTGTTCGCACATGCAATGCCCCCAAGTAACGATTCATATTACCGGCAAATTTGCCGTTTCGCACCTTGCGTTCGCACCGGGGCGGCGCGACCATCTTGCCATCGAAGTGGGGCGCGTGACGCGACCCGATCCATCGGGATGCACGCCCGCCGCGCCCAAAGCGCAACGTAAGTTGCGCGCCCGCCAAAAGGGTGCGCAACAGGTCAAGCACCTTCGCTTGACCGCAAGTTGCGCGACCAACCCAAAGGACCTGCCACCAAGCAGGCCCACAGGAGGCGCATAATGTCAGGACAACAAAGCGGCAGAGGACCACGCACCGTGGCCGTGGTGGGACCTTATGGCAGCGGCAAGACCACGCTGCTGGAGAGCATCCTTTCCATCACGGGCGCGGTGCAAAGAAAAGGTTCGGTGGTGTTGAAGAACACGGTGGGCGATAGCAGCCTCGAGGCGCGTGCCCGCCAGATGAGCGTCGAAGTGAACGCCGCGACGACGCGCTACATGGAACAGAATTTCACCTTCCTGGATTGTCCCGGCTCGATCGAGTTTCTCGCCGACGCGCTGAACGTGCTGCCCGGCGTCGACGCCGCCATCGTGGTGTGCGAGCCCGAGCCCGCCAAGCTGCAGATGCTGCAACCCTATCTGAAGCGTCTCGGCGACTTGAAAATCCCGCACTTCCTGTTCGTCAACAAGATCGACAAGGCCAGCGGCTCCCTGCGCGCCCTGCTGACGATGTTGCAGGACGCCAGCGGCACGCCGCTGCTGCTGCGCCAGATCCCGATCTGGGAGAACGACGCCGTCACCGGCTTCGTCGATCTGGCGCTGGAGCGCGCCTACAATTACCGCCCGCATGCCGCCAGCGAGCTGGTCGACATCACCGACAAGGACCGCGAGAAGGAAGCCCGCTTCGCGATGTTGGAAAAGCTCGCCGACTACGACGAGCACCTGATGGAAGAGCTGCTCTCCGACGTCGAGCCGCCCAAGGAGGAAGTGTTCGACGATCTGGCCAAGGAACTGGCGCAAGGTCTCGTCGTGCCGGTGCTGATCGGCTCGGCCGAAGGCGACAACGGCATCCGGCGCCTCCTGAAGGCGCTGCGCCACGAAGTGCCCGACGTCTCGGCGGCGGCGGCGCGCCTGGGTCTGCCGGTCGGCGGCGACGCCGTCGTGCAGATTTTGAAAACCTATCACTCCAGCCATGGCGGCAAGCTCAGCCTCGGCCGTGTGCTGTCCGGCACGCTGAAGGACGGCGCCCTGCTGCGCCGCCAGGACGGCGGTGAAGCGCGCGTCGGCGGAATCTTCGCGCTCAAGGGCGAGGCGCAGACCAAGCTGGCCGACGCGGCGGCCGGCGACACGGTCGCGCTCGGCCGTCTCGAAGGCGTCGTCACGGGCGAGACGCTGACCACCGGCAAGGCGAAGCTCGCCAAGCTCGCCATCGAACAGCTGACGCCGGTCTATCGCCTCGCCATCGAAGCAGCCGACCGCAAGGACGAGGTCAAGCTGACCGCCGCCATCGCCAAATTGCGCGAGGAGGATCCCTCGCTGATCTTCGAGCAGAACGCCGAACTGCAGGAGATGGCGCTGATCGGGCAGGGCGAGATTCATCTCAAGGTCGCGATCGAAAAGCTGCAGAGCAAATACGGCCTCAAGCTCAACGCCCATCCCTCGCGCATGCCGTACAAGGAGACGATCCGCAAAGCCGCGGCGCAGCACGGCCGGCACAAGCGCCAGAGCGGCGGTCACGGCCAATTCGGCGACGTCCAGCTCGAAATCCGCCCCTTGCCGCGCGGCTCGGGCTTTGTCTTCGAGGACAAGATCAAGGGCGGCGTGGTGCCGCGCAACTTCATCCCCTCGGTGGAGAAGGGCATCGTCGACTATCTGAAGAGCGGACCGCTCGGCTTTCCGGTCGTCGACGTGGCGGTGGCGCTGGTCGACGGCTCCTATCACGCCGTGGATTCGTCCGACGCGGCGTTCCAGACCGCGGCGCGCCTCGCCATGACCGAAGGCATGCCGAACTGCTCGCCGGTGCTCCTGGAGTCGATCATGCATGTGAAGATCCACGTGCCCAGCGACTCGACCGCCAAGGTCAATGCCGTGGTCAGCGGCCGGCGCGGCCAGCTGATGGGCTTCGACGCGCGCGCGGGATGGAAAGGCTGGGACACGGTCGAGGCGCAGATGCCGCTCGCCGAGCTGTCGGACCTGATCATCGATCTCAGGTCCCTGACCCAGGGCGTCGGCACCTTCGAAGCGGCCTTCGACCACCTCGCCGAACTGACCGGCAAGGTCGCCGACCAGATCGTCGCCACGGCCAAGGCGGCGTGAACCGAGGGGGCGCGGGACGGCGAAGGCAGCGCCGTCCCGCCCATTCTCTCCGATTGACGCCATACGCGCCGCGTACTACGTTGCACGTACATGATCCGGTCATGGGCGAACAGCGCGACGCGAAAATTCGCCGAGGGCGGAAAGTCGAAATTTTCCGGCCTGGACGAAACATGGGCGCGAGAATCTCTCACCATGCTGGACGACTTGGTGTCCTTGTCTGAAATCGCGCCGCTCAAGAGCGTGGGGCTTCACCCGCTGAAGGGCGTTCGTAAAGGGCAATGGGCAATTACCGTGAACGGGCCGTGGCGTATTTGTTTTCGTTTCGCAGATGGAGATGCGTATGACGTCGAAATCGTCGACTATCATTAGGCGCGGATTGCTCCCGCCGGTTCATCCCGGTGGCATCCTGGGTCGCGAAATGGAAGTTCGCGGTCTTTCCGCCCAGGCATTGGCTTTGAAGCTACGCGTGCCAGCCAATCGCATTTCGGAAATTGTGGCCGGTCGGCGTGCCATTAGCGCGGAAACGGCCCTCCGCCTAGGCCGCTATCTGGGGACGGGTCCGGACCTGTGGATTCGGATGCAGTCCAACTACGATCTCGCGATCGCCGAACGCGAACATGGCAAGACCGTGCGCCGCGAGGTCGAGATCTCAGCCTAGGTCGCGTTACAATTCGCTCGCCGAAAATGTATCGCAACTGTCGATGTCGCCATGCGCCAGGCCGCGCCGGAACCATCTGGCGCGTTGCGCGCTGGTGCCGTGCGTGAAGCTGTCCGGCACCACGTAGCCCTGGGCCTGTTTTTCCAGCGTGTCGTCGCCGACCGACGCGGCGGCGCGCAGCCCGCCTTCGACGTCGCCGTTCTGCAGGATGTGGAACTGCGCGTTGGCATGCCAGGCCCAGACGCCGGCGTAGCAATCGGCCTGCAACTCCGTGCGCACGGATGAGCCGGCCGCGCCTTCCGACGAGGTGTCGTGCGCGTTCATCGTGCCCAGCAGGTTCTGGATATGATGGCCGTATTCGTGCGCGATGACATAGGCCTGGGCGAACTCGCCGGGCGCGCCGAATTTTTCCGCCAGCTCGTTGAAGAACGACAGGTCGAGATAGATGTGGCTATCGGCCGGGCAATAGAATGGACCGGCCGAGGACTGGCCGTCGCCGCAGCCCGTCGCCGTCTCGCTGTCATAGACCGTGATCGTCGCCGGCGTGAACGCGACGCCCCTGGCGCGCAGGATCGGCGTCCACACGTCCTCGGCCGAGCCGACGATCTTGCGCGAGAACTGGTAGGCCGCGTCGTCGCTGCGCGGGCCCGTGCCGCCTTGGGTCTGCTCCGTCGGCGCGCCGCTGTTGCCATTGAGCAACTGGTTCGGATCGACCCCGAACAGCAGCGAGATCACCACGATGCCGACCAGACCCAGGCCGCCGCCGCCGACCGCCAAATGCGGTCCATAGCCGCCGAAGCGGCCGCGCTGGTCGTCGACATTCTCGGTCGGGCGAAGATCGTCGAGGCGCATGGCAATTTCCGCTGCTGTTGGGGAGCCTAGATACTACGCAGAACGTTGTGGAAAAGCTCCGGACAAAAAAACGCCGGAGCGCGTTGGCGCCCCGGCGCTAGTCATTGCTTGGGATGCGCGGGCCGCAAGGCCCGCGCCGGTCCAATGCTTTGGGGGCAAAGAACCGCACCACCGGCCAAAATGGGGGGGACGGCCGGCGGTCTTCCTGATTTGGGGAACAATCTCGCCGCTTCAAGAGGTGCGAATCGGAAAATCGCTCAGAATTTCCAATCTTTCGAGGCGCGCACCAAAAAGTCGCGGAAGGCGGCCACGCGCTTGGATTGGCGCAGGGCATCGGCATAGACCAGATGGACATCGAAGCTCGGGCCCGGCACGTCGGGCAGGACACGGATCAGGTGCGGCCGCTCGGCGGCGACATAGTCCGGCACCGCGGCGATGCCGACGCTGGCTTCTGTCGCGCAAAGAATGCCGGTCACGTTGTTGATGCGCACCGTGCGGCCCCGACCGGCTAACCTGCGCCGGGTCTGCTCCAAGAGCCAGTTGATCTCGCGAATCTCCGGCGCCGCCGTCTCGCCATAGGCGACGATGGTGTGATCGGCCAGTTCGTCCAGCGACTTCGGCGTGCCGCGCTGGTCGAGATATTTCTGCGTCGCGTACATGTGGTAGTGCACGGTGAACAGCTTGCGCTGGATCAAATCAGCCTGCACCGGCGCGCGCATGCGAATGGCGAGATCGGCCTCGCGCTGCGCCAGGTCGAGCTCGCGGTCCTCCATCACCAGATGGACCTCGACCTCGGGATATTCCTTGAGAAAATCATCGAGCCTGGGCACCAGCCAATAGGTGCCGATGCCGTGGCTGGAGGTGATCTTCAACGCCCCGCGCGGCGCCTCACGCACGTTCTTGAGCGCCTCTTCGGCCTGCGCCAGCCGCGCCAGCACGTCGGTGACGGCCGCATACAGCATCTCGCCTTCGTCGGTCAGCGTCAGGCCGCGGGCGTGGCGCTGGAACAGAGGCGTGGTGATCTCTTCCTCAAGCGCGCTGATCTGGCGGCTGACCGCCGACTGGCTGAGAGTCAGCATCTGCCCGGCATGGGTGAAACTCCCCGCCGAGGCGACCGCGTGAAAGATGCGAAGCTTGTCCCAGTCCATCGTCGCTACCTGTTTCGCGCCGCTCTCATGCGGTCGCTACCCTCTTGGCGCAATGCAATCTTCGTGACTGTTCATTACCACCAAACTCAATGTCCGCCCGCCAGGAAACGCTCGGCTTCCAGCGCCGCCATGCAGCCCATGCCGGCGGCGGTCACCGCCTGGCGGAATATCTTGTCCTTGACGTCTCCGGCCGCGAACACGCCGGCCACGCTGGTATGCGTCGAGTCGGCTGCGGTCTTGATGTAGCCGGTCTCGTCCATCTCCAATTGGCCCTTGAACAGCTCGGTCGCCGGCGAATGACCGATGGCGACGAAGAGCCCGTCGACCGCCAGGTCGCGCGTCGAGCCCGTCACCGTGTTGCGCAGCTTGACGCCGGTGACGCCCTTGGGATTTTCCGTGCCCTCTACTTCGACGACTTCGGTGTCGTAGAGGATGTCCACCTTCTTGTTGTTGGCCAGACGCATCTGGTTGGTCTTGTCGGCGCGCAGGAAATCGCGGCGATGGATCAGCGTCACCTTCTCGGCGAAATTGGTCAGGAAAAGCGCCTCCTCGGCCGCCGTGTTGCCGCCGCCGACCACGGCGACGTTCTTGCCGCGGAAGAAAAATCCGTCGCAGGTGGCGCAGGCGCTGACGCCGAAGCCCTGGAATTTACTTTCAGACGGCAGGCCCAGCCAGTTGGCCGATGCGCCGGTGGCGATCACCAGCGTGTCGGCGGCGTATTGCGTGCCGCTGTCGGCGGTCAGCGTGAACGGCCGGCGCGAAAGATCGACGGCCGTGATCGTGTCCTGCACCAGCTTGGTGCCGACATGTTCGGCCTGCGCCTGCATCTGCTCCATCAGCCAGGGCCCTTGGATGACGTCGGCGAAGCCCGGATAGTTTTCCACTTCTGTGGTGATGGTCAGCTGGCCGCCCGGCTGGATGCCGGCGATCAGCATCGGCTCGAGCATGGCGCGCGCCGCATAGATCGCGGCGGTGCAGCCGGCCGGACCGCTGCCCAGGATGATGATCTTGGAATGGGACATGACGGCTCCGACTCGAAGGAGCGAGATGCCCGCGGGCGCAGGCCGTTCGGTCCCGCACCTTGGAAAGCCCCACACCCTTGGCTTGATGCATCTGATATCGGAAGCGGCGGCGCAAACGTCAAGCAGCGCCGATTGCACTTTTGCGACAGGGGGTTGGATGGGCCTTCCGCAACTTTAGGGGTGGCGGATGGCGAATCGGAAACCGGAACTTTCAGAGTGTAGAAATATTATTGCGCTGGGAGGCCCGACAGGGTTAAATGCGGCTGTTTCCGCTCACCAAAGGTTCCGCCGTGGAGCATCACAAGCTCGATTCAATCGATTTACGCATCCTGGCCGAGCTGCAGGCCAATGGCCGCATCACCAATGTGGAACTGTCGCGCCGGGCCAAAATTACAGCGCCGCCATGTCTGCGCCGCATGCGGGCACTGGAGAAGACCGGTTTCATCCAGGGCTATCACGCCGACCTGGACGCCAAGGCGCTGGGCTTCGAGGTCACGGCCTATGTCTTCGTCGGCCTCTCCAGCCAGCACGACGGCGACCTCAAGCATTTCGAGGAGCGCGTGCGCTCCTGGCCGCAGGTGCGCGAGTGCTACATGCTTTCGGGCGAGGTCGACTTCCTGCTCAAATGCGTCGCCACCGATCTCTCCAGCTTCCAGCGCTTTATCACGGAGACCTTGACGTCGGAAAAGAACGTCGCCAGCGTGAAAAGCTCGCTGGTGATCCACTCGAGCAAAAGCGAAGCCGGCGTGCCGCTGGACGTGAAAAGCTCGTAGCCGCACGTCACCACAAAACACACTGTCATCCCCGGCGAGCCGCGTCCTTCGCGCGGCGAGGGAAGGGGACCCAGGATGAGAAATCCTGGATGATGTTGAAAATGATACCTCCTTCGACCACGGAGATGTGGCTCATCCTAGGTCCCCTTCCCTCGCTACGCTGCGCTTCGCTCGCCGGGGATGACATCGATGATGTGGTCGTAGCTACCCGTTGATATCCCGTCCCTTGGTCTCCGGCAGGAACAGCAGCGTCACGACGAAGCCGATCGCGGCGATGCTCACCGGGTACCACAGGCCGGCGTAGAGATTGCCCGTAGCCGCCACGATGGCGAAGGCGAGCGGCGGCAGGAAGCCGCCGAACCAGCCGACGCCGACATGATAGGGCAGCGACAGCGCCGAATAGCGGATGCGGGTCGGGAACAGCTCGACCAGCGCCGCCGCCTGCGGCCCGTAGAGCGCCGCCGCCGCGATCACGAAGATCAGCAAGACGGCGAGCGCCAGCGGCACGTCGATGCGGCTGGTGTCGGCGCTGGCGGGATAGCCGGCCGCGGTCAGCGCCGTCTTGACCTCGGCCGAGAAATTCTTTTGCGCGACGGTCAGCGCCGACGGCGCCAGCACGCTGCCGTCGATGCTGCTCAGCGTCTGGGTGCCGATGCGGATGCGCGCCAGCTCGCCCGGGCTGGTGGCCTCGTTGGTATAGGGCACGCCGAGATTGGCCAGCGTGCTCTTGGCGATGTCGCAGGAGCTGGCGAATTTCGCCTTGCCCACCGGATCGAACTGCAGCGAGCAATCGGCCGGCGCCGCCAGCACGCTCACCGGCGCCCGCGCGATGGCCTCGGTCAGGCCGGGATTGACGGCATAGGTGAGCCACTGAAAGCCCGGCACCAGCATCACGGCGGCCAGCCCCAGACCGAACAGCATGATCGGCTTGCGCCCCACCCGGTCGGAGAGCCGCGCGAAGAAGATGTGCAGCAAGGCGCTGAGCACCGTGACGCTCAGGATCAACAGGTTGACCATGCGCGGCTCGACCTTGACCACGCGTTCGAGGAAGAACTGGGTGTAGAACTGCGCCGTGTACCAGACGACGCCCTGGCCCATCAGCAAGCCGATCAGCACCACGAAGACGATGCGCAAATTGCGCCAGCGCAGGAACGCCTCCGACAGCGGCGCGCGCGCGGTCGTGCCGGCGCGCTTCAGCTCCTGGAACGCCGGCGACTCATCGAGCTTGAGGCGGATCCAGACGGAGATCACGAGCAGCACCAGCGAGACCAGGAACGGGATGCGCCAGCCCCAGGCGCCGAACGCGTCCTCGCCCAGCGTGGTGCGTACGATCAGGATGATGCTGAGCGCCAGGAACAAGCCCACCGTCGCGGCGACCTGGATCCAGCCCGTCGCCGCGCCGCGCTTCTTGGGATCGGCGTGCTCGGCGACATAGACCGCAGCCCCGCCATATTCGCCGCCCACCGCGAAGCCTTGGGCTATGCGCAATGCGATCAGCAGGTAGGGCGCAAGATCGCCGATCGAATTCGTATCGGGCAGCAGGCCGATGGCAAATGTCGCCAGGCCCATGATGACGATGGTGAACAGGAAGGTGCGCTTGCGCCCCGTGCGGTCGCCGAAATAGCCGAACACCAGCCCGCCGAACGGCCGCACGAAGAAGCCGACGGCGAAGGTCAGCAGCGCGAAGATATAGCCCTGGGTCTCGCCGGCGCCGGCGAAGAAGTGCCGCGAGATGATCGACAGCAGCGAGCCGAAGATGAAGAAGTCGTACCACTCGAACACCGTGCCGGCCGCCGACGCCGACAGCACCAGCCCCATCCGCGTGACGCGCGGCGCTTCATCGGCCATGAACGAACCCTCCCCGGGGGCATCATTGCTAGCGGACCGGGACGGCCACCTCAAGCGATGAGCGGAACAGGGCTGGCGGAATTCGAGCATACCGCGGCCGGTCTTGCGGCCGTAGGATGGTGTCGTGGTTTTTCCGTATGCCGCCTCGGTGTGGCGGCGCATGAGGTTCTGCGATGTCTCACAGTCGTTTGACCAAACGCGTGTTCCTGACCGGAGCGCTCTGCGCCTGCTGCGCGTGTGCCACAACGCAGGCCTTCGCCGCAACGTCGGCGGCGAGCGTGGGCGCGCTCGGTCCGGTGGGTTTGCCGAACCTGCTGGAACTGGGCGTCGATCCGATGCGCCGCATCGGGCAAACGGTCTGGGTCGCGAAGATTGCGCCGCGGCTTTGGCTTCACTCAACGACCGGTGTTCTCGCGGGTTATGTCTTTCCCGCCAATGGTCTTATCGTCGAGCGCGCCGCCGGCAGCCTGTTGATCGACACCGGCTATGCACCCGATCAGGCGGAATTGCTGCTGCAGTGGTCGGAGCAAAATCTTGCCAGCCCAATCGCGCTCGCCGTCGCCACGCATTTTCACAACGACCGCACCGGTGGGATCGAGGGCCTGAAGAAGCATGGGATCCGCACGCTAGCCTACCCGCTGACATGTCAATTGGCGCGCGAACACCAGATGCCGGTGCCGGAGCCGATAACGGATTTCGCGGCGGCGCCCCATGCTTTGAACGGCGATTGCGAATTGTTCTTTCCCGGCGCGGGTCACACGCGCGACAACATCGTGGCGTGGTTGCCGTTCCAGGAGGTTCTCTTCGGCGGTTGTCTTCTGAAGTCGGTAACCAGCGGCGGGCTGGGCAACGTCGCCGATTCCGTCGTTTCCGATTGGGCGGCAACCGTGCGCAATGTGCAGAAGCATTATCCGTCGCCGAAATTCACCATCCCCGGCCATGGCACGATCCAGGACGATCCGGCCAACTGGACCATCGCGCTTTTGGCGAAAGCGACGGCAAGCCATCCGTGAGAGTGCGTCGTCTCACGCCACCTTCGGCGGTGGCGGGGCGAGGATCTTGCCGCCGTTGAGGCGCGCGATCTGGCGGGCCAGCAGCATGCGGTCGCGGTCGCAGACGAAGGCGTGCAGGATGTGCGTCACGTTCTCGCCGTCGTCGGACAACGGCAGGTAGATCGCCTCGAATTCCTCCATGCCTTCGGCCAGCCAGCCCGCGTCGCCGGCGGTGCGCATGACGATCCTGTCGCGCGCCACTTTGCGGAAGACGGAGTTCACGCTTTTCGCCACCGCTTCGCCGCTCGGCTCGAACGCTTCCATGACGGTGCGGCCCGTCGAGTCCGACGAGAAATATTGCGTCACCAGCGTGCCGATCAGGCGATAGCGGAAATCGCGCAGCCCCGGCAGCACCTCCAGGATCATCACCCAGCCGAGATGCTCTTTCAGCTGCGACGGCGAAATGTCGGCGCGCGACGGCATCGCGCGGTCGCCGCGCTTGCTCTCCCAATAGGCGCGCAGGAAGACGCACGTCGGATGGACGAAATGCGCGGGATTTTCCTGTGCGGTGGTTTCGACGGTCGTTTGCGACATGGCGTCAGCCGCGTGCCCCTTCTTATGGCGTAAAGAATAAGCCCGCGGTGTTAATAGGTGGTTATACGCAAGGCCAGCCGCGTTAATGCTTCGCCGGCGGAGAGCGGAGTTTTGCCGCGTTTCCTGCTAGTTTCACCGGACCATGAACTTGCGCGCCGCAATCATTTGGACAGCCCTGTTTCTTGTCACCGGTGTCAGTGACGCGGCGGAGTTTCACTTCACAGGTTACGGCGATGTGCGCCTGGTCGCGCCGCCGGCACAGGACGCCTATCTCGACGGCGGCCTGGGCAAGCTGCGCTTCGGCGAGGACGATGCGAATTTCAAATTGGGCGATCTGGTCGGCGAAGCACGGATCGATGAAGACGACTGGAGCGCGCAGGCCGATGCGCGCTTCAACGCCGAATACGGTCCGGCGCTCGATCTGCTGGAAGGATATGTCCGCTACGCGCCGTCCTCGAACACGCAATGGCGCTGGTCGGCGCGCGCCGGCGCGTTTTTCGCCCCGCTCAGTCTGGAGAACGAGCAGGTCGGCTGGTCGTCGTTCTGGACGGTGACGCCGTCGGCGATCAATTCCTGGGTCGGCAGCGAACTTAGAACCGTCGGCGCCGAAGGCACGCTGGAATGGCACTCGAACGGCAACGATGTGACGCTGATCGGCGCGCTGTTCGGCTTCAACGACACCGCCGGCGTCTTGATCGCCGACCGTGGCTGGAATTTCGACGATCGCGCCGGCGGGCTGTTCGAGACATCGCGCCTGCCCGACGCGATGGCGATCGCCGCGCATCGCAGCCCGCCGCTGACGACGCATCTGTTCCGAGAGATCGACGACACGCCGGGCTGGTATCTGGACCTCTCCTACGAGATCGACGGCAAGACCGGCTTCGAACTCATGCGCTACGACAACCAGGCCGATCCGGCGCGGCCGCGCGCCTGGCACACGGCATTCTGGGATCTGGGCTTTCGCCAGCAGATCGGCGCGGTCACGCTGCTGTCCCAGGCGGTCAGCGGCAGCACCCTCATCCGCCCCTCGGCGGCGGCGTTCACCGCCACCGATTTCAACGCCGCCTATGTCCTGGCCGGCTGGGACCTCGACGATTGGTGGCTGGCGGCGCGCGCCGATCTGTTCCAGACCCGCACGCGCACCGCGGCGCTCGCCCCATCGCTCTTGAGCGAGGACGGCCACGCCTTTGACGTCACGGCAAGCTGGGTGCCGCGGCGCTGGCTGCGGCTGAGCGCCGAATATCTGCTGATCGACGACAGCCGCGCCCAGCGCAGCGTCGACGGCGACGCGCCGCAACAGACCGAAACCCAGTTCCAACTCGTGGTGCGGACCTATTTCTGAGCTTGGCGGCGCGTGTTAGCGTGACGCCGTCCGAACGGGAGTTGGCCATGAGCAACAAAGAATTCGACCTGCAGGGCGTCAATCATCTGGCGCTGGTGTGCAAGGACATGGCGCGCACCGTGGACTTTTACACCAATGTGCTCGGCATGCCGCTGATCAAGACCATCGAACTGCCCAATGGCATGGGCCAGCATTTCTTCTTCGATCTGGGCAATGGCGACAGCCTGGCCTTCTTCTGGTTCCCCAATGCGCCGCAGGCCGCGCCCGGCATCGCCTCGGCCACGCCCGGCATGCTGCCGGGACCGTCCGCCCACGGATCGATGAACCATGTCGCCATCAACGTGCCGGCCGACAAGATCGACGCTTATTATGAGAAGCTCGTCGCCAAGGGCATCAAGGCCAGCCGCGTCATCAGCCATGACGATTCGCCGATGCAGGCCAGCATCGAGATCACGCCCACGACCTTCGTGCGCTCGATCTATTTCTTCGATCCCGACGGCATCGCGCTCGAATTCGCCGCCTGGACCCGCGCGCTGGGCACGGCGGCCGATGTCGCCGTCAAACCGGTGAAGGCGGCCGACAAAGAGCGCCAGCTCGAGACGGCGAAGTAATCTCTCCTCCCCCGTTGTTACGGGGGAGGGGGACCGCGAAGCGGTGGA
>Ga0207929_1000043_pt1 | contig 43316 bp, 39 predicted proteins | sample NGESurdeep072012_FD_184466 | JGI IMG/M metagenome (GOLD analysis project Ga0207929, IMG submission 184466) | Arctic peat soil microbial communities from Barrow, Alaska - NGEE Surface sample 53-1 deep-072012 (SPAdes) | ecosystem: Environmental > Terrestrial > Soil > Wetlands > Peat ... | reverse complement strand
CGGTAGACGCCAAAGTCGGAGTCGAGGGTGAACACGCGCCTGAGACCGCGAGCCTCGGCCACTGCCACGAGCGTCGCGTCCGCGATGTCCATTGGTGCATCCCGGTACTTCTCCATCAGCGCCCGAGCCCTGACGATGTCGGCGGGCTGGAGTTCGGCGAGCACCAACGCTTCTCGTTCGATCATTCCCCACAGCGCCCGCTGCGCCGGCCAACCCCCAGCGTCGCCAAGCAGGTACATCGCCTCGGTCAAGACCGGCCATGTCGTGACCATCGGGGCAACCAGGTGCTTTAGCGCCCGGCGGCACTTCGCGTGGTCGCGTTCGCCGGCGTCTACAAGTGCGACGAGCGGACCAGTGTCCGTCAGGGTCGCGACTTTGGAGTCCTCGCTGTCCGGCGCTTGAGCAGGTCTCGATAGCGCTGGTGGGCATTGGTGGCACGGCCTCCCTTGGTTCGAACGGCCCCTACCAGCCCTGTGAGTCGGCTCTCGAGCCCTGCTCCCAGGGTAGCCTCGCTGCGCTCGTCGATTGCGGCGCGGATGAACTCCGACTCCGTGACGCCGGCCATGCGCGCGGCCTCTGTGAGCCTGGAGTGAAGGTCCGAGTCCAGCCTGACGCTTTTCATGAGGGGCACTGTATCACATTACGAGCCGGTTTGTATCACACCGCCCGCGGACCTCGCGCGGCAGCATTCACGACGAGTTCGGCCAACTCTGGGATTGCGGGATCGCGCCGGAGGGCCCGGGCGCTGCGTCTCATGCGTCAGCACCAGCACCGCCTCATTGAGATCGCCCGCGCCCTGGCTGTCGCCCTGGTCATTGACCTGCCCGGCCGCTGGCCAATCGTCAGCGTGTCGGGTCCCGAGCTTTGCGCGATGCTCCCGACACGACCGGGCCGCTGGTAGGGTTCCGGCACCGGGCCTCTGAGGTCGTGGTCTGTGCGACAACAGATGGTCCCGCTGAGATCGAATCACTTCCGGCGCGAGCACCATCTGCCTTCTAAGCAGAGGGTCCGGGGTTCGAATCCCTGGCGGGGCACCAATCAGCGATTTCGCACTTGGCTTAGCCGGCCTTGCGCGTATCCCGCCAGATAACGGTTTCGTTGGTTCTCTGGTTGAAGAAGTCCGGGCAGCGCCCATCGCCATGCCCTGCTATGCCGCCGTCCGGATGGCAGATGATCTGCCCCTCGCTGTCATATAGGTTGCCGAAGATGTCACAGCATCGAGGCGGCACGTAGTACACGACCTGGCCTGAGTACTCGTAGCTGGCGACGTAGGCGGGCGGGTTCGCGACCGGCTGATTCTTCAGATCCTGGATCAGCGCCGCCACCGCCGCAGGCACCTGCGCCTGCTCACCCGCCGGCTGGGCGCCACAGGCTGCAAGGCCGAGCGCGATCATCATGAGGCCGATGTGTTTGATGACTTGCAAACGGTTGCCACCGCAACCTCGTAACAAGGTCGAGCTCAGCCCGATGCGATGAGCTTCGAGGCGATGTACTGGAGACCGTCACGCAATGAAGTGTCCAGCTCGTATTCCGGCGCCCATCCGAGGCCGCGGAGCTTGGACGAATCCCCGACGACGTAATCCGGCGATGGGCTCAACTCAACCGTTTGTACGGCCAGGCCGTCATCGGCTAGCGCGAGGAGCCTGTCCACCACCTCGGACATCAGCACAGGCACGCCGCTGCAAATGTTGTAGGCATCGCCGGGAGAAGCGCTCTCCAGCAGAAGCTCGCACGCCGTGGCCGCGTCCCGCACATCGAGGTAGTCGCGCCACCTGTTCAAATCGCCAACGTCGATAACCCTGCGACCTTGCCCCTGCATCGCTTCGGCCACCCGCTTGGAGATGTCGCCAACGGCAGTTACGCACGAGATACCCGGACCGATCAGATTGAACGGGCGTCCGTAAGCGACGGGCAGACCCCGCTCCGCAGCTCGTTGAGCGACCTCGAACTGATGGAGCTTGCTGAGGCCATATGGGCTTGACGGGCCGAGGGGATGATCTTCACGAATGGGTTCGCGACCGCGGCCGGGGGAGTATTCAGCGCCTGAACCGATCACCAGCAGGCAATTAACGGGGGCATTTTCCAGAGACCCGACCAGGTACTCGAGCGCGGTGACGTTGGCAGCAATCAGCGCGCTCATGTCGGCGACACCCGCAAGGCCGACCGTATGCAGCACCAGGGACGGATTCGAAGCTTTGACGGCGGCCCGCACCTCATCAGGCTTGGAGAAATCACACGACAGCCAGCGAATTCCTGTTTGCTTGTCCGCGGCTGCGGGGATCGATCCGCGGACCGTGCCATACACATGCTTGCCGCTTCTGGCCAACAGGTGCGCGGCATGTCCGCCGAGATGGCCACCCGCACCAGTGACGAGGACGCGCTCGGCGGCGCTCACTTCAGAAAATGGTCGCGATTTTCTTCGAACCGAACCTGGGCCTCGGTGAAGTCCTCCTGGCGTCCGATGTCGAGCCAACGACCATCGAAGGGGTATGCAGCAACGCGTTCACCGGCAGCGAGTAGCGCCCGAACAAGATCGGGCAGGTCTAAGTACTCGCCGCGCTTGATGTAGCCGCGCACAGCCGGCTCCATTACGTAAATGCCCATGCTGACGACATAGTCGAGCGTCGGCTTCTCAACGTACTTGACGACATCCCCTTCGATCGTCTCCAGCACGCCGAAATCGATCTTCACGGTTCGCCTGTGTGTCGCGATCGTCATCATCGCCCCACCCTGGCGGTGGTACTCGACCATATTCCGGTAATCCAGGTCGGTAAGAATGTCGCCATTCATCACGACGAAGGTCTCAGTGAGCTCATCGATGTTGGCCAGTGGCCCCGCGGTGCCCAGTGGCGCTGATTCGTGAACGTATTCAATCCGAATTCCCAGACCAGAGCCGTCCCCGAAATACGTCTTTATCAGAGCCGCCAGGTGGCCGACCGCGATTACGACGTCCTCAAATCCATAGTATTTGAGTTGCTTGAGGACGATCTCGAGAATCGGCGTGTCGACGATTGGCATCAAGGGCTTTGGAAGTACCGTCGTATAGGGCGCAAGGCGGCTGCCCTTGCCGCCCGCAAGGATCACGGCCTTCATGGCGCATCGCGCATCAAACTAGGTACTTCGTGGGATCAAGGACGACCTGCTTCTCGGAAAACCACTCGATTGTGCGTTTGAGACCTTCTTCGAAAGGCGTAACCGAATGCCATCCAAATAGCTCATCAGCCAGCTTCGCGTTGGCGATCAGCGCCTCAACCTCGCTTGTCGGTGGCCGCACGCGTTCCGGGTCGTCCACCACCTTGAGTGGTCTACCCACCGCTTTCGAGACCGCATCAACCATCTGACCTACTGTCAGGCCACGTCCGGATCCCACATTGACAACGCGTCCGAGAGCCGCATCGCAGGTGGCGATTCGAATGAAGCCATCAACGGTGTCAGCGACAAAGTTCATGTCGCGGATGGGTGTAAGGCTCCCAAGCCGGATCTCAGAGCCCTTCAAGGCCTGCCCGATGATGGTCGGCAGAATCGCGCGCGCCGACTGCCGCGGACCAAATGTATTGAACGGCCTGAGGGTCGCGACGGGCAGCTTGTATGTACGCCAGAAGCTTTCAGCGAGCTTGTCTGACCCAATTTTTGTCGCTGAATAAGGGGATTGGCCCTGAAGCGGGTGTTGTTCGTCGATTGGCGTATACAGCGGCGTGCCATAGACCTCGCTGGTTGAGGTTTGGACAATCCTGGTCACGTCGGCTGAACGAGCCGCCTCCAGGACGTTGAGGGTTCCGAGCACGTTGGCCTCGACGTACTGCCTGGGGGCCTCATATGAGTATGGAATGCCGACAAGTGCGCCGAGATGGAACACGACATCGGCCTTGTGAAGGGCGCGCCTGACGCTGTCGGGATCGCGCAGATCACCCCAAACCAGATTGATCTCCGGGCGAACGTCGGCAGGACTCTCGTCGAGCCAGCCGGCTTCGGATCGCGAGTTGTAACGCAGGAACGCCGTCGTCGAGGCGCCGAGGGTTACCAAATGCTCGGTCAGGTGACTCCCGATGAACCCACCCGCCCCGGTAACAACTACGCGCTTGCCGCTCCAATCGTCGCTGGGCTTTACAGGCACCTGTGTATCGCGGGATTGTATAGAAGTAGCAGCCGCCGGCTTGACCACCTGAGATCGCGACCAATGCCTCAGCGGGCCAGAGCCCGCTCACCGCGCGAGGTCGCGCACCTCGAAAATGCGTGACGGCCACTATCGAGGCGCACCGTGGGGGTGATGGCGTTTCCTCGCTCATGCCTTCTTCGCGCGTTTCGCGGGTGCCGTGGTCTCCTTGACCGGCGCCTTGCGAACTGGAGCTGCCATCGGGTCGGGGGACGCCGGCGCCTTGGCTCGCCACCTTGCCACCCAGGCCGGCCCCATCGCCCCGATACGCGCCTTGGCGAGGTTGCCCTGCATTGCCCAGGCGACATCCTTGTCCGAGGACCGCAGCCACTTCTCCATGAGCGGGCGGCCGGACTCGGGAAGAGCGGCTGCAGCCACGCTCCAGCTGTACGCCAGCGTTTGCCTGAGCACCCGAAAGCCCTCGACCTTCCGAGCGCTGGTCGCGGCCAGCGACCTGGTGATGCGGTCGAGCACCTTGAGCACCCTGACGACGTGCTCCGGCTCCTTCAGCAGGCTCGGCTCGCACAGTCCCGCCGCGGCGGCGCGCTGCACGTAAGGGCCCTCGGTCGCCCATTTCTCCATCTCGGCCAAGAGGCGAGGCATGCTGTGGCGCCCAAGGTTCTGAAGGGCGATCGCCACCCCCTCGCGCACGCGCCAGCGGGGGTCGGAGGCCAGCTCGTGCAGCCACGACATGACGGGCACGGGGTCCGACACCGCGAGGTGGCCGAGCCCTGCGGTGCCGCACAGCGCGAGGAACTCGTCGCTGGATGCGGACAGGCGCCACAACCGTTCGGCGTCGGCCTCCTCGCCCACCGCCTCGACCAGCTCGAGGTTGGCCCGCGGACCCGGCAGGCCAGAGTTCTTCTTGAGAAACGGCTCCCAGTCGGTGAGCCGCCTGAGCTCGGCGCGATACTGCTCCACGCGTCCCATGAACCGATCCTAGCGGCGCGGGTCGGCCACCGGCACGCTTCTTCACTTCCGTATTCAGGAGGCTCTATGCGATGTCCGACATCGACTTCGTCCACCATCCGCATCCCCACACCGAGAAGAGAAAGCTCCAACCGCCGCCTAAGGTCTCGGATCAGCACATCGGAGTCAACGGGCGGCTCGGCGCCGCGATCACAAAGCGCGTCGGCACGATGTGGGCCTTCTACATCGCCGCAGTAACGATGGCGACCTGGATGGTCCTCGCCGGCTTTGCGTGGGGTCCTTTGCACAAAATCGACCCGTATCCGTTCGCTTTCCTGCTGTTCCTGGGCAACATCGTCCAGCTGCTGTTGATGTTCGTGATCATGGTCGGCCAGCAGGTCCTGGGCGCCGCTTCAGACAAGCGTGCGGTGGTCACCTACCAGGACGCGGAGGCGATCCTGCACGAGTGCCTCCAGATGCAGGAGCACCTGACAGCGCAGGACCGGGCGCTGGAACGGATGCTCCACCGCATGGAGCATCTGGAAGGCAAGATGGAGAGCGGCGCTGGATAATTGCCGAAGTGGCCTGGGGGCGCGGCTTGGTCGCGCTGACTGGAGGTGGAGGACCGCTAAGGCGGTGATTCGATGAGCAACCAGATGAGCAACGGAGAGACCGAGCGGCGGGCTGACGTGAACCGCGCACGCGACGACAGCGCAGCGGATGACAAGCGGAGGCTGATGCTCACGCAGATCCTGAAGAGCCCTGTCCTCAACCCGGCAGGAGATGAGGTCGGCCGCGTCGAGGACCTGATCGTGAAGCTGGGCGAAGGTGGAGGAGCCTATCCACCGGTAACCGGAATCAAGGTCCGCATCGGCGGCAGCGACGTCTACGTCGGCATGTCGAACATCGAAAAGGTGGCGCCAGGAGAGGTGCGGTTGAGCAGCCCAACGCTCCACACCGGCGCGTTCCAGCGACGGCCCGGCGAGGTGCTCCTGGCCGCCGACGTCCTTGGCCGCCACCTGATGGACGTCGCCCGCGGTCGAATCGTCCAGGCACACGACCTGGTGCTGGGCCATTCGGCGGAAGGTTGGATGCTGCTCGGAGTCGATCGCAGCCCGCGCGCGATGCTCCGGCGCCTGATCCCTCGTCGTGCTCGGCCCGACCTGCGCCGGCACGCCATCCTTGATTGGAAGGACGTGCAGCCGTTCGTCGGGCACGTCCCGACGGCCAAGCTTCTGATGCCGCTGCAGCGACTGCGAAGGCTGCACCCCGCCCAGATTGCCGACCTCGTCGAGAGCGCCTCGCACGAGGAAGGCGAGGAAATCCTCGACGCCGTGGAAAGCGATGTGGAGCTGACGGCCGACGTCTTCGAAGAGCTGGACACCGAGCACCAGGTGGAGTTCTTGAAGACTCGCTCGAACGAGGAGGCCGCGAAGGTGCTTGGCCGGATGGCACCAGACGATGCCGCCGACCTGCTGGCAGAGCTCGACCACGACCGGCTCACGCCGGTGCTAAGCCTGATGCCGGCCCCTCAGCAGAACAAGCTGCGCAAGCTCCTCCAGTACCACCCGACCACGGCCGGCGGAATGATGAACCCCGACTACATCTCGGTGGTGCGAGGCACGTCGGCGGCTGAGGCGCTCGAGCGCGCGCGCACCGACGACAAAGCGCCACACCAGCTTCTGAGCACCGTGTTCGTGACTGAGGCCGATGGCAAGTTCATCGGCAGCCTCGGCGTGGTCGACCTGCTGCGCAGCGACCCCACGACGAAGGTCGAAGACGAGCCCGGTCTCGTCGACCTGCGAGTCAGCGCGGGCGCTGACCTGGCCGACGTGTCGCTGTTGATGGCGGATTACAACCTCACGGACCTGGCGGTCACCGACACCACATCGAACCTGGTGGGCGCCATCTCGGTGGACGACGTTCTCGAAGCACTCGTGCCAGAAAACTGGCGCAACCGCGCCGAAGCGAGCAGCGGGGTCTAACCTTCGGTGGCCGAGCGCGGGCCGGTGAGAGGCGACTCCCGCCCGGTCCCTATCTCGGACGTGGTGGAACCCCACTCCGGCGACATCCACGGCGCGTTCGGCACGATCCGTCTCAGCGACGAGGCCCCGCGGCGAACCTGGCGTAGGCGACTCCTCACGCTGGCAGCGATCGTCGGGCCGGGCCTCATCGTCATGGTCGGCGACAACGACGCCGGTGGAGTGTCCACTTACGCCCAGGCCGGCCAGGACTTTGGCTACTCGCTTCTGTGGACGCTCCTCCTGTTGGTTCCGGTCCTGATCGTCAACCAGGAGATGGTCGTTCGCCTTGGCGCCGTCACCGGCGTCGGCCAGGCGAGGCTCATCAAGGAGAGGTTTGGCTCCTTCTGGGCGTGGTTCTCGGTGGGCGGGTTGTTCCTTCTCAACTTCCTGATCATCAGCACCGAGTTCATCGGCGTCAGCATGGCCGGCGAGTACTTCGGCTTCAGCCCCTATGTGGTCGTTCCGCTGTCGGCGATCCTGCTCATCGGCATCACCGTCACCGGCAACTTCACGCGCTGGGAGCGCGCGATGTTCGTCTTCTTATTTGCGAGCCTCCTCGTCCTGCCCCTGGCCGTGCTCAGCCACCCGGATCCCGGCGCAGTCATCAGGGGATTCGTCCAGCCCAGCGTCCAGGGAGGCTTCACCTCCAACGCGGCGCTCCTGATCATCGCCATCGTCGGCACGACCGTCGCACCGTGGCAACTGTTTTTCCAGCAGTCCAACGTCATCGACAAGCGCATCACGCCTCGCTGGCTCGAGTATGAGAAGGCGGACACGGTGCTCGGCGCGGTCGTCGTCGTCGTCGGCGCGGCCGCGATCATGATGGCGGCTGCCTCGGCCTTCACGGGCACCAGCGACTTCGGTCATTACAAGGACGCTCTCGGCCTCGCACGCGGGCTGCGCGTCCACATTTCTCCGACGGTCGGCGCGATATTTGCGCTGGTTCTGTTTGACGCCTCGATTGTCGGCGCGTCAGCTGTGACCCTCGCCACGTCTTACGCGTTCGGCGACATGTTCGGCCTGCGGCACTCCTTGCACAGGGGCATCGCCGACGCGAAGCTCTTTTACGGCTCGTATGCCGCCACGGTCGTGGTGGCGGCCGCCATCGTCCTCATCCCTCGCGCGCCGCTCGGCTTGATCACGACGGCGGTGCAGGCTCTGGCCGGGATCCTCCTGCCGAGCTCGACGGTCTTCGTCGTCCTGCTGTGCAACGACCGCGCGATTCTCGGCCCGTGGGTCAACCGGCCGTGGCTGAACCTGGTGGCCGCCGTCATCATCAGCGCGCTCCTCGTCCTTTCTATGGTGCTGGTGATCTCGACCGCTTTTCCGTCGGTCGACGTGAACCGGTTGGTGGTGGTCCTTGGCGCCCTGATGGCGGTGGCCCTGCTGGCTGGAGGCGTTTGGCTCTGGAACGGCCGGCGAGGCGCCGCCCCGGAGCCGGAGGTCTCTCGCGCTGACCGTGAGAACTGGCGGATGCCGGCTCTCGTCCTGCTGGAGAGGCCTACGTGGTCGGCGCCGAGGCGGGTGGCGATGGTCGCCATGGCGGCCTACCTCGTGGTGGCGGTGGTCTTGCTGGCGGTGAAGGCGACGCAGCTGGCGCTTCACTAAAACTGGCGGGCCGCCGTTAACAACTCCTTTACAAAGTCTCACAGGCGGTCGGGCTAGAATTCACGCCCGTGCTGCTCGGCTATCGACCGGGCCGCCGCGCCCGAGCTTCGCAGGGGCGCCTCAGGCCTCTTCGCATTCTCACCATGGCGGTAATCGCCGTAGCTCTATCGAGCGCGGCCGGCGGGTTCGCGTACTTTTTGCCAGCGATTCAAGAAGCGCTCGATGCCACCAACGTGGCCGTGGCAGTGCCATCTCCCTCGCCGTCCCCGTCGATCTCCACAAGCACCACGACGCCGACCCCGCCGCACCCTCCGGGCGCCTTCACGGTTCTGCTTCTCGGGTCGGACAACGACACAAAGTTTCACGGGGGCGTGCTGACGCAGTCGATGATCATCGTTCGCTTCAACCCAACCTCCAAGAGGGTCACGATGCTGTCGATCCCCCGGGACCTGTGGGTCCCGCTGTCAACTGGCGGCACCGCCAAGATCGATGGCGCGTACTCATACGGCGGTGCCGGCGCTGCCATCGCGACCGTCGAGAACAACTTCGGCATTCAGATCGACGCTTACATCTGGATCGGACTCGCTGGGCTCGTAAATGTGATTGACAAGATCGGCGGGATCGATGTCGTCACCGCCGCCCCAGTATTCGACGACTTCTATCCCAATGACGTCGGCCCAGGCGATCCCTACCGATACCTGCGGGTGGCAGTTCTCGCCGGTCCGCAACATCTGGACGGAACGCACGCGCTGCAGTACGTTCGGTCGCGCCACAACGACCTGCAGAGCGACTTCGGGCGCTCCGCGCGGCAGCAGGTTGTACTGCTGGCTCTGCGGGCGAAAGCGGCGGGGATTTCGGCGGAGGACGTTCCCGCACTGGCGGCGGCTCTGAAGGGCCAGATCAAGACGAACCTGTCCTTGACGCGCATCGCAACCTTGCTGCCGCTGGCCGGCAACATCGATATCAAGAACATCCAGCAGATCGTGCTGTTGCCCCCTTACACACACGGGTGTGGGTGCGCGCAGGGTTATGTGATACCGGTCTGGGGCGCGATCCTTCCCCTGGTGCATCAGTACTTCCCGTGATCTCGAGGGCCCTGGTCGCGGTTGGGATCGCCGTTCTCATGGTGCTGTCCAGCGTTGGCACATACATGTATCTCGGGTCGCGCCAGTCCAATGTGGGGGCCGCGCCCCAGGAACCCACCTCGGCGACGCCAAGTCCTGGAGCTTTCAACCTGCCTGGGACGATGTTCATGACGCAGAACGGGGCCATCTACAGCCTCAGCGGCGGGCGGTTCCACCAGCTCACCCTGGCCGGAAACAACGGCACCGGCTGGATGCAGCTCTCGTTATATCCCGGGAACAACCTGCTCGCGGTCAACCGCCAGGTTCTCTATTCGGACGTTTACGTCCTCAACCGCTTCGGCACGGTGGTGCGAAAGATCACCAGCAACAACGTAGCGCCTCGCAACCCCGACCCCGCCGCGCGGCACTGGTCCTTTTACCCGCGCCTCAGCACCAACAATAAGACGTTGTTCATGAGCTATGACAAGCCCAAGTTCGGTTTCGATGTGCCCATGTCGATCTGGTCGATGCCGCTCGGCGGGAACATCACTCGGGGAAAGCTCTGGAGCATCGCGATCGATTACACGGGTGGGGATATACAGCCGTTGCCGCTCAAAAGCGGCGCGCTCATTTACACGAAGTACTCATACGGTCCCAGCTGCGGCGGCCTGGAGAGCCAGATCTGGATCACCAACCAGCCGGAGCAGGCCTATGGCGGCGCCCGCGTTTGCTACCCGCCGGCGGGGGCCAGCCATGGGCGGGCGCTGACCAGCCCCAACGAGGGGTGCGCCCAGCCGACGCTGTCGCCCGACGGCAAGACGATGGCCATGATCTGCACGCACAAGACGCAGGTGTCGTACCTGGAGGTCGCGTCCTGGAATGGATCCCGCCTGGGGGCGCGCCGAATCATCGTCAGCAGCCAGCTGGTGGCGCAGCCGACCTGGGCGCCTGACGGCACCGGCCTCGCGTACCTCGCGCCCGCTCAGCTGGGAGCCGGCTTCCAGCTGTGGTGGTTGCCGAAGGCCGCTTACACGCCGCCCACGCCAAGCCCCGTGCCACCGTCGCCGACCCCGACCCGTGGCGTTCCAGCCAGCAGCCCCTCGCCGAGCCCGAGTCCATCACCATCGGTTCCGCCCGTGGTCATCAAGCCCGTCCAGATGACGACCAACCTGGGCTTCGACGCGACCTCCCCGATCGTCTGGATACCCTAGGCAGCTCTAGCCGGGGCAGCTCACCGGCGCCGGACCTGGGGTTAGCACCGGCTCCCTGTTCGCGGCCGCCGCCTGCTCCGCCGTGATGACCTTGTGGTCGACCATCGCGGCCAGGACGCTGCCGCGTCGCGCTGCCGCGAGGTCGGGATCGACGGTGGGGTCGTAAATCGACGGCGCCTGGGTGACGCCGGCGAGCAAGGCGTACTGGCCGATCGTCAGGTCGCCGAGCGGCTTGTGGAAGTAGTCGCACGCGGCCTGGGTGACACCGTATCGGTTGAGCCCAGTGGTGATCTCGCTCAAGTAGTCGGCCATGATCCGGTCCTTGCCGATGACCTGCTCGACCTTGAGCGCCATGACGATGTCGACGATCTTGTTGTAGCCCTCATTCGATCCGCCGAGGTAGACGTCCTTGACCAGCTGCTCGGTGATGGTCGAGCCGCCCTGGCAAAGGCACGAATGGGTCGCGTCATAAAGGAATGCCCTGCCCAGTCCGATGGTGTCGATCCCGTGATGCTCGTAGAAGCGCTCGTCCTCCGTCGCCACCACCGCCGACGCGAGGAGCGGCGGAACGTCGCCCTCGGCCAGCAAGACCACGCCGTGGGCTCTGGTCGCAGCGAGCACGCGTTGCTGGATGTCGCTTGCGGAGGGTGTCGATACCCACAGGGTCAGGAGGCTCGGAGCTGCCAGCACCGCGACGATGGCCAGCGCCAGGGCCATGCGCCGCGCCGGCGCCGGCAACCGGCTCATCCCCTGCCCCCCCACTTGCAACAGAACGGGCGGTTCTGCGAACGCGTTACGGGTACGCTGATGGCGGGTGGCGCAAAAATACTTCGTGCCTCCATTTAGCATCCGGTTTAGACTCCAATCGAGATAGATACGCGGCCGGTTCAAGCGGGAAAATCGTGACTCGGGCAGGTCGGCATGTGGTCGGCGAGCTGAAGGTCAGCGTTCTTGGCGCCCTGGACATCCACGGCGTCGACAAGCATGCTTTGGGGAGCCGCAAGGCGCGCACCCTCCTCAAGGTGCTCGCGCCATGAGAGGGCGCCGGCCAGGGTCGGCTAATTGACTGCGGCAGAGTCTCGGTTTCCGATCAGCACGGTGGTGGCGAGGTTTATCGACCGGTTGACTGGACTTTCGCCCGCGGAGTGGAAGTCGATCCAGCAGGCGATCTCCGGCGCAGGGACCCAGGTCGAGATGCTCGAGGCGGGCCGGAACGCGGCGGTGGCCCTCGCGGTGCGCGACCTGATCACGCGCGAGCAGTTCGACATCCTGTACGCGCCATTCCAGTCGGCCATCCCGCCCGACTCGTTGGAACCGGCGCCAATACTCGACTGAAGCCAGGGCCTCAGGAAAAACCATCCGGGTTTTCCTTCATTCTTTGTTCGTGGCCATCATCGTCGCACCCCAACCTCAGGCTGCCGAGATCGGCCTGGAGGTGATGCGGCGAGGTGGCAACGCTGTCGACGCTGCGGTCACCTGCGCCTTCGTCCAGGGCGTGATGGACCCGCAGATGTGTGGCATCGGCGGTTGCGGGGTGATGCTCGTCCACAGCCCTCAAGGTGGTGACGCCCTCCTCGAGTTCTATGCCACTGCCGGTGCTCGCGCGCGTGAGGACCAGTGGGAGAAGCTCTTCATCCGCGAAGCGGCCGACCGCTACGGCTACGTGCTCGAAGGCTGGGTCAACGACGTCGGCTACCAGTCGGTGGGCGTCCCGGGAACGGTCGCCGGCCTCTACGAGGCGCTGACGCGCTTCGGCACGATACGGTGGGACGAGGCGATCGCGCCCGCCATTCCACTCGCTCGCGAGGGCATCCCGGTGAGCGGCTTCATGCACGGCTACTGGACGACGGACTACGGCCCCGATGTCGTCCCCAACGCCCGGAGGATCCAGGCGACGCCCGCGGCGAAGGCGATCTACACGAAGAACGGTCAGCTCTTCGCAATCGGCGAGCGCCTCGTCCAGGCTGATCTCGCGCGCACTCTCGAGCGACTCTCGAGCGATGGCCCCGACATCTTTTACAAGGGCGAGATCGCCGACGCGATCGCGGCCGACTTCGAAACCAACGGCGGCTTCATCACCAAAGAGGACCTCGCCGGCTACCGCGTCAACGTGACCGAGCCCCTGCGAGGCACGTACCGCGGCCTGAGCATCTCCGCCGCCGCTCCGCCCGCCGGCGGGCTCACCTTGCTCCAGATGCTGAACTTCCTCGAGGGCTATGACCTTGGATCACATGGCTGGCCGAGTACCGAAGCCGCGCGCCTGCTCGTCGAAGCGATGGCGTGGGCGGTCGCGGACCGCGAACTCCACGTTGCCGACCCTCGCTTCGTCGACATTCCAACGGGCGCCCTCGCCGACAAGCAGTACGCGGCGAAGGCCCGGGAGGCGTTGGCGGCCGGCGCCACGGCTCATGACCGCTCGGACACGACCCAGGTCTGCGCCATCGACGATCGAGGGAATGCGGTCTCGCTGACTCACACGCTCGGCTCGGCCAGCGGCGTCGTCACCCCCGGGCTTGGGTTTGGCTATAACGACTACATGAATTGCTTCGACCCGAGGCCGGGCACGCCGAACTCGGTGCGCCCGGGCAAGACGCGAGTCACGATGATGACGCCGACCATGGTTTTCGACAAAGGCCGGTTGAGCGTCTGCATCGGTGCGCCGGGCGGGACGAAAATCGTCACGGGAATCTTGCAGGTGCTGGTCAACCTCATCGACCATCGCATGTCGCCAATCGAGGCCGTGAACGCGCCACGCGTCGACTTTCAGGGCGATGTCGTCCAGACCGAGGCGCGCATTCCGCTCACCGTCACCAGCGGGTTGGAGAAGCTGGGCTACAAGGTCAACCGCCGCACGTTGAACTACGACTCCTATTTCGCCAGACCGCAAGTCATCGCTGCAGACGGCAATGGCCATTTCCGCGGCGCCTCCGATCCGCGCAAGGACGGCGGCACTGCACTGGAGACCGAGACGTTATGAGATTCAAGGATCGAGTCGCGCTGGTCACAGGCGCCGGCCGCGGAATCGGGGCGGCTACGGCTCAACTGTTCGCCCGGGAAGGGGCGAAGGTCGCGGTCTCAGACCTGGACGAGGGTCCGGCCAAGGAGGTGTCGGGGCCGATCGGTGGGCTGGCCATTGCCTGCGACGTCAGCGATCGAGGGCAGGTCCAGAGCATGGTGGAGCGCACCGTCAAGGAGTTCGGCCGTATCGACGTGCTCGTCACCTGCGCCGGCATCATCCGCGACAACCTGCTTTTCAAGATGACCGACGAGGACTGGGACGCTGTCATCGACACGCATCTCAAGGGCACCTTTCTCTGCGCACAGGCAGTCCAGAAGCACATGGTCGGGAACAAGTACGGAAAGATGGTGTTTCTGTCCTCGACCTCGGCGCTGGGCAACCGGGGACAGGCCAACTACTCGGCGGCGAAGGCGGGCCTGCAGGGCATGGCTCGCACCCTCGCCATCGAACTCGGCCCTTTCAACGTCAACGTCAATACGGTGGCGCCGGGATTCGTCGAGACGCGGATGACGAGGGCGACGGCCGAGCGGATGGGTGTCGACTACGAAACCTTCAAGCTCGGAGCCGCGTCGCAGATCCCTCTGCGCCGGGTGGGCCAGCCGCAGGACATCGCGAACGTGATCGCCTTTTTGTGCAGCGACGAGTCGAGCTTCGTGTCGGGGCAGAACATCTATGTGCGAGGCGGGCCCTAGTCCAGCAGCGCTTCAGCTTCGCGCGCGATTCGAGCCACCAGCTCTCCGGCCGGCACGATGTCGTGGATCAGTCCCGCCGATTCGCCGGCGAGCACGAAGTCGCCCTCCGCCAGCGCCGCCTCCAGCGAGGGTCGGATCTGATCGGCGGCCAGGGCCCAGTCCTGCTGGCGCTGCGCCCACCTGTCCAGCAGAGGGTTCCTGATCGAGCGCACCAGAGCCCCTGGCCACCGCAGGCCGAGGACGTCGTCGAAGAACTTGCTGGCGACGGTCTGGCTGCCCAGGGCGTTGAGGATCACGTCCTTGGAGTGGCCGCGGCCGCGGGCCTCTGGCGTCGCGAGGAACCGCGTCCCGATGAGCGCCCCCTGCGCTCCCAGCATCATCACGGCAGCGAGACCACGCCCGTCGGCGATACCGCCTGCGGCCAGCACCGGCACGCCGTTGACCACGTCGACGACCTGCGGCACCAGCGCGAGCGTGGACATCGCGCCGACGTGGCCGCCACCCTCTCCACCTTGCGCGACGATGACGTCAGCGCCATCCGACGCTGCCCGTCCTGCTTCTTCCGGCGTGTTCACCTGGTGGATCACCTTCAGGCCGGCGTCGTGAGCCCGGCGGACGATCTCTCCGGCCCTGCCCCAAGCGAGGGACAGGATGGGAACGCGCAGCTCGAGGGTCACATCGATGGCGTCGGAGTCGAGCTGCGAGATGACGTGGTTCACGCCGAAGGGGCGAGAGGTCAGCTCCCGGACTTTGCGGATCTCCTCACGCAGCTCGTCAGGTTCTCGAGAGAGCCCACCGATGATCCCGAGGCCGCCTGCGTTGCTCACCGCCGCCACGAGCTCCGGGGTGGTGTAGCTGCTCATGCCCGCCTGGAAGATTGGAAGCTGGATGCCGAGCAGGTCGCATACGGGTGTCTGGAGCCTGGTCATCGTGGATCGATGGCAGCTTATCTCCGCGCGCGTCTCTATGTGCGAAGTCGCCTGTAGGGCGGGTTCGCAAGCCCCTTGCAAGGGAAACCGACCTTTACCGTTGGATACCGTGTGAGCAAGCCGCAGGCGAGGCCCAAACGGGCATGGCAGGCCGTTTTTTCGGGGCGAACTGTAGTTCGCTACGGGGTCTTTTGGCGCTCCAGACCGCGTATTCAGGCGGAGTTCAGGGCTCTACCGCTCCCCAGCCCTTTACAGGCCCCCAAACCTAGGGTCCTGGGTTGACGGGCTTGGCGGGGGTCTGATAGGGTGACCCGCGTCTTGGGGAATCCGTCCGACGTGGGCGGGTTTACATCGTTTTAGGGGTACGTATTGAAAATCCACCGTTATTTGACCCATGCTGTCGTGCTCGCAATAGCGGTCGCGATCTCTGGGTACGCATCGCTGGATCGTCACTACCAGTCCTCGTTTACCGCCAGCCTCGGGGCAGTCAACGCTGAGGCGACTGTCAGCAGCGAGGGCGGGGCGGTGGGCGATGTCTCCCTGGGCCGCTTCAGCACGATCATCAAGCCCGCAGCGATCCCGCTGGCGGCCCCGATCAGCCACGCCGCCTTCACCCACACGGTGGCTTCGGGCGAAAACCTCAAGGCGATCGCCAAGAAGTTCAGCGTCACCGTCGCTGAGATTCGCTGGTCGAACACCAACCTGATCTCGAGCGATGTGGTCGCCACAGGCGACCAGATCGTCATTCCGCCGGTCCCAGGTGTTGTGGTCACAACCAAGGCGACGGACACGCTCGCGACGCTCGCTGTGAAGTACCGGTCCGACGCCCAGACAATCCTCGACTTCAACCGGCTGCGCACCACGCAGCTGACCACGGGCACCGTTCTCGTCATCCCGGGTGGTGTCGGTGGCGCGTTCCCGCCGCCCCCAGCCCTGTGGCAGAACCTCGTCCAGCAGGGCACTGGCGGCGGCGGCTACCAATCGGTCGTCCTCGGCTGCTGCCTTGGCCCATACCCGGCCACTGGCTTCCCTGCCGGTTGGTGCACCTACTACGTGGCGACCAAGCGGAACGTGACCTGGCGTGGCGACGCGGGCTTCTGGTACCAGAACGCCTCAGCCGCCGGATATCCGGTCGGGCCGAAGCCCAAGGTCGGCGCGATCATGGTCACCTGGGAGAGCTACCTCGGTCACGTCGCCTACGTCGAGGCGGTGAACGCCGACGGCTCGTGGACGGTCTCTGAGATGAACTTCGTCTCCTTCGGCGTGATCAGCCAGCGCACCATCAAACCCGGGCAGCTGGGCGGCGCGCTCGTCGGGTTTATCTACTAGGCCTCACCCGCGGCGTTCGCCGGCTCTGCGGGTCGCCTGGCCCACTCGTCTTCCATTGCCTGGACGTCCGGCCTGACCGAGCGCAGCCCGGTGGCGGCGATGATCGCCGCAACGATGAGCAGGGTCGGTGAGGTGATCAGCAGGGCGGCCTGAAGGCTGCCGAGCCGGTCCGCCAGGAAGCCCACGTCGAAGGTCGAGTGCGAGTCGCCGAACACGTGAGCGACGAACAGCAGCATCGTCACGCAGCTCGCGCGCATTGCCGGCGACACCACGTTCTGCGCCACGGCTGTGAACGGGCCCGCGCTCAGGTACAGAGCGATCACGGTGAGCAGGAAGGCCGGGACGAAGATCGGGATCGGCCCGATGTTCAGCGGGGCCAGCAAAGAGATGACGATGAAAACGGCCCCGATCAAGAAGCCCGCGATGCCGACCTGCAGATGGGCGGCAGGGTTCTTTCGCGCCAGGCGGTCCGCGATCCATCCACCCGCCAGGGTGCCGATCAGTCCTCCCAAAACCAGGACCACGCCTGCGAAAAGACCGGCCTGGCTCACCGACAGGTCGAACCTGCGAACCAGCAGGGTGGGCAGCCAGAAGGCGTTCGATGCCAGGACGAAATACAGCGCGGTCTGCGACAGGATCGTGGCGCGCAGGGTGGGAATTCGCATGAGGCTCAGGAACGTGCGCAGGTTCGCATCTCGCGTCTGACTGACGGCAGGCCCTCGTTCCTCGACGCTGCCCCGGAGGGGCTCCCGCAACCCGAACGCCAGGAGCGCGAACAGCAGTCCCGGGATCGCTGCGAAGAAGAAGGCGTTGCGCCAGCCGAACTTATCGGCGATGTAACCGCCGCCGGCGAAACCGACCGCGATGCCGATCGTGCTGCCCACGCCCCATATCGACATCACGCGGCCGCGCTGGTCCTTGGGAAAGTAGTCCGACAACATAGAGGTTCCGGCAGGGTAGTAGCTGGCTTCGCCGATTCCGAGAATCGCCCGGCTCAGGAAGAGCTGGAAGAAGTTGCGTGCAAAGCCGGTGAACAGGGTGGCGAGGCTCCAGATGGCGACCCCGATCCCGACCACGGTCCGGCGCACGCCACGGTCTGCCCAGTATCCGAAAGGAAGGGCGGCAACCGCATAGACGAGCAGAAAAGCCGAGGCCAGGAGTCCGATGTCGGCGTTGCTGAGGCTGAACTCCTTCTGGATGAGGGGGGAGGCCACGGCCGCCACGTACCGATCCATGTAGTTCAGGAAGTTGATCCCCACCATGACGGCAAGGACGTATCGAGCGTAGCCTCGCGCCACGGGGGAATTATGGCGTCGGGAGATCCGCCTGAGCGGGTACGATAGCCGTCGCGCCTCCAACTGGGTGGCGGCACCTGTTGCTGGGTCGGCTGGGCATTGGCGAGCTCAAGTGGCTGTAAACCACCCGCGCAAGCTGTGGGGGTTCAAATCCCTCCCGGCCCACCAATTTTAGACCTCCCGGCCCACCAATCAAGGCCGATCTCGAGTCACCCTTGCCTCGCGAAGCCATCTCTGCAGCCGTCGCGACGGTGCGCGTTACCGATTGGCCGGAATGCGCGTTTAGCGTGGCAACCAAACCGCATCTTCGGGGGAAGAAAGGAGCCGCCTATACAGGCTGTTCTCCAGCCGGTTACGTCAGCTCCGCCTGGCTAGCCGCCTGCCTTGGTCAAAGAGAACAGGCACAGCAGCTCGTACACGATGTTTGCCGCCGCGATCGCCGTGACCTCTGCGTGGTCGTAAGCGGGCGCCACCTCGACCACGTCAGCCCCCGCCAGCCGTAGGCCGCCCAGGCCTCGAATCACAGCGATCGCTTCCCGGCTGCTCCAACCGCCTGCCTCGGGCGTGCCGGTGCCGGGGGCGAAAGCAGGGTCGAGGACGTCGATGTCGAGCGAAAGGTAGACGTGCGCGTCGCCGACGACCTCCCGTATCTCGGATGCGATCGAGGCCGCCCCGCGATCGTCGATCGCCCGTCCATCGATCAGCCGGAAGCCGAGCGCCGCATCATCCGGCAGGTCCTGCGCCGAGAACTGCGGCCCGCGCGTCCCGACGTGCAGCGACCGCTGCAGGTCGAGCAGCCCCTCTTCCGCCGCGCGCCGAAACGGAGTCCCGTGCGTGTAGCGCGCGCCCCCGAAGTACGTGTTCCACGTGTCGAGGTGAGCGTCGAAATGGACGAGGGCCAGCGGACCGAAACGCTTGGACGCGGCGCGTAGCAGCGGCAATGCGATCGTGTGGTCGCCACCGATCGCCATGACATGGGATGCCCGCTCGTAGGTCGCCTTCGCCGCCGCCTCGATCTCGCCGATAGCCTGCTCGATGCCGAAAGGTGTGCACGCAACATCGCCCGCGTCGGCCACCTGCTGCGCGAACGGCTCCGCTTCGGTCCAGGCGTTGAATGGACGGAGCATCCTGGATCCGGACCGGATCGCAGCCGGCCCGAAACGCGCGCCGGGCCTGTACACGACTCCGCTGTCGAAGGGAACGCCCAGGATCGCCACCTCGGCCTTGCCCACCGCGTCCAGCGCAGGCAACCGGGCGTACGTCGCAGGGCCGGCAAACCGCGGCACCTGCATCGGGTCCACAGGCCCGATCACACTGTCGCCACCATCACCCATCGCCGGGAGTCTACTCAAGACGACTATTGGGAGCGGCTCTTGTCCTCCTGAAGGATGTTGCCCCCGTCGACGACGAGGGACTGCCCGGTGATGTAGGACGCGTCGGGCGAAGCCAGGAAGGCCACCGCCGCCGCCACCTCGTCAGGCGTGCCGGCGCGACCGATCGGGGTATTGAGCGAGGCGGAATGCTCAACGTCCGACGAGGACGCGGTCGCGATCCATCCGGGCGCCACAGCGTTGATGGTGATGCCGTTCGCCGCGGTTTCCAGCGCCACCGCCCGCATCATCCCGTCCATGCCGGCCTTCGCCGCGCTGTAGGCCGCCCAGCCGGGGTGGCTGACCAGCGGCCCGGTCACCGAAGACACGTTCACGATGCGGCCGTACTTCCTCTTCACCATTCCGGGCAGCACCGCGCGCGTCATCAGGAACGCGGTGTTCAGGGTGATCTCGATCTGCCGCTGCCAATCCGCGTAACTCATCTGTTGCACGGTCGCGTCCTCCACCGGCCGGCCGGTCTGAGCCATGCCGGCGTTGTTGACCAGCACATCGATGCGGCCCAACTGTTGCAGAACCGACTCGATGAGCTCGCGCACTGCATCTTCGTCAGTGAGGTCCGCCACAAACCCGGCGGCCGTCTTGCCGATTGCGTCCAGCTCGCGAACGCGATCGTGAATGCGATCGGTCGTTGAGGTGATGGCGACGTGGAACCCGGCAAGGTGAAGCCGGCGCGCGATGGCGAACCCGATCCCCGCGTCGCTGCCGGCCCCCGTCACCACCGCAACCTGGCCTTTCACGTGCGTCGGTATTATCGGCGCGCTACAGGGGCAGCTTGCTGACGCTGACCTTCCTGCCGAGCAGAGCCGACATCACGCGTGCCGACTCGGCAGGGTCGCCGCTGGTCCAGAAACGCTCTGTGCCTTTGACGTCGTCCGGCGCGGCTAGCCCGCGATCTACAAGCACGCGCGCGAGCTGGCGTGCAACCGCTTCGCCGGTGTCCACGATCGTGACGCCCTCACCGGCGATCTCTGCGATCAGCGGCCTCAAAAACACGTAGTGCGTCGACCCGAGCACGATCGTGTCGGCGCCCTGGTCGAGCAGGGGCCTCACGTACCCCTCGACCAGCGCGCGCAGCTTGGCGCTGTCGAGGTCAGCCGCCTCGACGTGCTCCACGAGCCCAGGCACAGGCACGCTGATCACGCGCACGTTCCGGCCGAAGCGGTCGAGCAGCGACGCCATGCGGTCGGAGGCGCCCATCGTGGTTGTCACGATCGCGCCGACCACCCCAGACCTGGTCGCCGCCGCCGCCGGCTTGATGCCAGGCTCGATGGCGATGACCGGAATCGTCAGCGTGGCCCGCAGCGCCTCCGCGGAGCCGGCCGTCCCGGTGTTGGAGCCGATCACTATCGCCTTCACCCCCTGCCCGACGAGGAAGCCCGCGATCTCGAGCCCGCGCACGCGGATGAACTCGGCAGGCTTGTCGCCCCATGGCGCGTTGGCGGAGTCGGCGACGTAATCGATCGACTCCGCGGGCATCGCCGCTCGGATTTCGCGCAGCACCGACAAACCGCCGACGCCGGAGTCGAAGATGCCGACCGGCTGGCTGCTCACCACGACAAAGACTAGATTCCCGTCAAGATCACCGTATGCGCAAGGTGATCTATTCGATGATGACGTCGCTCGATGGCTTCATCGAGCGAACACCCCCCGCGGATGCCCGCCCCAATGACCCCACCCTTCTCGACTGGGTCATCATCGACGAGGAGCTCCACTCGTTCGCCAACGCGGAGGCGCGCGAAGCCGGGGCTTTTCTCTACGGCCGGCGGCTGTACGAGAACATGGCCGCCTTCTGGCCGACCGCCGAAGCGCTGCCCGACATGCCCGGCTACGTCTTCGACTTCGCCCGGATCTGGAAATCGAAGCCCAAGATCGTGTTCTCCAGGACACTCGACAAGGTTGAGTGGAACAGCCGGCTGGTCAAAGAAGACGTGGCCGAGGAGGTCGAAAGGCTCAAACAGGAACCGGGCGGCTACCTCACGGTGGGCGGCGCCAACCTGGCGTCGACGTTGATCGACCTCGGCTTGATCGATGAGATCAGGCTCATCGTCCACCCTGTCGTCATCGGGAGCGGGACGCCGTTCTTTCCACCGGTACCCAACACCATGAACCTGCGTCTGCTCGAAACGATAACGTTCGGCTCGGGAGTGGTTTATCTCCGCTACGACGTAAACAGGTAGGGCCTTTCAGGCCGCTCTGCGCATCATCGAGATTTCCCAGAAGACGCCCGCTCGCGTGACCGATCGCTTGAGGCCGTGCGACTCGCCGATCGCCGAGATCTGCGCCACCGGGTGCAGAAATATTCGAAACTCACGTCGAGTCATGGCCATGCCCACGTTGGCCATCCACACCATGACTTTCGTCCACCATCGCTCCTTTGGAAAGCTCATGACCAGTAACTGTCTCGCGTGGCCGGCGGCCAGGCTCTCGAGTCGCTGCAGGTCCGGATAGCAGCACACCACCCGGTTCATCACGACGATGTCGGCAGCCTCGACTTCGGCCGCAGCCTCGACGAAGTCCATCACCTTGCGTTCGACTCGATCCTGCAGCCCGGCCTCGCGCAGCAGCTCGGCGGCGCTCTCCTCGTATGACGGAGTGAGCTCCACGCTGACAGCCCGGGCGAGGCCCACCTTCAAGAGCTCGATCTGGATCGCGCCGATGCCGCCGCCCACCTCGAGCAGCGTCAAACCCTCAACGCCCCGCTCCTTCAGCAGGTCCACGATCTGGCGAGAGGTGGCGTCCGGACCATTGCGACGGTAGTCGCGCGCCTGCGCTCGCGCCCCGCGCTCGCTGAACATCTGCCGGTATCCCTTGGGTGTGCAGCAGTCGCTCACCAGACAGAGTATTGCGCGCGGCTAGCATGAGCTGGTCACGCGACTCGAAATCCCCTAGGGTCGGAGGTACGGCTTCGGCGAGCCGCCCTGATTCGGCGCACTCAAACCACTTCGTAACGGACGGGCACCATCCTCATCGAGGTCTTCGGGGGCCGGCTGTACTTGCGCTTCTGCCGGGGCGGCAGCTTGAGCGACTCTTCGTGCGGCACCTCGCTGTACGGGATCTGCTTGAGGAAGTGCGTGATCAGGTTCAGGTGGGCCGCGCGCTTGTTGTCCGTCTCGACGACATGCCATGGCGCCTCTTTGATGTCGCTGAACTTGAACATCTTGTCCTTGGCCTCGGAGTAGTCGACCCAACGTGCGCGAGCCTGCAGATCCATCGGGCTCAGCTTCCATCGCTTGCTCGGGTCCTTGATGCGGGCCTTGAACCGGCGCTCCTGCTCATCGTCGCTCACGGACAGCCAGTACTTGATGAGGATGATTCCAGACCTCACCAGCATCCGCTCGAACTCGGGGCACGCGCGCTTGAACTCCTTGTACTCCTCGTCCGTGCAGAATCCCATGACGCGTTCGACACCCGCGCGGTTGTACCAGCTCCTATCGAACAGGACCATCTCGCCCGCCGATGGCAGGTGTTCCGCGTACCGTTGGAAGTACCACTGCGTCCGCTCTTTTTCAGTCGGGGCGGTTAGGGCCGCGACCCGGCAGACGCGAGGGTTGAGCAGCGCCGTTATCCGTTTGATCACGCCGCCCTTGCCGGCCGTGTCCCGTCCTTCGAACAGCACCACAACGCGAAGGTTGTGGTGGCGGATCCATTCCTCCAGCTGGACGAGCTCGACCTGGAGGCGTCGAAGCTCCTTTTCGTACTTCTTTTTCTCGAGCTGCTTCGGCGACCCGGCGCGCTTTGCCGGCTTCGCCTTTCCGCTCTTCTGGTCGGTCATTTTTGGAGCTTCCGTAGGCTACTCCGAGTCGCACAGGAAGTGAACGTCCAAACGCTACGTGGCCGATGATGGGAGCAGGGTGAAGGCACTGGTCTGGCGTGGCCCGAACTGGATGACTGTGGACGAGGTTCCCGAACCGCGTCCCAAGGCCGGCGAGGCCCTCGTCCACAGCGAGGCGACCGGTATCTGCGGCTCCGAGGTCGAAGGCTACCTGGGCATGATGTCGAACCGCGTGCCCCCACTGGTCATGGGTCACGAGTTCGCCGGCACCGTCACCAAGGTGGGGGAGTCCGTCGATCGCACCTGGCTCGGCAAGCGCGTGGCCGTCAACCCGATCGTCGGTTGCGGGCGCTGCACCCACTGCGCGAGTGGCGGTCGCAACCTCTGCCCTGAGCGGTACTTGCTGGGCGTCGGGGTGCCTGGCGGCTTCGCCACCACCGTCTCCGTGCCGGAGCGCTGCCTTTTCGAGATGCCGGCCGGCATGGACGCCCGCCTCGGCGCGCTCGCTGAGCCGCTGGCCAACGGGGTCCACGCCATCCGTCAGGGCGCGCCCGATGGCGCCAGGACCGCCGCCGTCATCGGCGCGGGGACGATCGGGCTTGGCTGCATGCAGGCGGCCCTGCTCCATGGCATTGCCTCCATCACCATGATCGAGCGCCACCCGATGCGGCGCGAGCACGCGACGCTCCTGGGCGCCCACGCCAGCCACGCCACGGCAGAAGGCCTGCGGCTCGCCGTCGACCTGGTGGTCGACGCTGTCGGTTCGGAGGCAACGCGTCTCCTCGCCCTCGATCTGCTGAACCCAGGGGGCACCGCTGTGTTCATCGGCATGCACAGCGATGAGACGCCGCTGCCGTGGCGGAGGGTGATCCGTGGCAACCACACGATCCGCGGTGTGTTCGCATATTCGGACGCGGACTTCCAGCAGTCCATCGATTGGCTGGCGCAAGGCAAGGCCGGCATCGGCGACCTCAAGGCGGTGCTGCCGCTGGAAGAGGGCCCGGCGGCCTTTGCGGTGCTGGCGAAAGGGCCGACCGACGACATCAAGGTGTTCCTCAGTGCCTGAATCGCTGGCCGGCAAGGTCGCCATCGTCACGGGCGGCGGCAGCGGCATTGGCGCAGCCATCGTCGCGAGCCTCACCGACGTGGGTGTCACCTGCCACGCGATCGGGCGCCGAGGGCCGGTGAAGCTCGACGTTACGGACCAGCCCGCGGTTCAACGTTTCGTTGATTCGCTGGACCGCCTCGACATCCTGGTCTGCGCGGCGGGCGACAACGTGCCGCGGCGACGGCTCGAGGAGATCACGCCCGAGGTGTGGAACCACCTCATCGCCGTCAATCTCAGCGGGGCGTTCTATTTCATCAACGCCGGGCTTCGCAAGCTGCGCGAGGCGCGAGGCGACGTCCTGCTGATCGGGAGCGTTTCGGGACAGTGGCCGGACCTGAGCGGCCCCGCGTATGCAGCGAGCAAGGCGGGGATGAACGCCCTCGCCGCGACGGCGGGCTTCGAGGAGCACATGAACGGCCTGCGCTTCTCGGTCATCAAACCCGGACTCGTCAACACCCCGTTGTTGCTCAAGCGGCCGTCACCGCCGCCGGCCGAGCTGGCTGAAGCGATGCTCCACCCGGAGGACGTGGCCGAGGCGTGCCTCATGCTGTTGCGTCTCCCACGACGCGCTCACATCCCGGAGCTGACCATCGTGCCGACCCGGCTGCAGGCATTGGGCAAGACGTCGGTGCCGTACCCCACGCCCGCCCCCGAGTAGCGTCGTGGCCGCGGGCGGGTACGTCGTCGCCCTCGACGTGGGCAGCTCGTCTGTAAGGGCCATCCTCCACGACACGCGAGCGCGCCCGATTCCAGGCATGGAGGTCCACATTCCTCATGCCGTACGCGTTAAGCCCGATGGGACGGCCGAGGTCGATGCCGACACGCTCGTCGCGCTGGTCTCGCGCGCCGTCACTGAGGTGCTCGCGCTGGCGGGTCCCGCCAGGGCGAAACGGATAGTCGCCGTCGGCCTGTCGACGTTCTGGCACGGGCTGGTGGTTGCAGACGAGGCAGGGCACGCTCTGACACCGGTCTACCTTTGGTCCGACAGCCGCAGCGTGGCGGCCGCTGTGAGGCTCCGCAAGCGCCTCGATGCCGAGCAGATCCGGCTGCGCACAGGGTGCCCGATCCACCCCAGCTACTGGCCCTCGAAGCTGGCGTGGCTCAAGGTGGTCCGGCCCGACCTCTGGAAACGGCCGGTGCGCTGGCTCAGCTTCGGCGACCTCCTCTACTGGCGGCTCTTCGCCAGGCTCGGGACGAGCCTTTCGATGGCATCGGCCACGGGCCTCTTGCGGCTCGACGATTGCGAGTGGGACGCAGAGTTGCTCGCTGAGCTGCGCATCCACCCAGGCAGCCTTCCGCCGATCGGCCTGATGGAGCAAGGCCTGGCCGCCGTCTACGCCCGCAAATGGCCGGCGCTCGCCGGCGTGCCGTGGCTGCACGCGGTGGGTGATGGAGCGCTGGCGAACCTCGGCAGCGGATGCATCACGCCAAACCGGCGCGCCTTGACCATCGGCACCTCGGGCGCGCTTCGTCTCATGCACCGCGCTCCTCGCGGCAAGCTGCCGGCGGGCCTGTGGTGCTACCGACTCGACGCGGACAGGCTGGTCACCGGAGGCGCCCTCAGCAATGGAGGCAACCTCCACGCGTGGCTGCTGGAGACCCTGCGCCTCGATGGCGGCGCTCTCGAGGCCAGGTTGCGGCGGATGGCGCCCGCGGCGCATGGCTTGACCTTCCTGCCTCACCTGGCCGGCGAGAGAAGCCTGGGCTACGCGCCACATGCGTTTGGCGCAATCTCGGGATTGACCTCGGTCACCACGCCCGAAGACATCGCGCGGGCGGGCCTCGAGGCGGTGGCCATCGAGTGCGCGCGGATCAGCCGCAGGCTGGACGAGGTCGCCCCCGGCTCGTCACGCCTGGTCGCGAGCGGCGCCGCCCTTCTGAGCTCGCCGGCGTGGATGCAGATGATGGCGGACGCGATCGGTCGCCGGGTCGTGGCGGGGAGGCCAAAGGAAGCGTCCAGCCGAGGGGCGGCGGTGTTCGCGCTGGAGTCCCTGGGCCTGGCCAAGGCAGAGCACCTGGACCCGGGAGAAGGCCGCGCGTTCACCCCAAACAAGGTCTCCACGATGGCCTACCGGAAAGCGGAGAAGCGCCAAGAAGCGCTGTACAAAGCCCTAATCGGTTAGACCGAAATTCAGCCGGTTACTCGCCCTCGGCCTGACGGACTCGCTGGCTCAGCACCTGCATGAGCCGGAAAGCCACCTCGGGGTGCTCGGCCATGAAGGACTTGAAGCCCCACTCGGGGATCGTGGCCAGCGACACCGGCGTGTCAGCCTTTACCGTCGCACTGCGGCCCTCGTGGTCGAGCAGCGCCATCTCGCCGAACGAATCCCCCGGCCGGAGCTTTCGCGTCTTGCCGTGGACGGTGGTGACGGTCACGGTGCCGTCGGTGATGATCATGAAACCGACTCCGCCATCCCCCCTCACCACGATCTCGTGGCCGGCAGGATGCTCAACCACTTTCAGCTGGCGCTCAATCTTCTTGATCTCCCCGTCGGGCAAGCCCTGGAACAGCTTGGCGGATTTGATATCGGTCATGTCCCAGATACTATGCGGCCTCCGGAGGTTCTGGACAAGATCAGCTCGCCCGCATGTCGACCTTGATGCCGCGTGGCAGGGCGCCCAACTTCACGCTCGTGCCTTCGACCAGAAAGTCGATGCGATGTCCGGCGAAATGCAGGCCGGTCACCTCGAGCCGCCTCCACAGAGGCGTCTCGACCGGTGCGATCCGCAGGCGCCCGCGACCGGCGTCGGCCTCGAGCCCAAGCAGCGCCGTGACCAGCTGGAACGGGGAGCCTGCCGCCCACGCCTGGGGGCTGCAGCTGTTTCGGTAGCTCTCAGGTGGGGAGTCCGACTCGCGGTCAGTTCCACACCACAGCTCTGGCAGCCGGCGCTCAGGAAACGCCATCCCGGCCTGCAGGACCGCGCGAGCGACCTGCTCGGCCTCATTCGGAAAGCCTGACCGCCTGAGGCCGGCAGCCGCCATCGCGCTGTCGTGCGGCCACACAGAGCCGTTGTGGTAGCTGCACGCGTCGTAGTCGACCTCGTTGGTGGAGAGTGTTCGAACCCCCCAGCCCGAGAACAGCTCAGGCGAAAGCATGCGCGCAGCGACCGCGGCGGCTCGTCTCTGCGGCAGGATCCCCGCCCACAGGCAATGACCGGGATTGGAGGTGATCTGCTCAACGGGCCTTTTCGCGCCATCGAGGGCGTGGGCGACGTAGCCCTCTCGCGCCACCCAGAAATCAGTGTCGAACCGCCGTCGCAGCTGGGCGGCCCTGGTCTTCAGATCGGGCCGTCTGCGTGCCATCCCGAGCAGGCCGCGGTACAGGTAGCCCTGGACCTCACAGAGCGCGATCGGGTGCGGGGCAACCGAACCGTCGGCGTGATTCAGCGAGTCATCCGAGTCCTTCCACCCCTGGTTGCGAGCGCGACCTCCGGGATATTCGATGTAGCCGTCGCCATCCCGGTCGCCAAACTTCTCGCACCAGCCAAGCGCTGCCTCGGCAGCCGGCCACAGCTCCTCCACCATGCCGGCGTCGCCAGTCCAATCGAAAGCTTCAGCCAGGACGCAAAGAAAAAGGGGTGTGGCGTCGATCGTTCCGTAGAGGATGTCAGGCCATAGCCCGCGCTCGACGGCCTCGCCCGACCGGACCTCGTGGAGGATCTTGCCTGGCTCCTCCTCGCGTTCCTGGTCGATGCGCTGTCCCTGGTGCGCGGCGAGGTAGCGAAGGACGCCGCCGGCGACCTCTGGGTTGGTGGGCAGCATCTGCAGTGCCGTGATGAGCCCATCGCGCCCGAAGGGCACTGCGAACCACGGCAGGCCCGCGGTCGGATACAGGCCGGTTGGGTAGCGTTCGACGAGCATCCGCAGGTCGTCGCGACTCTGATCGAGGAGCTCATTGAGAGCGGAGTTGTCAGTTCGAAACGACGCACAGTCGCTCGCCCATCTGCGATACGAAGCCACCACGCGGGCAAGGCCGGAGTCGAAGCCTTCCGACTCCCCCCGTACCGGCATCACCTCGACGTCGATCGTGAATTTCTCGCCCGGCGCCAGCTTGAGCCGGTGCCTGGTGCCGGCGGGTTCGATGACGATCTCAGTACACCGTTCGTTATCGTCGTGCGGCCCGATTCGCAGACCGTTTGAGGTCTGGGCTGCCGGCGCGGGCGCGCGAGGCAGGTTCACGACCCCCCGGACGGCCATCATGGCGGCGAAGTCGGCGGCGAACACGAGCTCCAGGTCGGCGTCGGCGGGGTCTGGACCCGAATTGTGGAAAGTGATGCGCTCGTGCAGGCCGCGCTCGACGTAACGGTCGCGCTGCACCCGCAGAGGACCTGCCGCCAGCTCGAACGATAAGCAACCGTCCTCCGTCCGAAGGTCGACCAGGTCAGGCTCGCGACCATCGAGCAGCAGCCGGTACTCGGACAGAAAACGAGTGTCAGCGAACCACAGTCCGTGTCCGTCGATGCTGTCGGGCCGCATGGAGCCGTCGAGGCCGGACGCGGCGAAGTAGCCGTCCTGCTTGAGAATCGCCCGTTGGACTGGCTGCTGCGGCGTGCGTGGGCTGAGGTGCCGGTCGTCCGCCTTCGAGGCGTGCTGAATGTCGGCGACAACGCCGCGAAGCACGGCCCCAAGGCCCCAAGCTGATTCCAGAGGCGGGCCCATTCTGTCTTCCGCATAAGAATGATGGATATGCGCGGACTTCCGAGGCCCGAATATCCCCGCCCGAGCTTCAGGCGGCGCGACTGGGTGAACCTCAACGGCGAGTGGGACTTCGGGGCCGGCGCCTCCAGGAATTTCGACCGGCGCATCCTGGTTCCGTTCTGTCCGCAGTCCGAGCTGTCAGGGCTTGGAGTGCGCGTGCCGGGCGACGTGCTGTGGTACCGCCGGAGCTTTGACGCCCCGGACGCCGCCCGCCTGTTCATGCATTTCGGCGCTGTCGACTATCGCGCCACCGTCTGGGTGAATGGCGATGAGGTCGCGACCCATGAGGGAGGACACACGCCCTTCTCCGCCGACATCAGCCGCTTCGCCGGCCGGCCCGACAACATCGTGGTCGTTCGCGCCGAAGACCCGTTGGCGGATCTGACGATCCCGCGCGGCAAGCAGTACTGGAAGGAGACGTCCGAAGAAATCTTCTACACGCCGACGAGTGGGATCTGGCAGACGGTGTGGCTCGAGCCGATGCCTGAGCGCTCGATTACCAACCTGGTGCTGCGGCCGAACCTCGATGCTGCAGCCGTCGACATCGAGGTGGTCGCCGACGGCGGCGTCGATGCGGTGATCACATTGGACGGAGACCCGGTTGGACGTTGGCGCGGCTCTGACAGGGGGCGGATCGCGCTCGACCGCGTGGCGCCGTGGAGCCCGGAGGAGCCGCACCTCTATGAGGTCGACGTCAGCATGCTCGACGGCACCGATCGCGTGGTGACGTATTTCGGCTTGCGCAAGGTCGAGACGAAGGACGGACAGGTCTGGCTCAACGGGGAACCTTACGTGCAGCGCCTGGTGCTCGACCAGGGCTATTTTCCCGGCGGCTTGCTAACGGCCGGCGCCGATGCGGAGCTGCGGCGCGACATCGAGCTGGCCAAGTCGATGGGGTTCAACGGGGCCCGCAAGCATCAGAAGGTCGAGGACCCACGCTGGCTTTACTGGGCCGACACGCTCGGCTTTCTGGTCTGGGCCGAGATGGCCGATTTCCACGAGCGCTCGCCCGATGCGGAGCGGCGTTTGACCGCCGAATGGCGCGAGGCCGTCCTCCGCGACCGCCACCACCCATCGATCGTCGCGTGGGTGCCGATGAACGAGAGCTTCGGCCTGGGGCAGGTCCCGCCCGCGGCTTTCCTGGACCACCTTTATGAGCTCACTTATGCGTTGGACGGCACGCGGCCCGTCATGTCAAACGACGGTTGGGAGCACGCCACGAGCGACCTCTGCACGCTGCACGACTACGGCTCAGCCCAAGAGCTGGCCGAGCGCTACCGAACCGTGGAGTCCGCGCTCGCGTCCGAGGGTCGCGAGCATCCGATCTACCTACCCGGCCATGCGTACCACGGCGAGCCGATCGTCGTCAGCGAGTTCGGCGGGATTGCGCTGTCCGGCTCAGGCGGCTTTGGTTGGAACGAGGCAGCGGGGCCCGAGGCCCTGGTCACGAACTACCGGGAGATGGTGGCGGCGCTGATGGCGCCGGGCCCGGTCGAAGGGTTCTGCTACACCCAGCTCACCGACATCGAGCAGGAGAAGAACGGCCTGCTCACGGAAGACCGGCAGCCGAAGGCCGACCCCGCGGTGCTCCGTCAGATCACGCAAACGCCGAAGCGGCGCTAGCCGGCGCCAAAACCCGACCATTCGGGCACATATCGTCGTATCCCGCGTAATGGCTACAGCCAAAAGGGCACAAATGGTCGCACTCCCGCGCGGCCGCACGTCCCCAGCGAAGTTACGCCGTCGCCCGCTCCGGCAGAGCTCGCGCCCGAGCCACAGCGCCCAGCCACGCCGCGCTCGGTTTCGGATACCTCGCGAACGTGTGCCGGTCGACAGCCACCAACCCAAAGGTGGGCCCATAGCCGAACGCCCACTCGAAGTTGTCGAGCAGCGACCAGTGCAAATAGCTCCGCACGTCGATTCCCTCGGCCATGCACGCCTGGACCTCGCGGAGCGCCGTGTCGATGTACGCGACGCGCTTCTCGTCGATCGAGGTGGCGATCCCGTTCTCGGTGACCAGGATCGGGATCCCCCCGGTGCTCTTCCAGGCGCGCCGGATCGCCCCGCCGAGCGCCTGCGGGTAGTACTCGTACCCCATCTGAGTCGTGTCGTCCGCCTCTTCGATCTCGCGCGTCCAATCGCTCCAGTCGTGGCCCGGGCTGCGCGGGCCTTCAGGCCCGATCCGAAACCGCGTGTACGTCTGCACCCCGATGAAATCGTCGCGACGCGCCAGGTCGAAGAACCTGTCGTTGATAAGCGACTCGACCTCCAGCGACGAGTTCCCTGGCTCCGCGCCGTCCTCGTACTGAATGTCGGGGATCGCCAGCGTCACCCCGACCGGCGCGCTGGTGTGCGCCCTGATCGCCGCGGCGCCTGCCGCGTGCGCCTCCAGCAGGTTGTCGACGGCGGCCTCCGCGCCCGCGTTGTCGTCGGTGTGCCCGGGGGGATTGATGCCCAGGAGGTACCCGCTCTGTCCGAGGCCCTGAGGCTCGTTCATCGTGCATGCGACCCCGATGGCATCCCCCAGCGCCGCTGCGGCGCGATTGCAGTAGCGCTCGAACAGCGAAGGGAATTGCTCGGATGCGAAACCGCCAAGGTCGAGCACCCACTTCGGCAACGTGAAGTGATGGAAGGTCAGGATCGGCGTCATGGAATAGCGGTGGCAGGCCTCCAGCATGCGGCGGTAGTGGTCGAGCTGCGCGGTCGAGAACTCGCCTTCGGCCGGCTCGATGCGCGCCCACTCGATGCCGAAACGGAAGGCGTTCATGCCAAGGCCGGCCAGCATGGCGATGTCGTCTTCGTACCGGTGGTAGAAGTCGCAGGCGTCGCCCGATGGCTCCCGGCAGAGCGTCCCTTCGCGATGCTCCCACCACCACCAGTCGCTGTTCGTGTTGCCGCCCTCGACCTGGTGGGCGCCGACCGCCGCGCCAAAGAGGAAACCGTCGGGGAAGGTGTTCGACATAGCCGGCCAATCTAGCACTCCTCAGCAGCCCTCCACAGACCGTCTAACTCGCCGTTCGACACGTTTCAGGCTCCGAGTTATGATCCTGGGAATCGGATAGGGGCCCGACGGGGCGTTTTGGGGGTGTTTGATGATCGGTCGTAAGTTCGCAAGCTTGGTTGGTCTGGCGATGGCCGCAGTTCTCGTGCTCGTTGGTTGCGGCACGAGCTCAACAGCCGGTAAGGGCACTGTCCACATCCTGGCTGTCTGGTCAGGCGCGGAGCAGGACTCTTTCAAGGCCGTGATCGCGCCATTCGAGGCGTCGACCGGTATCAAGGTCCAGTACGAGAGCACCCGCGACGTTGACGCTCTCCTGCAGACACGGCTCGCGGCCGGCAACCCGCCTGAAATCGCTTCGCTACCGAGTCCGAGCACGCTGACCAAGCTGGCGGGCCAGGGAAAGCTGGTTCAGCTTGACAACGGCATCCTCGACATGACGACCTTCAACGCTCAGTACGCTCCCGGTTGGATCGACCTGGGCAAGGTCAACGGCAAGCTCTACGAGATCTTTGCCTGGGCCGCCGTCAAGGGCCTCGTCTGGTACAACCCGACGAAATTCACCGCCAAGGGTTACCAGGTGCCCACCAATTGGCAAGACCTGATGACTCTGTCAAGCACCATCAAGAGCGGCGGAACGACGCCCTGGTGCATCGCCGTCGAGAACGGAGCCGCCTCGGGTTGGGCGGGAAGTGACTGGGTCAAGGAGATCGTCCTCAGCCAGGCCGGCCCCGATGTGTACAACAGCTGGTGGCAGGGCAAGACCAAGTGGACGGACCCGGCCATCAAGGCCGCGTGGCAGACATGGGGGACCGTCCTCGGCCCCAACAACTCCAACGTCTACGGCGGCAAGAACTACATCCTCTCCACCAGCTTCGCCAACGGCGGCGACCCGATGTTCAAGAACCCGCCCAAGTGCTACATGCACAACCAGGCCTCGTTCATCACCGACAACTTCGTCAAGCAGGACAAGGCCGTGCCGGGCACCGACTTCAAGTTCTTCCCGCTTCCTGACGTCAACGCCCAGTACGCGGGCGCTCACGTGGGCGCGGGCGACGCGTTCTCCATGCTCAAGGACACGCCGCAGGCTCGCCAGCTCATCAAGTACCTGACCACGCCCGACGCGCAGGCCATCTGGGTCAAGCGCGGTGGCAAGCTCTCGCCCAACAAGACCTTCGACCTCGCCAACTACCCCGACGACATCACCAAGCAGGTCGCCCAGGTCATGACCGGGGCGAAGATCTTCGCGTTCGACGCCGGCGACCTCATGCCGACCACGATGCGGGACGCGTACTGGGCGGCCGTGCTCAGTTTCGTCGCCGATCAGTCGAAGCTGGATTCGATACTGGCCCATCTCGACTCGGTGCAGGCAACGGCATATAAGTAATAGGTAGGACGTAGGACGTAGGGGCATCTAAGCCGTGGATTTCAGCCAGCTGTTGGCGGATGTTCCAACTCTCGTTGCAGTCATCGTCGGCGTGCCTGTGGTACTCGCCGCCTACATCATTGGCGGCGAGTATCTGGTGCGCTTGCTCCCGGACAAAGCCAGGCCTTCGGTAAGGCCGTGGATCTGGGTAGGTCCGGCGCTGGCGTTCGTAGGGGTATTCCTCGTTTACCCCGTGTTTGGCACCGCCTACAGGAGTCTTTTCGACCTCAGCGGTGACAATTTCGTCGGCCTCAGCAACTACGCCAACCAGCTCAGCGGCTTTCCAGCCGGGGGCGCCTGGATTGCAATCCGAAACAACCTCTATTGGCTCGCCTTTTTCACGATCCTCGTGCTGCTGTTCGGCCTGCTCTTCGCAGTGCTCACCGACCGCGTGCCATATGAAAGCCCCATCAAGTCCCTGATTTTCATGCCGATGGCGATCTCGTTCGTGGCCATCGCCCTGATCTGGAAGTTCATGTACAGCTACCAGCCGCCAGGCGAGCCGCAGACCGGAACCGTCAACGCCATACTCGCAGTCTTCCACCAGGATCCGAGGATCTGGGTCCAGGACCCTAATCTCGCCAACCAGGCCTTGATCGTGGCCGCCGTCTGGGGTTTCGTCGGCTTCGCGATGGTGATCCTTTCGGCCGCGCTGAAGGGCATCCCGGGTGATCTGCTCGAGGCGGCGCGCGTCGACGGCGCGGGCGAGCTCACGATTTTCCGACGCATCATCTTTCCGCTGATGATGCCGACCATCGTCGTGGTCGGGACCACGTTGGTCATCTTCGCCCTCAAAGCGTTCGACATCGTGTACGTGATGACCAACGGCAACTACGACACCGACGTCCTGGCCAACCGCATGTACAAGCTTCTGAATGCTGCGCAGGACTACGGCAACGCCAGCGCGGTCGCGATCATCCTGGTCGCCGCGGTGATCCCGGTGCTCATCTTCAATTTGCGACAGTTCAGGGCGGTGGAGGCACGGCGATGACGATTGCCAGCGAGCAGATCGCCACACCGGCCGCCGAGAGGAGATTCTCGCCGGAGTGGCTCGGGCAAGGTTTCTCGAAAGTACTCCTCCACGTTGTCGTCATCGGGATCACGTTGATCTGGATCATTCCGACGTTGGGCCTGTTCGTCAGCTCCTTCAGACCGCTCGACCAGTTCACGGCCAGCGGCTGGTGGACGGCCCTGGTGCCGCCATTCAAGTTCACGCTGGACAACTACACAGGCGTCCTCGACGCCAGCAACCTCGGCCAGAGCTTCTTCAACAGCTTCATGATCACCATCCCGGCCACCGTGATCCCGGTGACCATCGCCGCATTCGCCGCCTACGCGTTCTCCTGGATGAAGTTCTGGGGCCGCGACTTTTTCTTCCTCGCGTTGGTGGGACTCCTGGCCGTCCCGCTCCAGGGGACCTTCGTGCCGATCCTGAAGCTGTTCGTCCAGCTCGGGCTCACGGCAGACAAGGTCGGTTTCGTGGGCCTCTGGCTCGTGCACACCGGCTACGGCCTTCCATTCGCGATCTACCTGCTGGCGAACTTCTTCCGAGCCCTTCCGACCGACCTGTTCGAGTCGGCTGAGATCGACGGCGCGGGCACCCTCACCGTGTTCTTTCGGATCGTGCTTCCTCTATCGGTGCCGGCGATCGCCTCACTGGTCATCTTCCAGTTCCTGTGGATCTGGAACGACTATCTGGTCGCACTTATATACGTGGGCAGCACAGCGGAGGTCGCGCCGTTGACTGTGACGCTGGCCAACCTCGTCGGCTCCAAAGGCCAGGACTACCAGCTGCTGACCGCTGCCGCCTTCTTCTCGATGGTGGTGCCGCTCATCGTGTTCTTCAGCCTCCAGCGATACTTCGTCCGCGGCATCCTTGCCGGGTCGGTTAAGGGGTAATAGAAAGAAATGGCATCAGTCACCTTCGACCACGTTGTGAAGCGATACACGGCGGATCTGACCGTCGTGAAAGACTTCAACGTCGAGATCAAGGACAAGGAGTTCATGGTCCTGGTCGGCCCCTCCGGATGCGGCAAGTCGACGGCGTTGCGCATGCTGGCCGGCCTGGAAGCGATAAGCGAGGGACAGATCCGCATCGGCGACCGCGTCGTCAACGACATCGCCGCCAAGGACCGCGACATCGCGATGGTCTTCCAGTCCTACGCGCTTTACCCGCACATGAGCGTCTACGACAACATGGCCTTCCCGCTCCAGATGCAGCATCTGAAGAAGCCGGATATCGATAAGCGGGTCAAGAGCGCGTCTGGCATCTTGGGCCTCGACAATTTCCTCCAGCGCAAACCGCGAGCGCTGTCTGGAGGCCAGCGCCAGCGCGTTGCCCTCGGCCGCGCGATCGTGCGCAACCCCAAGGTCTTCCTGCTCGACGAGCCGCTGTCGAACCTCGACGCCAAGCTGCGCGGCCAGACGCGCATCGAGCTGCAGAAACTGCACCGCGACCTGGAAACCACGTTCATCTACGTCACGCACGACCAGGTCGAGGCGATGACCATGGGCGACCGCATCGCGATCATGAACGCGGGCATCCTCCAGCAGGTGGGCACCCCTGGTGAGATCTACGACCACCCGGCCAACCTCTTCGTCGCCGGCTTCATCGGCAGCCCGACCATGAACTTCGTCCCGGCGACGACAGAAAACGGTTCGGCGAAGGCGTCGGGTTTCTCGGTGAAGCTGCCGAAAGCGGTTTCGGCGACCAGGGGCACGCTCGGTTTCCGGCCGGAGGCGCTGACCGACCGCGTCGCCGATGAGGCCAGCTCCATGCAGATGAAGGTCGACGTGGTCGAGCGCCTCGGTTCCGACCAGTTCCTCTATGGGAAGGTGGGAAGCGACTCGGTCACCGCCAGGGTCGATCCCCGCATGAAGGTCGACCCGGGCGACACCGTCAAGCTCGGCCTGGACACGCGCACGCTGCACTTCTTCGACGCCGAGACCGAGCTCGCCCTGCTCTAGCTCCGTGTTCGGCTAGGTCTCCCATGGAGACCCTGCGTGCGCGCGATGATTTCGACAGCGCGCGTTTCAAGGCGTTTCGCCGGGCGATCCGGGCGGCGCTCACGCGGCGCAAGCAGCGCCTGCTCTCGCTTGACCGGGTGCTGGCGGCGGCAGGCCTCGAGGGCAAGTCGTTCGGCGGCGTGCAGGAGATCCCGCTCGACCGGGTCGTCGGGTCTGCGGCCGCCGACGCCAAGGCTCACGATTTCGACCCCGGGTTCCTTCCCGTCAACAGGCGGCTCAGAGACCGGTGGACACGGATCTATACGGCGATGGTGGAGGGCGACGAGCTGCCGCCAATCGACGTGTACAAGCTCGACGATTATTACTACGTGATCGATGGGCACCACAGGGTCTCGGTGGCTCGAAGCCTGGGTCGCCAGGAGATCAACGCGCGCGTGATCGAGGTCAAGACCCGCGCGCCCGTGGGCTCCCATGTCGACGGGGCGGCGCTCTTGAGGGCAGCCGAGTACTCTGCATTCCTTGAAACCACCCAGCTGCACCGCACCCGGCCCGAGGCGCGGCTCGAGTGCAGCCGGCTGGGTCGTTACGACGAGGTCCTCAAGCACATCCTCGGCCACCGGTACTTCCTGGGGCTCGAGCAGGGCCGAGAGGTCCCGCTGGCCGACTCTGCGGCCAGCTGGTACGACAACGTGTACACGCCCGTCATCAAGCTCATCCGCAAATACCGGGTGCTGGAGCTGATGCCGGGCTGGACCGAGGCCGACCTTTACGTGGAGATCACCAGGCGCTGGCTTCAGCTCAGCGTGGAGGGCGCGCCCTCGGGCCCAGACCCGGCCCTGCATTCGCTGCTGGACGACGAGTCCCGCAGCGTCTGGGAGCGGCGTCGGACGCTCAAACTGGACGCCGAACCATGATCGGGCTGATCTTTGGGCCTCCCGGTAGCGGCAAGGGCACGCAGGCGGCTCACGTGGAACGGGAGTTCAAGCTCTCGCACCTGTCGACGGGCGACATCCTGCGCGCTGAGGTGGCGCGTGGCACTGAGATCGGCAAGGAGGCCGAGCGGATCATGCGCGCCGGCGACCTCGTGCCGGACGACCTCATCATCCGCATCGTTCAGGGCATCCTGCGCGACCCCGACGTCAGCTCGGAGGTGTTGCTGGACGGTTTTCCGCGCACCATCGAGCAGGCGAAGGCGCTCGACCAGATGCTGGCGCAGGAGGGCCACAAGGTCGACTTCGTCATCGCCTTCAAGGTGCCGGAGGACGTGCTGATCGAGCGGCTCCTGCACAGGGCGGAGGTGGAGGGGAGGGCCGACGACACGCGCGAGGCGATCACGGAGCGCATGCACGAGTACCGGACCCTGACGGCGACAGTCCTGGACCACTACCGCAAGGCGGCCGTCAAGGTGCACGAGATCGACGGGGTGGGGGAGGTCGGCGAGGTCTTCGACCGGATCAGTGAAGCCCTTCATCAAGCCAAATAGGAAATGGCTCGATATAACCAATTGGTTATAATCGGCCCGCATGACCAAGTCCGAAGTCGGCTTGATCCTCGCGGAAGCCAGGCACCGCTCAGGCAAGACCCAGGCAGATTTAGCCAAAGCAATGGGGACGCGCCAGCCCGCGATCGCCCGTGCGGAGGCGGGTCTTCGAATGCCGACCCTGTCTTTCATCGAACGGTGGGCGCGAGCGACGGGTAGCCCGGTGTCCCTAACGATCGGTGAAGTTCGACACCACACGCAATCTAATGAGGCTCGACAAGCACTCGTGCAATCGGTTTTGGGCCCACGTCGCTTCAATCCTTGGGATCGGAATCCGACACCGGTCGAGGCCCAGTTGCTGGAAGAGCGAGGACTGACTCGTGAGTACTTCGAACTATTGAGGCGTACCAGGGGATCCCGCCATTCGGGCACTTTTGGTCGCCTCCCCGGCTATTGATCGGGCCATTCGGGCACTTTTGGTCGTATCCAGGCCGCGATGAGCCCGCCCTACACGTCTACGCCACTCCAGACGGCACGCCGGCGGCCTCTTCCTCGACACCCTCGCCCGTCCCGCGGAACTGTGCCGAATACAGCCGGTGGTAGGCGCCCCTGGCCGCGAGCAGCTCCTCGTGGGCACCCTTCTCGACGATGCGCCCCGCCTCCATCACCAGGATGAGGTCGGCGTCGCGAATCGTGGAAAGGCGGTGTGCGATCACAAAGCTGGTGCGGTCGGACCGCAAAGCCGCCATGGCGTGCTGCACCAACACCTCGGTGCGGGTGTCCACCGAGCTGGTGGCTTCATCCAGGATCAGCAGCGACGGATCCGCGAGGAAGGCGCGGGCGATCGTCAGCAGCTGCTTCTCGCCGGCGCTGACGTTGCTCCCCTCCTCGTCGATGACCGTGTCGTAGCCGAGCGGCAGGCTCTTCACGAACCTGTCCACGAAGGTGGCCTCAGCCGCGGCGTGGATCTGCTCCTCCGTCGCGCGCGGGTTCCCGTAGGCGATGTTGTCCCGAATGGTGCCACCGAACAGCCACGTGTCCTGCAGCACCATTCCGATCTGCGACCGGAGATCATCGCGGCGCATCTTGGTGATGTCGACCCCATCCAGGGTGATCCGCCCTGCGTCCAGCTCGTAGAACCGCATGATCAGGTTGACCAGCGTCGTCTTGCCGGCGCCGGTCGGCCCGACGATCGCGATCGTATGGCCGGGCTCGGCGACGAGGGAGAGGTCGTCGATGAGCGGCTGCTCAGGCAGGTACCGGAACGAGACGTGCTCGAACTCGACCCGCCCGTGTCGCTCTGACGGGACCACCGGCTTGGCTGGATCTGCCTCCTGCTCCGGCGCATCGAGCAGCTCGAAGACACGCTCGGCGGACGCCACTCCGGACTGCAGCAGGTTCGCCATCGAGGCGATCTGGGTCAAGGGCTGAGTGAACTGCCGCGAGTACTGGATGAACGCCTGCACATCGCCCAGGCTCATGGTCCCGGTGGCGACGCGGAAACCGCCGATCACGGCGATCGCCACATAACTCAGATTGCCCACGAACGCCATCGCGGGCATGATCAACCCGGAGATGAACTGAGCTCCGAAGCTCGCCTGGAACAGCTGCTCGTTCCTCTCGCGGAAGACCTGCTCGACCTCGCGCTGGCGCCCGAACACCTTGACCAGCTCATGGCCCGTGAAGGCTTCCTCGATGTGGCCGCTGAGGGCGCCGGTGTGGGACCACTGCGCGACGAACAGCTTCTGCGAGCGCTTACCGACCTGCGTCGCGATGAGTATCGAGACCGGGACGGCGACCAGGGCAATGACGGCAAGCAGCGGCGAGACGACGAACATCATCACGATCACGCCAACCACTGTGAGCAGGCCGAACACCAGCTGGCTGATGGTCTGCTGTAGGGACAGCGACACGTTGTCGATGTCGTTGGTCACGCGGCTGAGGAGCTCGCCGCGCGGCTGCTTGTCGAAGAACTGGAGCGGCAGGCGGCTCAGCTTGTCCTCGACGTCCGCCCTCAGCTTGAACACCGTGCGCTGCACCACGTCGTTGAGCAGGAAGCCTTGCATCCAGCTGAAAACCGACGACGCGACGTACAGCCCAAGCGCCAGCAACAGCACGTTGCCCAGCGCCCCGAAGTCGATGCCCTGACCCGGGATCACGTGCATCCGCGCCAGCATGTCCGCGATGTTGTTGTTGCCTGCCGCCCGGGCAGCCGCCACCACCTGCTCGTTCGTGAGCCCGGCCGGCAGCTGCCTGCCGATCGCGCCGGCGAATATCAGGTCGGTCGCCCGCCCAAGGATCTTCGGCCCGATGACCATGAAGGCGACGCTCGCCACGCCAAGCGCGAGCACCGCAATCAGCTTCACTCGTTCGGGGCTCAGACGTCCTATGAGGCGCCGAACCGACGGCCAGAAGGTCATCGCCTTCTCGGCGGGCATGCCGCCACCGCCCCAGTGCCCACCGAAGCCGCCACGCATCTGTGGACGCGGCCGTCCGTTCGCCGAGGGCAGGACGGGGACCGCGGGGCGCCCGTTCGTCGAGGGCTGCTTGGGGGCCACGGGGCGCTCGCTCATGCCGCCGGCTCCGCCGCGAGCTGCGACTGCACGATCTCGACGTAGGTCGGGCAGGTTTCCAGGAGCTCGTGATGGCGGCCGAGCCCGACGACCGCGCCGTCATCGAGCACGATGATCTGGTCTGCATCGGTGATCGTGGAGACGCGCTGGCTGACGATGATCACCGTCGCCTCGGCGGTTCGGGAATGCAGCGCGGCGCGCAGCCTGGCGTCGGTGGTGAGGTCCAGCGCCGAGAACGAGTCGTCGAAGAGGTAGATCTCGGGCTTTCGCACCAGCGCGCGGGCGATCGAGAGCCGCTGGCGCTGCCCGCCGGACACGCTCGTGCCGCCCTGCGAGATGGGAGCCTCCAGGCCGCCCATCTCCTCGACGAAGTCGCGGGCCTGTGCGATCTCGAGGGCGTCCCACAGCTCGTCGTCGGTCGCCTGCGGGTTGCCGTAACGCAGGTTGCTGGCGACGGTGCCGGTGAACAGATAAGGCTTCTGCGGCACCAGGCCGATGCGGTTCCACAGCATCTCCGGATCCAGGTCGCGCACGCCGACGCCGTCGATCAGCACAGTGCCCGAGGTGGCATCGAAAAGCCTGGCGACGAGCGAAACGATGGTTGACTTGCCCGCACCGGTGCTGCCGATGATCGCGGTGGTCTGTCCGGCTGTCGCCTTGAACGAGATGTCGCTCAGCACGGGAGCGGCGGCGCCGGGGTACCGAAACTCGACGTCTCGGAGCTCCAGCTCGGCGCGCGAGCGTACCTCGCGGACGGGGTTCAGAGGCGGCACGACCGAGGACTCGGTCTTGAGCACCTCGCCGATCCTGTCGGCGCAGACCGCGGCGCGCGGAATCATGATCGCCATGAACGTCGCCATCATCACGGACGTCAGGATCAGCATCAGGTACATCAGGAATGCCGTGAGCGCGCCGATCTGCATCTGGCCGCTGTCGACACGGCCGGCGCCGAACCACAAGACGGCGATGCTCGAGGCGTTGAGCACCAGCATCACGGTCGGAAAGATCAGAACCATCAGGCGCCCAACTTGCAGGGCCGTTTCAGTCAGCGCCGCGTTGGCCTCGGCAAATCTTTGCGCCTCATCGCGCTCTCGCACGAACGCGCGCACCACACGAATGCCGGACAGCTGCTCGCGCAGCACCCGGTTGACGAGGTCGATGCGCTTCTGCATGGCGCGAAACTGAGGCACCATACGGACCACGATCAAAGTGATCGCAACGACCAGCACGGGGATGCAGACGACCATCAGCCATGACAGGCCGATGTCCTGGCGCAGGGCCATGATGATGCCGCCCACGCACATGATCGGAGCGGCGATCATCATCGTGCACGTCATCAGGACGAGCATCTGGACCTGCTGAACGTCGTTCGTGTTGCGCGTGATCAAGGAAGGCGCCCCGAACTGGGCCACCTCGCGGGCAGAGAACGTGCCGACCTTGTGGAAGATCGCCGAGCGCACGTCGCGGCCGAACGCCATGGCCGCACGCGCGCCGAAGTAGACGGCGGCGACTGAGCATGCGATCTGGGCGAGTGTCACCACCAGCATCCAGCCGCCGGTGGAGAGGATGTAGCCGGTGTCGCCCTTGGCCACGCCCTTGTCGATGATGTCCGCGTTGAGGCTGGGAAGGTACAGGTTCGCCATCGTCGACACCAGCTGCAAGGCGACCACGGCGAGTAGCGGCCTGGTGTAGGGCCGCAGATAGGTGCGCAGCAACCGGATCAGCATTCGAAATTGGAGGTTACGACTCCGACGGGCCTGGGCGCTCTAATTGAAGCTCGGCCGCCTCCTCCAACAGGGCCACCCGACCATTCGGGCACAAATCGTCGTCTCCCGGCCGGGTGGTACGGCCAAAAGGGCACTAATGGCCGCGCCGCGTCTTCGGCGTCGCTATTACGGGGCCGGCGGTTTGGGCGTTCGCGCCGAGCGCACGTCGGAGACCCGCTCTCGCAACCTGGTCACCGTCGCTTCGACAGGCAACGCCTGCGCTTGCTCGCGCCCGAAGGCCGCGCGCCAGGCCGGCAGGTCCTCGCCGCTGAGCACCAATCGCCTCAAAGCGACGTCGATCGGAAACAGCAGGATCGCCAGGACCAGCAGCAGCTCGCCGATCGGTAGAGCCGCACGAACAGGAGGAACCGCCTCCTTGAACACCGAGGAAAGATCGGTGAGGAGCACGCCGCCGCCGGCTCGGGCGATCGCGCTCAAGCTGGCGTTGTCGGTCCCCAGGTTGCGGTACTCAGGGGAGTACGGGACGACGAGGCCGATCGTGTTCGTGTGCTTGACCGCACCCCCGACCGAGTCCGTGAAGTGCAGCAGGTAGCTTCCGACCTGGTCGGTCGGAAGGTTGCCTTCGAACCGCCCGGGACCGGTCGAGGACAGCGTCAGGTCGAGGTTGGAAAGATCGGGCGCGATTGCGCTCACGCTGACAGCCGACCCCGACGCCGACGGCGAGGTGACCAGCAGGTGCGTGTGGTCGCCCTGGACCTGCGCCTCGACCTGGAGGGCTGGATCGCCCGCTTGAGGCAGGCTGTATCGGACGATATCCCCGAAAAAGCGATTGGCCGAAGGCCAGCTCAGCAGCCCTGCCGTCCAACGCCCCTGGGCGTCGCTCGTCCAGGCGACCACGCGGCCCAGCCCGTACTGCCACGTCGCCAGCAATGGGTCGCCCTG
>Ga0207929_1000042_pt1 | contig 44331 bp, 40 predicted proteins | sample NGESurdeep072012_FD_184466 | JGI IMG/M metagenome (GOLD analysis project Ga0207929, IMG submission 184466) | Arctic peat soil microbial communities from Barrow, Alaska - NGEE Surface sample 53-1 deep-072012 (SPAdes) | ecosystem: Environmental > Terrestrial > Soil > Wetlands > Peat ... | reverse complement strand
GCCGCCCGCGGCGTTCAGAAAGCCGCTCTCGGCGAACTCTTTCAGGAGGCTGCTGGTGGTGGGCGGTTCCTCGTCATAGCCGCCGAACGCATTCGGCAGGCCTGCGTTCGGGTAGCAGATGACATAGACGGGCGCAACGCGCGACAGGTCGGCGATGTAGGGGCGCATCTCGGTCGCGCCGAGCGAGCAGTTGACGCCGGCGGCGAAGGGCTCGGCGTGCTCGACCGACGTCCAGAACGCCTCGACGGTCTGGCCTGACAGGTTGCGACCGCTGCGGTCGACGACGGTCACCGAGACGAAGAGGGGCAGCTCGGGCGCGACTTCTTTGATCGCGGCGATCGCGGCCTTGCCGTTGAGGGTGTCGAAGATGGTCTCGATCAGAAGCAGGTCGGCGCCGCCTTCTTTGAGCGCGATTGCCGCCTCAGCGTAGCCGCGCCGCAGCTCGTCGAAGGTGACGTCGCGGTAGGAGGGGTCGTCGACCTTGGGCGATAGCGAGAGGGTGACGTTCGTTGGTCCTAGCGAGCCTGCGACGAAACGGTTCTCGTACTGGTCGGCCGCTTTGCGTGCAAGCCTTGCGCCTTCGAAGTTCATCTCGTACGTGAGGTCTGATAGACCGTAGTCGGCCTGGGAGATGGCGGTCGAGGTGAACGTGTTGCTCGTGATGATGTCGGCGCCTGCCGCGAGGTAGTCGAGGTGGACCTTCGTCACCATGTCGGGCTGCGAGAGGTTGAGGATGTCGCTGTTGTTGCGCAGCGGCTTGGGGTGGTCCTTGAAGCGGTCACCGCGGAACTCCGCATCGGAGAGGCCGCGCTTCTGGAGCATGACCCCCATAGAGCCGTCGAAGATCACGATCCGCTGCTTGAACAGCCGATCGAGGCGCTCGTGGACCGAGGTGGCGACCGCCATGGTGACTCTTAAGACTACGGAGTCAGCCTTCTCTCAGGCCCCGGCCGGGCTCCAGACCTGGAATCGGCCGTCGTCGAATAGGATCCGCCTGCCGCTGCTCGCCAGCTGGTCGATGGCGGCCAGGCGCTGAGCCGGGTTGGTGGGGCCGCTGATGTACGGCTGGTGGTCGAGCACCACGTAACAGGTGGGGTCGAGCTTGTCGGGAAAGTCGTTGATCGTGTGGCGGTTGGCAAGCCATACCGCAAGGCCGTCGTCCGCCGAGACCGGGGCGCTGGCGGGGATCATTGCAGTGGCTGTCCGCAGCTCCGACAGGGTGTCGCGAGGCGAATACAGCGCGAGGTTGGCGTCCAGGGCCGGCGGGAGGCGGCCGGTTCCCCAGGCTAGGAGCAGTGCGGGCACGATCAGCACCAGGGCGTAAGCCGGCTTGAAGGTGCGGCTCCCGAGTACGGTGCGGGCGCCGACGCCGCCCGCGACGACCAGCGGGAACAGCAGCAGCAGCGCGTAGTGCAGATCGAGGACGTTCTGTGGGCTGTGGCTGCTCAGGACATCCGCCAGGTACGGGGGGATGACCAGGAGGAGCCAGCGTGGAGCGAGCACCGCCAGGCCGCCCATGCTTGCGATGATCGCGGCCACGACCAGCAGCGCTCTCGGGTTGAAAACCGCGGCCAGGACGGCCCCCATCGAGGGATGGAGGACGAGCCATCCGTAATAGACGAAATCCGTGTAGCCGCCGTCGCGAAGATGCTGCTGGACGATTCCCGTCCCGATCAGGAACCACGCGCCCGCCAGGTAAACGATGAACCGCCAGTGCTTCTTGATCTCAGGCGATCCATACGCCGCCATGAGCAAGCCGATCACTCCGACCGTGTAAACCTGGTCCTCCTTACACGTGAGGACGAGCACGCATAGGAGCCACATCGCGAGGCGGTGGCCGCGAATGCCCGCCCAAGCTGCGAGCAGCGCGAGCGCGAGGGCCATGTTCTCGGGGTGGAAGAAGTCGCGTGCCGCCTCCTGGATGGAGAACCAGAAAGGGATCGGCAGCGCCAGCGCGACGGCGAGCCACTGTGACTCGGCGCGGTCGGTGGCCAGGATCGCCCTGAAGAAGAGGTAGGCGGCCGGCGCAGTCGCCGCGAGGCCTGCGGAGGAGAAGAGCAGGAGGACCACTGGGCTCGCCCAGAACTTCTCCACAGCTGCCAGCACGACGAAGATGAGCTCGAAGTGGATGCCCAAGAAGTCGGCTCGCGCGAAGCTGCTGTAGAAACCCTGGCCCACTGACACGTTCCAGATGACCTGCTGGTCGTATGCGAGGTCCCAGGCCGAGCTCGTCATGCCGTAAAGGCGCTGGAGGTCTGCGTGGAGGGTCCAGGCGAAGGCCGCCGCGGCCACCAGCACCGTCAGCGCGGGTGCCTTCCACGACAGCTCGTGCGCGTTGGCCCGAGCCTTGCTGCCTTGAATCCTGATCGTGTCGACGCTCACCTTCGAGGGAGCTTAAGCGATGGTCGCGGGCGGGTTGGGCTCGCGGGGGTGCGGCCTACAATCGGGCCATGGCGACCCGCATCAAGCCGGCGAGCACGGCGACACCCCGGTTGTCGGTGGTGGTGCTCGTGTACAACGAGGCGGAGAGCATCGCTCCCCTCCACGAGGAACTCGTCGCCGTGCTCGAGTCGATGGATGTCACCTATGAGGTGGTGTACGTCGACGACGGGAGCCGCGACGGCAGCACGGAGCGCCTCGCGCAGCTGACGCTCAACGATCCGCATATTCGCGTGGTGAGCTTTCGGCGCAACTTCGGACAGACAGCGGCGGTGCAGGCGGGGATCGACAACGCGCGTGGGGAGATCCTGGTTTTCATGGACGGCGACATGCAGAACGATCCGCACGACATCCCGCGCCTGCTTCAGAGCATTGATGCGGGGTACGACGTGGTCAGCGGGTGGCGCAAGGACCGGCAGGACGAGGCCTCTCGCGTTCTGCCTTCTCGCCTCGCCAACTGGATAATCGCCCGCGTCACCGGGGTGCCGCTTCACGATTTTGGCTGCACCCTCAAGGCCTATCACCGCGATGTAATCCGGGACGTGAAGCTGTACGGGGAGATGCACCGGTTCATCCCCGTGTACGCGTCTTGGGTAGGCGCGCGGATCGTGGAGCTGCCGGTCAATCACCGCTCGCGTGCGTTCGGCCAGTCCAAGTACTCGCTGTCGCGGACCTCGCGCGTGCTGCTCGACCTGATGACGGTGAAGCTGCTGGGAAGCTACTCAACCAAGCCGATCTACTTCTTTGGGTTCGCCGCCTTCGGGTTGTGGGCGCTTGCGGTCGTGTTCGCCGCCATCGTGATCATCCAGAAGCTGCTTCCGCCACATCCGTTCGCGCACAACAATCCGCTGCTGTTGCTCGCGGTGTTTCTCGGCATCGTCGGGGTGCAGTTCATCCTTATGGGGCTGCTGGCGGAGCTTTCGATCCGCACCTATCACGAGTCGCAGGGAAAGGCGACGTACGTCGTGCGCGAGGTGATCGAGATGGCGCCCGCTGCGGCGCACAAGGCGGCAACCAACGGGAGGCCATCCGTCCGGGCTCGTTCCTAGGTGTGCGGGATTTGCGGCGTGGCCGGCGGCTCGCCGCTCGAGAGTCGCGAACTGGTCGCGAGGATGTGCTCGGCACTCGAGCATCGCGGGCCTGACGACGCGGGGAGCGTTCAGCTCGACGGCGTGACGCTGGGGATGCGTCGCCTCTCGATCATTGACGTGGAAGGCGGCCACCAGCCGATGCAGAACGAGGACTCGCGGATCTGGGTGGTGCAGAACGGGGAGATCTACAACCACCTCGAGCTGCGTCATGAGCTCGTCGCGGCGGGCCATATCTTTTCGACAAGGTCGGACACAGAGGTGTTGGTCCATGGCTACGAGGAGTGGGGCGAGGCCATGGTCGAAAGGCTCAATGGGATGTTTGCATTTGCCCTGCACGACCGCCGGCGTGGCGCCGTGTTGTTGGCGCGAGACAGGATGGGGATCAAGCCGCTGCACTACGCCGTCGATGGTTCGCGGCTTGTCTTCGCGTCGGAGCTGAAGGCGCTCCTGGTTGATCCCGCTTTGCGGCGCGGCGTCGACCCCGTGGCGCTCGATCAATACCTGGCGCTGGAGTTCGTGCCGTCGCCACTGTCGATGGTGCGGGGGATCAGCAAGTTGCCGCCGGCCCACACGCTGACGTGGTCAGTCGCTGAGGGGACTCACTCGCTGCGGCGGTACTGGGAGCCGTCGCTGCGTGAGAGTGCTGATTCGGTGCGATCCGCTCGCAGCCTTGAATCGCAATGTGAGGAGCTGCTTGGCGTGCTGCGGGAGTCGGTGCGCAAGGAGCTGATCAGCGACGTGCCTTTGGGGGTGTTCCTGTCGGGGGGGATCGATTCGAGCGCTGTGGCTGCGATGATGACGCAGCTCGGCAGCGACGTGAAGAGCTTTTCCGTCGGTTTCGCGGACCGGTCGTTCGACGAGTCTCAGTTCGCGCGGCAGGTGGCGCAGCACCTCGGCACCGACCACCACGAGCTGGTGTTGGAGCCGGAGATGTTGCTCGGGCTGATTCCCAGGCTGCCATCTCTGCTGGACGAGCCCCTCGGCGACGCCTCGATCATTCCTACCTATTTGTTGTCGGAGTTCACGCGAAGACACGTGAAGGTGGCGTTGGGCGGGGACGGGGGCGATGAGCTGTTCGCGGGGTATCCGACCCTGCAGGCGCATCGGCTGGCCGCCTACTACGGACGGGTGCCGGGTGCGCTGCGACGGGGGTTGGTGGAGCCGGTGGTGCGCCGGTTGCCGGTGTCGCGGGGCAACCTGAGCTTTGACTTTCGGGCGAAGAGGTTTGTCGCTGGGGCGGCTTACCCGGTGGCGGAGCGGCACCACAGGTGGATGGGGTCGTTCGTGCGTGAGGAGCGCCGGGCGCTGCTGTCGGGGGACGTGCAGGAGGCCGTAGCGCGTTCCGGGAGCGCCGGTTTGGATGCGCCGGGAGATGGCGCCGCCGCCCCGCGGGAGCCGCTCAACCAGGTGCTGCTCATGGACATGCGGGGGTATCTCGAGAACGACATCCTGGTCAAGCTCGACCGGGCCTCGATGATGGCGTCGCTCGAGGGCCGGGTGCCGCTGTTGAACAACGACTTCGTCGAGTATGCGACGGGGTTGCCGTTAGACCTGAAGTTGCGGGGCATGAAGTCGAAGTTCTTGTTCAAGCGGGCGCTGCGTGGGGTGCTGCCCCAGTCCATTCTTCGGAGGCGGAAGAAGGGGTTTGGGATCCCGGTCGCCGAGTGGTTTCGCGGGCCGTTGCGGGAGCAGATGCTGTCGGTACTGTCGCCTGAGCGGATGGCGCGCCAGGGGTTCTTCGAGCCGGCCGCGGTAGAGGCACTGGTGCGTGAGCACCTCGAGGGCCGGCATGACAACCGCAAGCAGCTGTGGACCCTGTTCGCTTTCGAGCTGTGGCACGACGGGTACCTCGCGAGGTCGTCCTAACAGGCTGGATTGGCATCCGCCTTCCGAATTGAAGGAAAGTACTTGCCAAGTGGGAAAGTACATGCTAGCCTCGCGAGTATGAGTGAACAGAGACTGGACGCGGGCGATGCGGCTAGGGAGTTGGCGGAGATCGATAAGCGGCAGGTGGGAGTCATTGATGCGGTCCTGGTGCCGCGATGGTACTGGTGGGCGGTTGGGCTGCTGATCGTGCCCATCGGCGTAGCGGCCGACTCGCATCAGCGCACCGCCACCGCCGTGATCGCAGTGCTGATTGCGCTGGTCATCGCCGGCCTATCGGTGTGGATGATCACCGGTGCCTACCCACGTGCGCGTATCAATTCCGCCACCCTTGGCGGCGCCGGAGCGATCTATATCGTCGGGTTCGTGTGGCTCGTGGTTGGCGTGTCGCTCGTCGTCGCGTTCGGCTTGCAAGCGGCGGGAATCGCCTACCCGGGGACCATAGGCACAGTTCTGGCAGCGGTGATGCTGATTGTCGGAGGGCCGATCCTGATGTCTCGCCTGCGGCGCAGCATGGTCGCACGCGCCGCGGCTGGGTCGCGATGACCGAGCCGCGATTCGACGAGGTGATTCACGCACCGACCCGGCTCGCCATCGTGTCCCTTCTCGCGGCGAGCCGCTGGGCGGACTTCAAGTTCATTCGCGACCACGCCGGCCTCACCGACTCCGCCCTGTCGAAGCAGCTGTCGATCCTGGAGGACGCCGGCTACGTGAGCATTCGCAAGGCATTTGTCGGCAAGTGGCCGCGAACCTCTGTCTCGCTCTCCAAAGAGGGGAGGGCTGCGTTCAAGGGTCACGTGAGCGCCCTCCAGCAGATCGTCGCGAGCGCCGGGTCGTCGCTGCGCGCGGGCTGACCGGGGTGGTGACCGTGGCGGACGTGCGGCGGCTGGCGGCGACCTTGCCTCGCTCGTACGAGGTGCTGGTGGGCGGGCGCATCAAATTCCGCGTGGGCAGCATCGTTTATGTGTCGTTCTCTCGCGACGAGACAGTGATGGGCTTTGGGTTTCCGAAAGAGCAGCGAGATTGGCTGGTCGGCGGATCACCAGACAAGTTCATGCTGCCGCAGCAGTCGGATATGCGCTACCACTGGGTGCTTGTGCACCTTGTCGCCATCGATGAAAAGGAGATGCGCGAGCTCGTCCTGGACGCGTGGCGCATGGTCGTGCCCAAAAGCGTCGCTGCCGCTTACACCGAGTCGTGAGAGCTGGCGACGTAGCTCGCAGGCAATCCCGTCAAGGCGCGAAGCGCCAGCGAGTAGCACCGTTTGGCTCTGCGGTCGCGACGCCGAAAGCCGTGCTTGGGGTCATCTCGTAGAGACGCCATGGAGGCGGTCCCGCGCTCGGCGCGCTGTATTCGGCGGTGATGGTCCCATTGCTTGCGCTCGCCGGCCATCCCTGCGCCACATATAAGCCGGCGAGACGCTTTAGCGTTGCCTCATCGGTCACCTCATGGGCGGTGCCTTCCACGACAAGGTCGAGGCTGCCCAGAGACACCGAGATGACGCAATTTGGGTTAGCGGCCAGGTTCCGGCTCTTGCGAGTCCGATCCCCGCTGGTGAAATAGAACTTGCCGTCGACCCACAATGCGCCAATGCCGGCGACATGAGGCCGCCCGTCGGGCCGAGTCGTCGCCAGCCAGTACGACCGCTTCGAGCGCGCATCGACTGGCGTGTTCGTGACGGCCTCGAGCTGCTCGACCGCGCGGGCCCAGGGGATCGGCTTGCTGCCGTAGATGTCGAGATTCTTCGTGTCCACTTTCGAAGTATCCACCAGGCCCTCGAAATTGGTGGATCCGAGGGGATTCGAACCCCTGACCTCGTGAGTGCGATTCACGCGCTCTCCCAACTGAGCTACGGACCCACATGGCGCCGGGCGCGCGCAGAGCGCGTTGCCTGGACCGGAAGGGCCAGTATAGCGGCGGCCAATTCGCGGTCCCGGTCGGGAACAAGGGCGCGCCGCCCTTCGTTCCTATACTCGCGCAATGTCCTTTCTCTTCAAAGGTAAGAAGCTGCCCGAGGGCGTGGATCCGGCTCGCATCCCGCCCGGTCAGACCCTCACCGCGCCCGACAAGTGGCCCCTCCTCCATTTCGGCCCCGTCCCGAAGACAGACATCGCGAAGTGGGATTTCAAGGTGTTTGGCGCGGTCGAGAACCCGATCACCCTGGACTACGGCGAGCTCCGGGCGCTGCTCTCGAAAGAGGTTGTCGCCGACATCCACTGCGTCACCGGCTGGAGCCGCCTGGGGGATCGCTGGACCGGTGTTCCGATCAAGGAAATCCTCGAACGCGTCAAGCCGAAGCCCGAGGCGAAATACGTGATGGCGCACAGCGAGCATGGGTACACGACCTCGGTTCCGCTCGATGTGCTCGACAACGAGCAGAACCTCCTTTGCTATGCGTGGAACGGCGCCGACCTGACACCTGACCACGGATGGCCGTTACGACTCCTCGTGCCCTCGAAATACTTCTGGAAGTCGGCCAAGTGGCTTCGCGGGCTAGAGTTCATGGATCGCAACCGGCTCGGATTTTGGGAGCAGCGCGGATATCACGATGAGGCCGACCCCTTCAAGGAGACCAGGTACTGGTAGCCACGGCACGGTAGCCGGGCCGCCCGTCGTCACTTTCACCAGCGATTTTGGGTCCGGCTCGCCGCTCGTGGCGGCGATGAAGGGAGTCGTCCTGGCAGGCTGTCCGCATGCGGTGCTGGTCGACGTCAGCCATGAGGTGCCCCGATTCGACGTTTTCGCCGGCGCCTTCATGCTCTTTGCGGGCACTCGTCATTTCACGGCCGGGTCGGTGCACCTGGTGGTGGTGGACCCTGGGGTTGGCAGCGCTCGCCGGCGGCTCGCGCTGCGCGCCGGCGGTCTTTACTACGTTGGACCTGACAACGGCCTGTTCTCGATCGTCATCGAGGAGGTCGGCCTTCAGAAGGCAGTCGAGCTGGCCCCCCGCCCGGGCGGCGCGCCCACGTTCGAAGGACGCGACGTGTTCGCTCCGGCGGCGGCTGCTCTCGCGGCCGGGGTGCCCCTTGAATCGCTCGGCCATCCGACCGATCCGCCGCAGATGCTCGATCACAAGCCGCGCGTGCTGTGGATCGATGGGTTTGGCAACCTGGTCACCAACCTGAAGCCGCCGGTGCGCCGCATGCGCATCCACAACCACGACATCACCGCTTCGGCAGGGACGTATGCCGAGGCGCGGCCCAACGAGCCGTTTGTCTACGTCGGGAGCATGGGCTACCTCGAGGTTGGGATTCGCGAGGCTCGGGCCGACCGGTTTCTCGGCGCGCGAGCGGGGATGGCGATCGAGCTGATGTGAGCCGCGGCTCCTGAGCTGCGCGCCTTAACAGCCTGGGTTTGCGATCGCGGCCGGTCGTTTTACCGTGGCTTGCGTCATGCGTCGGTTCGTTGTCCTGCTGCTTGCCGTTTGCCTGTTGGCGTGCTCGGGCCCCCTACCCCACGCGCCATCGGCTTCGGTCGCACAGGCGGCCGCGGGCTCGGGGCGTCCCGAGCCCGTCCGGCTGTGGCAGGACGCCAGCATCTTCACCTTGATCGGCGATCTGATCGCGTCCTCCCAACGCCGCGTCCTGGTCGAGGTATACGAGCTCGGCCGTTCCGGGCTGATCATGTCGCTCGGGTCTCGCCGGGCTGCCGGGGTGGACGTGCGTGTCATCACCGACCCCACGGTTGCCGCCAGCCGGCGGGCCGCCCATTCGCTTGACCGGCTGGGAGTGGCGGAGCGCGCCTACCCCGTCGACGACGGGCGCCATCAGATCGACCACGTGAAGCTCATGATCGCCGACGGCGAGGCGGTCGTCGGCGGCATGAACTGGGGTGCTCACAGCGACCTCAACCACGATTACGTGCTCGAGACGCGCATACCGTCAGAGATCGCGCGGCTCGTCCAGATCTTCGAGCAGGACTGGGCGTTGGCGGGAGGCCGCCCGCGGCCCCTGGCCGCAATCACCGGCCAGATCGCGCAGACCACCCCTGGCGAGGAGATCCGCACGATGCTTGAGGCGGCCCTGACGGCCGCGCGCCACCTGGTGCTGGCGGAGGTGTTCACACTTACCGACCCCGAGGTGATCGCGGAGCTCGCGGCGGCGCACGCGCGAGGCCTTGATGTGCGAGTCCTGCTCGATCCCAACCAGCCCTACAACCGGCGCGGCTACGACGTATTGAAGGCGAGCGGGGTCGAGGTGCGCTGGTATCCCATTCCGCGAGGGGCGCTGTTGCACGCGAAGATCGGGCTGTTCGACGGTGTGCTGATCCTCGGGTCGGCGAACTGGACGATCAGCGGCCTGGGCGTGAATCACGAACTGGACATCGAGACTCAGGACCCTGATGCGGTGGCGGCGTATGCCTCCCGCTTCAGCTCCGACTGGGCGCGGTCAGGCGGTGGGTTTGGCTAGCTTTGCGGAGGGGGTCCTGACGATCCCATCGACGGGGGTCCCGAACCGCCGGCCGGGGGCATCGACCCGGGAGGTTGCGGACCCGCCTGGGGCGTGTTGCCGAAGTTGACCTGCGGCACCGCGCGGTCGCTCTCGTCGGCCTGGAAGAAGCCGAAGGCCTTGAACCCGAGGACGCCGGCGATGAGGGAGGTCGGGAGGGTCTGAAGCTTGATGTTGTAGTCCCTGACGTTGCCGTTGTAGAAGCGGCGCGAGAACTCGATCTTGTCCTCCGTGGCGGTCAGCTGCTCCTGGAGGTTGGTAAAGGCGGCGATGGCTTTGAGGTCGGGGTAGTTCTCCGACACTGCGAACAGGCTGCGCAGGCTCTGGGTGAGCATATTCTCGGCGGCGCCGATCTTGGCCGGGTCGCCGCTGGCGCCGGCCGCGACCGCCCCGGCGCGGGCGTTGGTGACTGCCTCGAGGGTGCCGCGCTCGTGTCCCATGTAGCCCTGGGCCGTCTGGACCAGGTTGGGAATCAGGTCGTGGCGCCGCTTCAGCTCGACGTCGATCTCAGACCAGGCCTCCTGCGTCCGGTTGCGCAGCGTGACCAGCCCGTTGTACGTGAGGACGAGCCAGATGACGACGAGGACGACGATGACAACGACGATCCAGCCCATTTACAAAGCCATCCTACGCTTGGGCGCGCACTTGCTTACGCGTGGGCGCGCCTTGCCCAACGGGTCTTCTTCAGCATCTTCTTGTGCTTGTGCTTGCGCATCTTTTTGCGCCGCTTCTTGATTACAGAGCCCAATCCAACTCCCAGACGCGCGTGATCTTAAAAGGGGGGTCCCGACCTCGTCAGGCCTCGGGAATCATACCGGAAGGCGGTTGGGCCTTGTGCACGGCCTAAACTCACGCCGATGTACTTCACCGACGCCCACGAGGAGCTGCGGCTGCACATCCGAAAGTTCCTGGAGAAAGAGGTGAAGCCCCATCTCGAGGAGTGGGAGGAGAGGACCTTCCCTGACTCGATCTTCAAGCGCTTCGGAGAGCTTGGGTTTCTGGGGTTGCGGTACCCACCCGAATATGGCGGCCAGGGCGGGGACTACTTCTCGGCGATCGTGCTTTCAGAGGAGATGGCTCGAGCCGGTTGTGGCGGCCTGGGCATGGCCGTCGCTGTCCAGACCGAGATGGCCACGCCACCAGTGTTCAAGTTCGGCACCGAGGAGCAGAAGCGTCGATGGCTCCTCCCGGCGGTCCGGGGCGAGCAGATCGCCGCGATCGCGATCACCGAGCCCGATGCCGGGTCGGACGTGGCCGGCATCAAGACGACGGCCCGCCGGGATGGCGATCACTACGTGGTGGACGGCCGCAAGATCTTCATCACCAACGGGGCCCGGTGCCACTGGGCGCTGGTCGTCACCAAGACCGACCGGGAGCGCGGGCATGGCGGCTACAACCTGCTGCTGATCGAGAAGGGCACGCCGGGATTCGAGGTCACCCGGACCCTCGAAAAGCTGGGCATGCACTCCTCCGACACGGCTGAGCTGCTGTTCGAGGGCTGCCGGGTGCCCGTCGCCAACCTCATCGGCGCCGAGGGCGAGGGGTTCAAGAATCTGATGTGGGAGCTGCAGGGAGAGCGGATGATCACCGCGGCCGGAGCGATTGCGGGCGCCCAGAGCGTCTTTGAGTACACGATGGAGTACGCACGCAACCGGATAGCGTTCGGCCAGCCGATCTCACAGTTCCAGGTGATCAAGCACAAGCTTGTCGATATGGGCACGAAGATCGCGGCCGTCCAATCGCTCGTTTACCAGACGGCGAAGCAGTGGGACGAGGGCGCGTACCCGGTGCGGGAGATCTCTCAGTCGAAGCTGCTCGCGACCCAGATTGCGTGCGAGGTCGCCGACGAGGCAATCCAGATCCTGGGCGGCCACGGCTACATGAGCGAGTTCCCCGTCGAGAGGGCCTGGCGCGATGCCCGGCTGGCGCGGATCGGCGCTGGGACCGACGAGATAATGAAGGAGATCATCGCCAAGACCTATGGCTTGTGAGTACCCCAACGAGCGCAGGCGCAGTGCTCTTTGCGGGCTGCGACCCGGAGGTGGCCGCCGGGCCTGACGGACGGATCCTGGCGGTCGGCGATGGGGCTCGAGCGGCGGCCGGGCGCGGGGCTGAGGTCATGCGACTGCGCGGGGTCGCGCTGCCCGGTCTGATCGATTCTCACGTCCACCTGGAAGGTCTGGCCGACGATCATCTGACGCTCGACGTCGGCGGCACAGCGAGCCTCGACGAGGCTTTGGACCGCGTTCGAGCCTGGGCCCAGAAGCTGCCTCCCGATGCCTGGGTGGTGGGTGCCGGCTGGTATAACGACCTCTGGCCAAATCCTGCTTTCCCGACGCGCCGCCACCTCGATACTGCCGCAGGCGGGCGCCCTGTCTACCTCGTGCGAAAGGACGGCCACTCGGCCTGGGTTTCGAGCGCGGCGCTCACGCTCGCGGGTATCGGCACTGCGACGGACGACTCCGCGGGAGGCGTCATCGACCGAGACGGCCGGCGCCAGCCCACGGGGATCCTGCGCGAGACCGCCATGCATGCGGTATCCGCCCTCCTGCCGCGGGCAGCCGACGCTGACTTCGATGCCGGAATGGTCAAAGCGCTGGCCGGGCTGGCCGAGCTCGGGGTGACCTCAGTTCACGCGATGGACACGGCCCGCGGCTTCGCTTCCCTTCAACGCCTCCATTCGGCTGGTCGATTACCGATTCGCGTCACGTACAACCTTCCTCTCGCCGACCTCCACTACGCCGAGCGGCTGGGCGTGCGCTCGGGCTGGGGCGATGAGTGGCTGCGGATCTGGGGGGTGAAAGCCTTTCTCGACGGCTCGCTTGGGAGCCGCACCGCGGAGATGCTCGACGGGTCAGGCACCTCGCGATTGCCGCAGGCCGAGCTGGTCGACATGATCGATCGCTGCGTGCGGGCCGAACTCAATGTCTGTCTTCACGCGATCGGCGATCGAGCGGTTCGGCGGGCCCTGGACGCGCTGGCTCGAAAGCGTGACGCGTGGCGATACTGGCGGCCGCGAATCGAGCACGCGCAGTGCGTCCATCCCAAGGATGTGCCGCGCTTCGCCAAGATCGGCGTGATCGCGTCGATGCAGCCGATCCACGCGGTGGCCGACCGGGAGCTAGTCGATCGGTACTGGTCGCAAGTGGCCACGCAGTCATATGCGTGGGGCCCTCTGGCGCAAGCCGGCGCGATGCTCGCCTTCGGCTCTGATGCGCCGGTCGAGACTGCCGACCCGTTGCAGGGCATCGACGCCGCCACCACCTGGCGCCGGCGCATTGGGTGGTACCCCGAGCTCGCCATCTCGCGCGCCAAAGCCTTGCGCGCCTACACGGTCACCGCCGCGTATGCGGTGGGCATGGAACAACACCAGGGCTCCCTGCGCATCGGAAAGCTGTGCGACATGACAGTCGTGGACGAGGACCGCGTGGTGGCGACGATCGTCGGGGGAAAGGTCAGCTGGAGGAGAACGCCTCGCTGAGCTTCGCCGCGGTCTGCGTCAGGTGTTCGTTGATGACCTTCACCTCGCCGAGCACCGGCATGAAGTTGGTGTCGCCGTTCCAGCGCGGCACCACGTGAAGGTGGACGTGGTCGGGCATCCCTGCTCCGGCGACGCGCCCGATGTTCGCGCCGACGTTGAAGCCCTCGGGCTTCAATGTTTTCTTGAGGACCGTGATCGTCCGCTTGAGCGCACGCATGAGGTCGGCGGTCTGCGCGTCGTCGAGGTCCTCGAGGTTGCCGACATGGGCCACCGGAGCCACCATGACGTGGCCGGGGTTGTAGGGATATTTATTCAGGAGGACCACCGCGCCTTCGGGGCGCCAGACGACGAGCGCAGCGTCCCTGTCGGCAGGGTCTTCGATCACGCGGCAGAACAGGCAGCCGGGTCGCGGTTCCTCGGTGATGTACTCCATGCGCCACGGCGCCCACAGTCGCTCCATTGATCTACGTCCTCTTCTTTGTTGGGGTGACGGCGGTCTGGGGATGGACCTTCGTGGTCGTCAAGAACGCGATAGCAGAGTATCCGACGCTGCCCTTCCTGCAGCTTCGATTCATCCTGGCGTTCCTTGTGATGGCCGTGCTCGTACGGCGTCTCCCCACGCGTAGAGAGCTGCTGGTGGGGCTCGCCGCAGGCAGCGTGCTGGCAGTCGCCTACCTCACGCAGACCCTGGGGCTCAGCCTGATCTCTCCTGGGAATGCCGGGCTCATCACGGGCCTGTTGGTCCTGTTCACGCCGCTGCTCGACCGCGTGTTTGGGGTGCCTCTGAAGCGGCGGACCATCGTCGCCGTGATCGTCGCCGTGATCGGTATCGGGATGCTTACTGGAGGACCGTCGGGTTTCGGGCTTGGCGATGTGTTGGTCATCGTTTGCGCCGTGCTGTTCGCGCTGCACATCGTGCTGTTGAGCCGCTGGTCGCCTCGCCTTTCGGCGGCGCCGCTGGCGATGGTGCAGATGGGCGCTTGCGCGTTGATCTTCAGCGCCGGGGGGACCTGGACGTTGCGAATGCCGAGCACCGACGTGTGGATCGCGATCGTGATCACGGGGGTGTTCGCCTCGGCGCTCGCCTTCTACATCCAGACGTGGGCTCAGGCTCATATCGACGCGAGCCGCACGGCGCTGATCATCGCCATGGAGCCGGCCTGGGCGGTGGCCGCCGCGGTGGTGCTGGCGGGCCAGAGATTTGGGTTTCTGCAGGCCGCGGGCGCGGCGTTGGTGCTGGCGGCGATAGTGGGCCACGAACTCGCGCCTCTAAAATTCAAGACTCCTGAACATGAGCCCATCGAGACATAGCGGATACGTACCCCAGGACATCGAGCCCAAGTGGCAGAAGTTGTGGGCCGACCACGGGGTGTTGAAGGCGGCTGACGACTCGCCAAAGCCGAAGTTCTACAACCTGGTCATGTTCCCCTACCCGTCCGGGCCCTTGCACATGGGGCATATGCGTAACTACGTGATCGGCGACGTCCTGTCGCGCTTCAAGCGCATGCAAGGCTTCGAGGTTCTCAACCCGATGGGGTGGGATGCGTTCGGGCTCCCCGCCGAGAACGACGCGATCAAGCGTGGGGGTGGGGTGCATCCCGAGGACTGGACCCGCGGCAATATCGCGATCGCAAAACGCCAGCTGGGCATCATGGGCGTGCTGTACGACTGGGATCGCGAGGTCACAACCTGCGATCCGTCCTATTACCGCTGGACCCAGGAGCTATTCCTCCTCTTCCATGAACGAGGGTTGGCGCACCGGATGATGTCCCCGGTCAACTGGTGCCCGGTGGACAAGACGGTTCTCGCCAACGAGCAGGTGATCAATGGTCGCTGCTGGAGGCATCCGGACGTCGAGGTCGAGAAGAGGGACCTCGAGCAGTGGTTTCTGCGCATCACCCAGTACGCGGACCGACTTCTCGACGATCTCTCGCTGCTCGACCATTGGCCCGAGAAGGTGCGCGTCATGCAGGCCAACTGGATCGGCCGAAGTCAGGGCGTCGAGGTTGAATTTCCAATCGACGGTCACCCAGGTGAGTCAATGCGGATTTACACGACTCGACCGGACACCCTCTTCGGTGTCACCTTCATGGTGCTGGCGCCTGAGCACCCACTCGTGGAAAAGCTGACCGTCGAGTCGCGGCGCAACGCCGTGCGGGAAGTCGTTGAGGCGTCGCGCCGGGAACGAGAGATCGACCGCATGTCGAGCGAGGTCAAGCGGCTTGGCGCTCCAACAGGTGCGTTTGCCGTGAATCCGTTGAACGGCGAAAAGGTGGCGATTTGGGTGAGCGACTACGTCTTGATCACCTACGGCACTGGCGCGATCATGGCGGTCCCCGGCCACGACCAAAGAGACTTCGAGTTCGCGAGTCAGTTCAGTTTGCCTGTCCGGGAGGTGATCGCGCCGCCGACCGGCCCTCAGCGGGACCTTGATAGCGCTTACACCGATCACGGCGTGCTGGTCAACAGCGGTCCGTTCGATGGTCTCGACAACAAGACGGGCGCTCAACGCATCGCGGACTTCATCGAACAAAAGGGCATTGGCAAGCGGTCGGTCAAGTACCGCCTTCGTGACTGGTTGATATCGCGACAGCGTTACTGGGGATGCCCGATCCCCGTCGTGCATTGCGAGGTCGACGGAATCGTCGCGGTTCCGCGGGAGGACCTTCCAGTTCTGCTCCCACGCGAATACAAACCGCTTGCTGACAACGCTGATTTCTGGCGGGTCAAGTGCCCGAAGTGTGGGCGAGAAGCCCGCCGCGAAACAGACACGATGGACACTTTCATTGACTCCGCGTGGTATTTCCTGCGGTACACGTCCGCTCATTACAAAACGCAACCATTCGACCACGAGCTCGCGGACCACTGGATGCCCGTCGACCAATACACAGGTGGTATTGAGCACGCGATCCTCCATCTGCTTTACTCGCGCTTCTTTCAGAAGGTGTTGCATGACGCCGGGCGCGCCGACGCGATCGAACCATTCACCCGGCTCTTCACCCAGGGGATGATCAAACGGGGCGGGATGGTCATGTCGAAGTCCAAAGGAAACGGCGTTGCGCCTGACGATCTGGTGGAGCGAGACGGCGCTGACGCCGCGCGCATTTACGAGTTGTTTATCGGGCCGCCCGATGAGGATGCCGAATGGTCCGATGCGGCGATAGCCGGGCCGGTGCGCTTTCTCCAACACGTGTGGCGCCTGGTGGAATCGCCCGACTCGTTTGACGCGACCGGGCCAGATATCCCAGACGCTGTGCTTCGGCGGCGGGTGCACCAGGCCATCCGAAAGGTGACCGAGGATTACGAGAGCTTCCACTTCAACACCGCGGTTGCTGCACTGATGGAGCTGGCCAACACGCTTCAGAAATATCTTCAGGGCGGCGGCGAGCGGGACGAGGGCTGGCACTTCGCAGTGCGCACGCTCGTCTTACTACTGAACCCGATGGCTCCGCATATTGGCGAGGAGCTGTGGTCGCGGATTGGGAGCCAGGGCCAGGCTGCGGATGCGGCCTGGCCAGATTACGACCCGCTGGCAGCGGCAGAATCTGACGTGACATTGGTCGTTCAGGTCGCGGGCAAAGTTCGGGAGCGTTTGACTGTCCCGGTGGGTTTGTCGGAGAAAATGGCGCTCGAGATGGCCCTGGGCAGTGAGCGGGTTCGGGGCGCCCTTGACGGTCACAGTCCCTCGAAGGTCGTTTACGTCCCGGACCGGCTGATCAACCTGGTCCCTTAGGCTCCGCGCGGTTGCGCTAGGCAGCCGCTTTGATGCCGGTCTGGACGACGAAGTCGGCGATGGTCGATTCGCCTGCAATGACGACGACGGATTGGGGACCGTCGACGATGCGCCCGAAAGTCGCACCGCTGACGTTCCAGGGGCCGGAAGGCAGCTCGATCGAGTAAGTGCCGGCGGAGTCGGTCTTCGTCACCAGCCTGGAGGTGCCGGCGGTGAAGGCCAGCTCGAACCCGGGTAGGGGAATCTCGCCGCACACTTGGGAGCCGGCGGGCTGGGGCGGGCAGCCGGAGATCGGCGTGGCGAGGCACGGGGCGCCGTCCGGCTGGACCGGCACGCCGCAGCCGAGCGCGAGCACCTGACCCTGAACGTTGCCTGTGTCACTGCCGCCTCCCGGGAACCGATACGGCCCGCAGGCCGCGGTGGCGATCAAGAGCCCGACCAGGAAGGCGATTCTCATTGCGTACGAAACGTGGCCCACCGATCAAACGTCACGCAGCCGATCTTAAAGCGACCGCGGTTCGCGTAACGTTGTGGCGCCGCGGCGAGCGCCTCGCGGCTTATCCGCGCACCATTGGTAACCAGGCGATCCCGAGTAGCCAAGCGGTAAGGCAGGGGACTTTGGATCCTCGACCGAAGGTTCGAATCCTTCCTCGGGAACCAGGCTTCCGCCCCTCTTAACAGGCGAGGTTCCGCTTCGCCCCACTGCTGAATAGCGTCATGTCGTGCGAAATCGCGTTCGGCTCATTCCCGGGTGGAAAGGCCTGCTGGCCCTGGGGCTGCCCGTGCTGATTGCAATCGGTGCCGTGGTGGGGGCGTACTTCTACTCCCTTTCTGCGTCAGCAGACACTCCGCGTCTGCCTGCACCGGTTGCCCCAGGTCTCGAGCTGCCGCCGCCAAGCGGTCTGCTTGTAGACGTGGTCGGCGCCGTCGCCAGACCGGGCCTCTATCGACTGCCAAGGGGCGATCGGGTGTATGACGCGATCGCAGCGGCGGGCGGCCTGACCGGGTACGCCGACTCGACCCGGCTTCCCAATCTCGCCGGCCGGCTGACAGACGGCGAGCAGATCAAGGTTCCGCTCGTCAAGGGCGCGCCTGGGGGCACGGTGGTCAACCGCACCAGCCTCAACACCGCCACGGCCGAGGAGTTGGCGCTGGTGCCCGGCTTCACCGAAGCGTTCGCCGAAGAAGTCGTCGACTACCGCACCAACTTCGGAGGATTCCAGGCCACGAGCGAGCTGGTCGACGTCCTCGGCATGAGCGAAGCCGACTTTGTGATCGCGCGCCGCTATCTCACCCTTTGATCGACCCAGAGGTACAGTCGGGCGGGATCTGGAGTCTCGCCCGATACCCCGCGCTGGTCATCGCGGTGGCCTGGTCCGCCGCACTGGCCGCTGCGGTCGTGCTGGCGCCCTCCGCCCCGATGCTCGGCGTAGTCGCAATCGGACTGGCAGTCCCCTGCCTGGGGCTGGCCTTGCTGGTCAGACCTGCGGTGATCGCCATCGCCATCGCGTTCGCACTGATGGCGATTGGCCGGGCGGAGCTCCCCCTAGCGGATGCACAGGCTGCGAGTCGTGCGCTTGCCGCCGCGGGCCAGATGGTGACGATCACAGGTCGCATCTCGGACGACAGCCACCCGGCCGCGGGCGGCTCCGAGGCTCTCGTCGAACCCGACAACATTGCGAGCAGCGGTACCGCAACGCTGGGCATCGGCAACCTGTTGGTGCGTTGGCGTGGCCCCACCGAAGCCGCGTTCGGGGACTCGGTTCAGGCCACCGGAAAGCTCGCACTCCCGCGCGATCTGCCGGCGTTTGATCGTCGCGCGTACCTTGCCCAGCGCCACGTCTTTCTCGAGCTCGACGCGACCAGCTTCGACGTGGTGGCTCCGGGATCCGGCATTGCAGGTGTGCCGGGGTGGCTTCGTTCGCATTACGTAGCTGCGCTCGACGAAGCCCTCCCTGCCCCTCACGCTTCAGTCCTGCTCGGCATCGTCCTGGGCGTGCGTCAGGGCATCCCCCCCAACCTTCAAAACGCACTCATCGCAACTGGGCTCATCCACCTCCTCGTCTTGAGCGGCCTCAAAGTCGCGGTCTTCGCGCGCATCGTCCAGGGCGCCCTGAAGCCGTTGCTCGGGCGGCATGGTACGTGGCCCGCAATCGCACTCATCGGCCTCTATGCGCTGGCCGGCGGCGCCACCCCGGCCGCCGTTCGCGCGGCAATCATGGGAGGTCTCGCCATCGCCGCATCGCGGCTCGGTCGCCCATCGCACGTCTGGACGTCACTAGCGCTGACCGGCGCTGCCATGCTGGCCTGGCATCCCGAGCTTGCGTGGGATGTCGGTTTCCAGCTCTCGTTCGCCGGGACCGCCGCGATCATTCTGTTGACGCCAGCGATTGAAAGGCGTTTGCCTCGAATGCCTGCCTTTCTGCGCGAGCCCTTCGCGGTCACCTGCGCAGCCCAGGTGGGAACGCTGCCCATGATGGCGACCGATTTCCACGTGCTCTCGCCGATCGCGCCACTCGCCAATGCGCTGACGCTGCCGATCCTTCCAGCACTCGTTGCGACCGGACTCCTTCTCGGCCCGCTGGTCGTGGCGCCCGACCTCGCGCGCCTGGTCGCCCTACCGGTGTCCGGCCTGCTCGCCTACATCGAGCAGGTGTCGTATTTGCTCGCGCGAATACCTGCAGCCGCGATCACCATCCCGCGGTTTCCCACGTGGGCAGGCCTTGCCTACTATTCCGCCCTCGGCCCGGGAATCGCCGCGTCGCGGAGTGCGGGCCGGCGGCGCCTGGTCGGGATTGCCTCGGCGGTGGCTGCGCCAACCCTCATTGCGGCTGTCGCTTTTGGCGCGTGGGCGATCGCGCCCGCCCAGGCGGAGGTGCTCAATGTGGGCGACGGCCAATCGATCCTGTTTCGTGGGCCGCATGGCGCGATCCTTGTGGATGCCGGCCCCAGCCCGCAGCGATTGAAGGACGAGCTGGGGGCGCAGCTGCCGCCCTGGCAGCTGAAGCTTGATGCGATCGCGGTCACGGCGCCGACCCTCGGGCACGTGGGCGGTTTCGCCGGCCTCGACCGTCCAGCATCCACGTTCCTCGTCCCGGATGCCGACCTGACTGGTACTGCCTGGCGGACCGCCGCCTTCGAAGCGGCCGCGCGCGGCGCGACCATCCAACGGATGCAGGCCGGCATGACGTTTTCAATTGCGGGCTTCACCCTCGAGGCCATCGCGCCCGAGCCGGGATCGCCTGGCGAGGTCGTCGGCGCTGCTTACCTCGGCCTTCGCGTGATCGCCCCTTCCGGCCGGAGCTTCTGTGATCTCAGCGACCTCGACGTCGACGCCCAAACCGTTGCGGCCGCTCGCATGCACGAGCGGTGTTCCTACTTGCTGATCCCGGGAGGTGGCCGAAGCGCGCTGTCGCCGGCGCTCGAGCGAGCGGTGGGACCGAACGTGCAGCTCATCGCGTCGCGCTCAACCGGCCGGCTCGCACAGGGTTTCCCGCCAACGGTTCTGCGTACAGATCAGGAGGGCACGATCACCTTGCCAATGTGAGCCGGACCAGGCGCAGGTACGATCGCTGGCATGGGGAAGGGGAAGGCTCCGCGGCGTGCCGTCCTCCTGCTGCATGGCGAGGAAAGGTTCCTGGTCGACGAGAGGGCGCGCGCCACGCTGGACGAGTGGCGCAAGGAGCTCGTCTCGGACTTCGGCGAGGACACCCTGGAGGGCCAGGGTCTCACCCCGTCGCGTCTACAGGACGCAATCCTCCAGGCTCCATTCCTAGACCCTTATCGGGTCGTCTTCGCCCGGATGGCGGCAGCCGCCAAAGCCGAGGCGCTTGCACCCGCCCTTGCGGAAATACCGACCACCACCCGTGTCCTCATCACAGTGGCCGGAAGACTGTCCGCCGCGGGCAAGCTGGCGAAGGCTGTCACGGCCGCCGGCGGAACGGTTGAGGAGATGGCGCCTCTGAAGGGTCGAGCGTTGAGCGAGTGGGCGGCGAAGCGGGCGGGCGACCACGGCCTGACGCCTGCCGTTGCGGCTCAGGTCGTTCGTGTGACGCCGCCCGACCTGAGCATCGTCGACTCGGAGCTCAAGAAGCTGGCCGCATACAGGGCTTCAGGGGCCAAGCTCACGACAGAAGCAATCGCGGAGCTGCTTGCCGGCGGCCGCGAGGACGAGATCTTCAAGCTCACTGACAATCTCCTCCCGCACCCGACCGCGGAGGCGCTGAAGATCGCCAGAAGCCTTACACGGGGCGGCCTGCAGCCAACTTCGGTCGCCTATCGCCTGGCACGCCACGTCGCCCTGGTGCTTCAGGTTCGCGCGCGGCAGGATCGAGGAGAGTCGCTGGCCGACGTCCAGGAGAAGATGTCGGAACACCGCTTCGTCCTGCAGAAGGCATACGACGCGGCCAGGGATGCCGACCCCGAACGGTTGGAGGCAGCGCTACGGGCGATCCGCGACTACGAGTGGGAGGTCAAGTCCGGCCAGGTCGACGCCGAGCTCGGGCTGGATGTCCTTCTCGCCCAGCTCTGAGCGAGAAGACTTACTTCTTTTTGGTCGAAGCGGCAGGCGCCGCGCGCTTGGCTGCGGGTTTGGCAGACCCGGCCTTGGCCGCCGGCTTTGACGCGGCAGCGGCCGGAGCCTTCTTGCCCTTCCCCGTGCCTACGACTGCAGCCGCCGGTGCCACCGCCAGCTTGGAGAGCTGCTTCGCCAGCCGCGACTTGCGGCGTGCCGCGTTGTTTCGGTGCAGGACACCTTTCGAAGCCGCCCGGTCAAGTGCTTGAATCGCTTCCAACGCGATCGCATATCGCTCTGATTCCGCAACGGGCCCGCCAACTAATGTGCGGCGCGCCTTTACGACTTTGGTCTTGACCTCTGAGCGCACGGCGCGATTGCGCAGTGCGCGGCGCACGCCGGAGCGCGCCTGCTTCTTCGCGGAGGCCGTTCGCTTAGCCATGTGGTTACTCCAGGTGAGTCAAGAGGCGAGGGGTAGGACTAGAGTCCGAAGCTAGGATTATAGAGGTCAGTGGAATTCGAGCTCGGCGGCAAGCGGCCATCAGTTCATCCCGACGCCTACATCGCACCGACCGCCGTCCTCATCGGAGACGTTGACATCGGTGCCGGCGCAAGCGTCTGGTTTGGCGCGGTCCTGCGCGGCGACGAAGCCCAAATCAAAGTTGGCGCCGGCGCCAACATCCAGGACAACGCGGTCATCCACTGTGCTCAGAATCTGCCGACTGTGATCGAGGAAAACGCGAGCGTCGGCCACTCCGCGCAGCTGGAAGGCTGCGTCGTCGAGCAGGGCGCGGTCGTCGGCATGGGCGCGACGATGCTGCAGCGCAGCCGGCTGGGGAGAGGCTCATTGCTGGCCGCCGGCGCCGTCCTTGCCGAAGGCAGCGAGGTGCCGGCAGGTCACATGGCGGCCGGCGTTCCAGCCACCGTCAAAAAGCCACTCGCCGGCTCATCGGGAAATTGGGTCGGGATCACGGCGCAGCATTATCGCGATCGGGCGGTCGCGTACAGAGAGAAGCTGCGACCGATCAGCAGGTGATGCTGGTCGTGCCGGCACGCGCCAAGCTCAACCTCGACCTGGCCGTTCTCGCACGCACCGATGACGGCTACCACGAGGTGCGCACGCACATCCAGGCCGTTGCGCTGCACGACCTCCTCGAGCTCGCACGGGCCGACCGCACGACGATGATCACCACCGGCCCGAATCGGCTCGACCCCGAGAACAACTCAGTGCGAAAAGCACACCAGGCGCTGGAGGCTGAGACCGGTCGTGAGCTCCCCACGGCGTTTCATCTCGACAAGCGCATCCCTCCAGGCTCAGGCATGGGCGGCGCGAGCTCGGACGCGGCGGCCGCGCTGAAAGCGCTCGCAGCACTTCACAACGTCAGGGCGGACCTCACGAAAATCGCGGCCGGCATCGGCGCCGATGTGCCCTTCTTTCTCAACGGAGGCGCCGCCCTCGCCGAGGGTCGTGGCGAACTCCTCACCACGCTTCCGACCGAACTGGCGTGGTTCGCGATCGCTTGGCCCGACATCGAGCTGTCAACCGCAGCGGTATACCGCGCCTGGGACGAGGTGAAGGGCAATGGCCCGAACGAGCTGAGCGATGCCGCTGAGCATGTCGAGCCCCGAGTGCGCGATTTCGCGACGCGATTGGGAGAGGGCTGGCAGATGACTGGAAGCGGCTCCGCTTTCTTCGTGCGCTGCAGAGATGAGCGATCAGCCCGACAAGCCGTCCTCAAGATCGATGGCTGGACGGCGGTCACGCATTCGGTGGGGCCGTGGGCATGATGCCGCCCAATCCGAAAATCGACGGCACGTACTCCGGCACCGTCCTCTGGATGGCGGTGTGGGCCGGCAAGGCAACGGCCGCGCTCTCGCGGCTCACCCGCCGCGGTGGAGGCACCACGCTGCCGGGCGACGTGGCCCGCCTCATCGACCCCCACGTGCTGCGAAAGCTTGCCGCTGACCTGAAATTCGGATCCATCGTCATCACCGGCACCAACGGCAAGACCACGACCGCACGCCTCATCAGCTGGCTCCTCGAAGGCGCAGGGCATCGCGTCGTCTCCAACCGCTCGGGCGCCAACCTCATATTTGGCGCCACCGCCGCCGCACTCGAGAGCGCGAGCGGCAGCGGGCACCTGCGCGCCGATTGGGGCGTGTTCGAGATCGACGAGGCCAGCCTCCCCAAAGCCATCGACGAGATCCAGCCCAAGGCCGCCCTCGTGCTCAACCTCTTCAGGGACCAGCTCGACCGTTATGGCGAGCTCGAGTCCATCGCGAAGAAGATCGAAGCAGCACTTGCCAACTTGCCTGCAAGCAGCACGGCGCTCCTCAACGCCGATGACCCCCGCGTGGCCGAAATCGGCTCGACCCTCGGCCACCCGCCATTGTGGTTCGGCCTCGACGACACCACCGTGGCAGAGCACGAGCTGCCCCATGCCGCGGACGCGCGGACCTGCCCGCGCTGTGGCGCGAGCCTGATCTTCGACGCCGTGTACGTGGGCCACGACGGCGTCTATCGCTGCCCCAACGGCGACTTCGAACGCCCATCGCCCGACATCACGGCACAAAAGATCAAGCTGGACGGCTTCGACAACATCGCGATGACGGTGCACTCCAAGAAGGCAACAGCAGATCAGCGAATCGCTTTGCCGCTGGGCGGCCTTTACAACGCCTACAACGTCCTGGCTGCGTACACCGCGGGCATCACGCTGGGCCTCGACCCTACTTACATCGCGCATCGCCTGCGAGACTTCCACGCCGCTTTCGGCCGCCAGGAGCGCATGGAGTTCCGCGGCCGGCACTTGAACCTCGTCCTTTCCAAGAACCCAGCCGGCTTCAACGAAACCCTCCGTACGGCGGTCGACCTTGCCAACGGCAACAACTTCCTGATCGCGCTCAACGACCGCAAAGCCGACGGCACGGATGTGTCATGGATCTGGGACGTCGATTTCGAACGCCTCCAAGGCAAAGCGCGCGCGCTCATCCCTGGCGGCAACCGCGCCCACGACCTGGCGGTCAGGTTCAAATATGCAGGCGTCAGCGCATCGCCGCCGGAAACGGACCCAGGCAGAGCTCTCGACGCTCTCGTCAAAGCCACCCCTGAAGGCGAAACCGCCCATCTGCTCTGCACCTACACCGCAATGCTTGACCTGAGGGCCGAACTCGTAAGGCGCGGCTGGGCCAAGCCTTACTGGGAAACATAGGAAACTCGACGAGAGACTGATGGCACGCCACAAGAAAACTTTCACGGTCGGCTGGCTCTACCCCGACCTGATGAACATCTACGGAGACCGCGGCAACATCCTCACGCTGCTCAAGCGTGCGGAGTGGAGGGGCTACGACGCTCGACTTCTAGAGCTTGGCCGCGGCACGACCCAGCACATGGAGGATGTTGACGTCTTTTTCTTTGGCGGCGGTCAAGACCGCGAGCAAGCCCTGGTGTACGAAGACCTGTTGGAGCACAAGCAGCCACCTCTTGAGATGGCGGTGCAAGCGGGCGCCGCGGTACTCGCCGTTTGCGGCGGCTACCAGCTACTGGGCCACTACTACCAGACGGCCGAAGGTGAGCGTTTCCCAGGCATTGGCCTCATCGACGTCAAAACCGAAGCCGGCAAGAAACGCTTCATCGGCGACGTCGTGGTCGACACGCAGATCGATGACGTCGAGCCCAGCACGCTCGTCGGTTTCGAAAACCACAGCGGACGTACTTTCCTCGGACCAAAGGCGCGGCCGCTGGGCAGAGTCAGACTCGGCTTCGGCAACAACGGGGCCGACGGCACCGAAGGCTGCCTGCAGGGAGGCGTGCTAGGCACCTACCTCCACGGCTCGCTGCTCCCGAAGAACCCGCACCTTGCCGACCACCTGATACGGAGTGCGCTCAGACGGCGCGGCGTCGCGGACCTTTCGCCCCTCGACGATTCGGTGGAGATGGCCGCGCATGAGCAGATTCTCGAACGCGCGCCACGCGTGCCACACGGGCCGCACGCGCCTTCGGCGCCGCCGCCGCCACCACCTTCTCACGGCCCCCGCGAGCCCCAGCCCCATTAGAGCGCGGCCCCGCAGGCGGTGCACCGGAAGCTTTGGGAGTCAGCGCTTCACGCAAGACCTGGTCGATCGAATCGACCAAAACGAGTTCCATCTCACCGCGCAGGTCGGCGGGGATGTCGTCGAGGTCGGCCTCGTTGCGCGTGGGCAACAACACCCGCCGTATGCCGGCACGGTGGGCGCCGAGGACCTTCTCCTTGATTCCCCCGATCGGCAGAACGCGTCCGCGCAACGTGATCTCACCCGTCATCGCGATGTCATCCCGCGCCGGGCGCCCCGTCAGGATCGATGCCATCGCCGTCAAGACCGTCACGCCCGCTGACGGTCCTTCCTTCGGCTGCGCCCCCGCCGGCACGTGCACGTGGATGTCGTTTTTGTCGAACAACGCGGGATCGATTCCGATGTCTGCAGCGCGCGCTTTCAAGTAAGACAGCGCCGCGGCTGCTGATTCCTTCATCACATCGCCGAGCTGCCCGGTGAGCTTCAGCTCACCCTTGCCGGGCGTCAGCGCCGCTTCGACGAAAATAATCTCGCCACCGGTCGGCGTCCAGACCAGGCCGGTTGCGACGCCGGGGCGGTCGATCCGCTCGCGGACGTCGTCGTAGTGGCGCCGCTTGCCCAGGGCAGCGCGGACTCGACGAGCATCGACGGCCCTGCGCCCAGGGCGTTTGCCCACCGCCATGTCTGCCACGGCCCGCCGCATCACCGAAGCAATCTCGCGCTCGAGGTTGCGCACGCCCGCCTCGCGCGTGTACTCCCGGATGATCACGCGAACCGCATCCTCCGCCAGGGTGATCTCGCCGGGGCGCAATCCGTGTGACAGCCACTGCTTGGGCACGAGGAAGCGCTCCGCGATCTGCACCTTCTCCTCCTCGGTGTAGCCGGAGAGGTTCAGAACCTCCATACGGTCGCGAAGCGCGGGAGGGATGGTCTCGAGCGAATTCGCAGTCGTAATGAACATGACCTTTGACAGGTCGAATGGGACGTCCAGGTAGTTGTCGCGAAAATCCTTGTTCTGCTCGGGGTCCAGCACTTCCAAAAGAGCCGACGACGGATCCCCGCGCCAGTCCGACCCAATCTTGTCGACCTCGTCCAGGATGAACACCGGGTCGTTGGACTCCGCCCGGCGGATCGCCTGCAGGATGCGACCAGGCATAGCACCGATGTAGGTGCGCCGGTGACCGCGGATCTCAGCTTCGTCGTGAACCCCGCCGAGAGAGGCACGCGCGAACTTGCGGCCCATCGCGCGCGCAATCGACTGACCCAATGAGGTCTTGCCGACACCCGGCGGGCCGACGAAGCAAAGGATCGGCTCGCGTCCACGCTCGGTCGATTTGCGCAGCTGCTTCAGGCGGCGCACCGCCAGATGCTCGACGATCCGCTGCTTCACCTTGTCGAGGTCGTAGTGGTCCGCGTCGAGGATCTCGCGTGCCTTCGTGACGTCCACCTCGCCACCGGTCGACGTGTTCCAGGGCAGCGACACGATGAGCTCGAGGTAGGTTCGAATCACGGAAGACTCCGGCGAGGCTGATGGAATCCGTTCCAGCCGCGCGATCTCCCGATCCGCTTCGCGCTGCGCCTCAGGAGGCAGACCCGCCTTCACGATGCGCTCGCGTAGCTCACCCATCTCGCCCAGCTCCGAATCCAGCTCGCCCAGCTCGCGCTGGATCGCTTTCAGCTGCTCGCGCAGGAAGTATTCGCGCTGCGCCTTGCCCATCGACTCCTCGGCCTGCGACTGGATCTTGCGGCCGAGTTCCAGCACCTCCAGCTCGTGCGACATGTGGGCGAGCAGGCGCTCGAGCTTGACCTTGGCCGAATCGAGCTCCAGGATCTCCTGCCTCTGCTCAGTGGTGAGGCGGGTGTGATTGGCGATGTAGTAGGCGAGGTGCAGAGGATCGTCGATAGCGGCTGCGCCCCCCGACAGCTCTGCGGGCAGATGCGGCGCGAGCGCGACCAGCTGCTGGAACATCGAGATCGCCCGGCGCATCAAAGCCTCGCGCTCGATGGCGGGGATGGTGGCGTGGGCCTCCGGTAGCATCTCGACCGCACAGGTGAGGTACGGCTCTTCCGAGATCGCCGAAGTCAGCTTGATCCGCCGCAGCCCCAGCACGGCCAGCTGAACGGTGCCGTCGGGAAGCTTGAGCATGTGCTGCACGCGCACCATCGCGCCGATGCGGTGGATGTCGTCGAAGCCCACATCCTCGAGGTGCTCATCGAGCTGCGTAGCAACTGCGATGTGGCGCTCCGACCCGGTCAGGTCGTCGAGAAGTTGCAGTGACCGCTTCCGACCGACCGACAACGGGATGAAGATGCGCGGAAACACGACAGTGGACTTGAGCGGCAGCACGGGCAGATGCGAAGGCACTGCTCCCTCCAGATTCACCGCCGGCATCTCAGCCACGGTTCGATTATCCCCCCGGAACTACCCCCCGTATAATTCGCTCACCCTGATCAGGAAAATCCTCTTCCCCTTCCGCTGGGGTCCCCGCGCAGAACGCGCGGGAGGTGGTCAAGCGCCGGAGAGTCTTTGAGCCAACCACTAACGGCCGTCATCCTCGCCGCCGGTCACGGCACCCGCATGCGCTCGCGCACCCCAAAGGTGCTGCATCCGATCCTCGGCCGGCCCATGGTCGACTGGGTGCTCGATGCGGTGACCGAGGCCGGCGCCAAAGACGTCAAGGTGATCATCAGCCCCCACGAGGTCGACCTCGCCGCCCACCTCGAGGGCCGCGCCCAGGTCGTGTATCAGAGGGAGGCCCACGGCACCGCCCACGCCCTGCAGCAGCTCGACCCCAAGGACCTCAAAGGAAAAGACGTGCTCGTCGCGAACGGCGACGCCCCGCTCATCACCGCTGAGACCTTCAAACGATTGGTACAGGCGCACCAAGAGTCAAAAGCACCCGCGACCCTCGCCAGCGTCGAGGACCCGCGAAGAGATGACGCCCGCATCGTGCACGGCAAAGGTGGCGAGTTCGAGCGCATCGTCGAACGAAAGGACGCAACCGACCAGCTACGAAAGACCAACCATGAGGTCAACGTCGGAATCTACTGCTTCGACGGCGCCAAGCTGGTTGAGGCGCTGAGCCATGTGAAGAACGACAACAAGGCGGGCGAGTTCTATCTCACCGATGTCTTCCTTCACCTGAGCCCCGTCGCCATCGTCAGGGTCGACGACCCTGACGAAGCCATCGGCGTCAAGGACCGTGTAAGGCTGGCTACGGCGACGGCCCTCATGCGCCAAAGAATCCTCAACCGGCACATGCGAGAAGGTGGCGTCACCATCACCGACCCCGAGACGACCTTCATCGACGCCACCGTCACCATCGGGCAGGACACCACCATCGAGCCCTTCTCCATCATCAAGGGCAGCACCGAGATCGGCCAGGAATGCCGCATCGGTCCTCACGTCTATATAGAGGACGCGAAGATCGGCGACCGCTCCGACTGCGGCCCCTTCGCCAAGCTGCGGCGGGGCACCCAGATCGCGGAGGACGTCCATATAGGCAGCTTCGCCGAGCTGGTCCGCAGCAAAGTCGGGCGCGGCAGCGCCGTGCCGCACGTCTCCTACCTGGGCGACACCGATCTCGGCGAGGATGCCAACATCGGGGCCGGCACGATCACCGCCAACTTCGACGGCACCAAAAAGAACCGCACCGTGATCGGCGACGGCGCCTTCGTAGGGGTCGACACGATGCTCGTCGCCCCCGTCAAACTGGGCAAGGGAGCCCGCACCGGGGCCGGCTCGGTGGTGACCAAGGACGTCCCCGATGGCGCCACAGCAGTCGGAGTTCCCGCTAGGGTGATACGCAAGAAAACCGTGGACGACGCAAAGTGATGGCCAAATGATTGGGAGACTGACCACCGCCGTCGAATTCACAGGGGAGGAAGCCTCCCCCTGGGGCGCCCTCAAGCTGATTGGCGGCAGCGCCAACCCAGCCCTGGCCCAGCGGATCTCAGATCAGCTTCAGGTCCCCATCACCGACGCGAGACTCAGGCGCTTCCCCGACGGGGAGATCAACGTCAAGATCGAGGACTCGATGCGCGGGCACGACGTGTTCGTGATCCAGCCCACCTGCCCGCCTGTGAACGAGCACCTGATGGAGCTCTTCATCATCCTGGACGCGCTGCGAAGAGCCTCCGCCGGCAGGGTGACCGCCGTTGTTCCTTATTACGGCTACGCACGCAAAGAGCGCAAGACGCAGCCAAGAGAGCCCATCTCGGCCAAGCTGGTCGCGAACTTCATCACCCTCGCGGGCGCCGATCGCCTCCTCCTCCTCGACCTGCATGCAGAAGCCATCGAGGGCTTTTTCGACGTTCCCACCGACCACCTCTCACCACACCGCATCTTCTCCGAGTACCTGCTCACCCTTGGGCTTCGGAATCTCACAGTCGTCGCCCCGGACGCGGGCGGCGGACGAAGAGCGGAGCTCGTCGCCAACCAGCTCAAGGCGCCCATCGCCTTCGGTTACAAGCGACGCACCGGGGACGACGAGGTCGACATGATCGCGGTCTCGGGCGACGTGAAGGGCCGGGACTGCGTGGTGATCGAGGACATCATCACGACCGGCGGGACCATATCCAAGCTCGCCGAATCACTTCGCCATCAAGGAGCACGCAAGGTCCTGATCGCGGCCACGCATCCGGTCCTTACGGGAAACGCAATCGAGCGACTCCAGAAGGCAGACGTGGATGAGGTCATCGTGACTGACTCGGTCCCCATTCCCCCCGAAAAGCTCGGGCCACCACTCACGGTGCTGTCGGTTGCACCTCTGCTCGCGGAGGCGATCATCCGGGTACACGAGAACCGGAGCGTCAGCGAGCTCTTCCGATAATCCGCCGGCTGTGAACGCAACAGAGTCGTTCGAACTGATCGTGCTCATCATTTGTTTCTTCGTGGCCGCCGCAGCCAGCGGCACGGAGACAGCGCTCACCTCGGTCGGCCGGCTCAGGGTCAGGTTCCTGGCCGAGCAGGGCAGCAAGGCGGCAGGCATCCTGCAGCACCTGAGGGCGGATCCGAACCGGTATCTCTCGACTGTTCTCTTCACCAACACGCTGGCGCTGATCGTCGCCTCGACTTCGACGACGCTCCTCACAGATTCGCTATTCGCCTCGTGGGGCGTCCCCAGCGAATACCACCTCTGGCTCGCGCTGCTCGTCTCCTTCGTGCTGTCGGTGATCCTCCTCATCGCCGCTGAGGTCACACCCAAGACGCTCGCCATCCGCTACGCGGAACGTGTCGCCCTCGCCGCGGCGGGGCCGGTCGACCGCCTGGCGACAGCGCTCGGTCCCGTGCTGTGGGCCGTCACCATCGTCTCGCGAGCGCTCACCGGCGGCCGCGCCGCCCGCGCCCCGTACCTCACCGAGCAAGAGCTGCTGACGCTGCTCCACGTCTCGGAGGAACAGGGCGTGATCGAGGAACAGGAGCATCAGATGATCCACGGCATCATCGAGATCGGCGACAAGACCGTTCGCGAGATCATGGTGCCGCGCACCGACATCGTCGCAGTCGAGAAGCACGCGGGTTTGAAAGACATAGTCAGGGTGTTCAAGGAGCACAGGCATACGCGCCTGCCGGTGTTCGACGGCGACATCGACCACGTGGCCGGCCTCATCCACACGAAGGACCTGCTGCTCTACTACACCCTCAGCACGACGCAAGAGTTCGACATCGAGAAGATCCTGCGTCCCATCAAATTCACGCCTGAGCAGAAGAAGGTCGACGAGCTCCTGCACGAGATGCGCACCGAGAAGGTGCACATGATGATCGTGCTCGACGAGTACGGAGGCACCGCGGGCCTGGTGTCGCTGGAGGACCTGCTCGAAGAGATAGTGGGCGAGATTCGAGACGAGTACGACTCCGCGGAAGAGGAGCAGCTCGTGGTCCTCGACGACCACGAGGCGAGGGTCGATGCGCGCTTCCCGTTGGAGGAGCTGAATTCAAGGCTCGGCCTCGCGATCGAGGAGTCGGGCGATTACGACTCGGTGGGCGGTTACGTTCACGCTCAGCTGGGCCACATCGCGAGCGCAGGCGACTCGTTCAAGGGCGGCCGCGCCACGTGGACAGTCGAGAAGGTGAAGGGACGGCGGATCGAGTGGGTGAAGCTCACGGCCGATGTGCCGTGGCCGGAAGAGACGCTGGTCGCCGCCGGCCTGAAGAAACCCGCGCACACGGATCGGGACGGCGCCGAGGCGCAAGCCGCGGAGGGCTAGCCTGCCCACATACCGCGAGCGGGCTGTCGTGCTGAGAAAGCTCGACTACGGCGAGGCCGATCGCATCTTCACGTTCCTGACGCGCGAGCACGGCAAGGTCGGGGCGATCGCGAAGGGAGTGCGCCGCCAGGAGAGCAAGCTCGGGCCATCGCTCGAGCTTTACGGGCACGTCGACCTGCTGCTGGCGAAGGGGAGGGGAGATCTCGACGTGGTGGCTCAGGTGCAGCGGCTGCCGGGACTGAGGATCCCGGGCGATGTCGAGGTGATGTCGCACGCGGCCCTCATCGCGGAGCTGGCGGAGCGGGTGTGCGAGGACAGGCACCCGGTGGATGGCGTGTACGAGCTGACGGTGATGGCGCTTGACGAGCTGGCGAGGGAGACAGACCCGAGGCGTGCGTCGGCGTATTTCATGATGGCCGCGCTTGACCTCCTGGGTTATGCGCCGCAACTGGCAGTGTGCGCGTCGTGCGAAAAGCCGCTGGCGGCGAAGCCGGCGGCGTTCAGCCCAGCTGCGGGAGGCTTTCTCTGCGATAGCTGCGCCGTGCCGGGAATGAGCCAGGTGCCGCTGGCGGCGATCAAGGTGCTGAGGCTGATGGCAAGTGGGGACATCGCGACGTATAGGCGGCTGAAGCTGGAGCCGATGCTGATCGATGCAATCGAGGGAGTGCTGACAGCCCAGCTGGAACACCATTTGGACAGACGCCTGAAATCGCTACAGTTCCTGCACCAGATGAGAGGAATCTCCTCCCCGCGAAGTGGGGAGGCGCGCATTAAATCACCAATCCCTGCGCGGGAGGGGGCCCCGGAGCCATGACCGTCCCCCGCGAACAACTAATGGAAAAAGTCGTGGCGCTCACCAAGCGCCGTGGCTTCATCTTCCCCAGTGCCGAGATCTACGGCGGCCTCTCCGGCTTCTACGACTACGGCCCATATGGCGTGGCGCTGAAGCGAGCCATCCGAGAGCTCTGGTGGCGCCACATGGTCGACCTGCGCGACGACGTTGTCGGCCTCGACTCCACCCTCATCATGCCCAGCGAGGTATGGGCTGCCTCGGGGCACCTCACCAACTTCGTCGACCCCCTCCGCCAGTGTCTGGGCACCTGCAAGAAGCGGTGGCGCGCCGATCACGTGACCGGCGACAACTGCCCCGAGTGCGGCGGCCCCCTGAGCGAAGCGCGCCTGTTCAACCTGATGTTCAAGACCAACGTGGGACCCGTCGAAGACTCCTCCTCGACCGTCTACCTGAGGCCCGAAACTGCCCAGGGCATGTTCGTCGACTTCAAGAACGTGCTGAACTCCTCGCGCGTACGCGTGCCCTTCGGCATCGCGCAGCAGGGCCGCGCCTTCCGCAACGAGATCACCCCAGGCAACTTCGTCTTCCGCGTGCGCGAGTTCGAGCTTATGGAGATGGAGTTTTTCGTGAAGCCAGAGCAGGACGACGAATGGTTCGGCTACTGGCGAAAAGAAAGGATGCGGTGGTACGTCGAGGTTATGGGCCTCAAGGCAGAGGGCCTGCGGTACTACGACCACCCCAAGGCGGGCCTCTCGCACTACTCGAAGCAGACCACTGACATCGAGTACGACTTCCCATTCGGCTGGGGCGAGCTCGAGGGAGTGGCCGACCGTACCGACTACGACCTGCGCGTCCACCAGGAGCACTCGAAGGTCGACCTGACATATCTCGACCCCGAAACGAACGAGCGCTACCTGCCATGGGTCATCGAACCAGCGGTCAGCGTGGACCGCATCCTGATCACCCTTCTGCTCGATGCATACGACGAGGACGTGGTGAACAACGAGCCACGCGTGGTCCTGCACCTGCACCCAAATGTGGCCCCCGTCCAGGTTGCGGTGGTTCCTCTGTCCAAGAAAGAAGACCTCATCAAGGTCGCGCGCGAGGTCCAGTCATCGCTTCAGGGCCGGTTCCGGGTGGAGTACGACCAGACGGGAGGCAACATCGGGAGGCGCTACCGGCGCCAGGACGAGATCGGCACCCCGTTCTGCGTGACAGTCGACTTCGAAACACTGGAAGACCGAGCTGTGACCATCAGACAGCGCGACTCGACGCAGCAGGAGCGAGTCAAGATCGCTGAGCTTTCGGAAAAGCTGACCCAGCTGATCGGCTGATCCGGAGTCTTGATCAACATCGGCTGTTGGTCTTATGTGGATAATTCGTCAGATCGTGAAGCGAATGCTTTGCGGCATCGCGATAGCCGCCGCCACCGCCTTGGGACCGCTCTCCGCTTCAGCTGCGCCGAGCCCGTCGCCCGCTCTCGGCAGCCTGCTGCTGCCTGGGCCCGCCGGATATGTCTCGGTGGCCACCGGGCCATTTCACGGCCAGTTCACTGCCACTGACTACGCATCGCAGTACCAGTCGAAAACCCTCGAAGCCGGAATCACCCTGATTCACGATGGCTTCGTCGATGGCTACGGGACGACCTGGATCCAGCGTCCGACCGGACGCGTCATTCTTGAATTCGTGATCGCCTTCGGCGGCATCGTCCGCCTGGTGATGGTCCGGCGTCGGGCCTAGCTGCTGAAGACGATGGCCGAGGTCGATGTACGTCCCATCAGCGCGGAAGAGATCGACCAGGCGCTGCCGCTCATCGCCGGCTATCAGACGTTCTACGGCGCCAAGCCGGACACCGAGCGCAACCGCGCCTTCTTCTCCCGCTTCCTTTACCCAAGCGAAGAGGGGCTCCTACTCGGTGCATGGGTGGATCGAAGCCTGGTGGGCTTCGCCACTCTCTACTGGTTCTTCAGCTCCACCAAGGCGGCGGACTCAGTGCTGATGAACGACCTGTTCGTGCAGGAAGGCGTCCGCGGAAAGGGCATCGGCCGGGCGCTGATCCAACGCGCTCTGGACGAAGCGCGCGGGCGCGGGGCCGCGCACCTCGAGTGGTTCACGGCGCCAGACAACGCAACGGCGCAGCGACTCTACGATTCCGTCCCCGGCGCCGGCCGATCCACCTGGTTCGCGTACGAGATCGAGGCCGGCTAAGCGATGGTGGCTTCTATCGAACCCTGGTGGTTCTGAATGTGGCCGATCAGCACGCGCTCGATGCGCTGCTGCACCGACATCTTTCCCGACGGCACCTCCTGCGCGATATCCAGCTTCTCGTCGGGGATCGATCGGAGGTCCTTGCCGATCTGCTGGCCGCTGTCGTGCAGCAGGCTCAGCACCTGGGCCTTGGTTGTGTCCGCATATTCGTTGGCGTGCCTGGCGTTGACCTGCTTGAAATCGAGAGGTGGCGACGCTTGTTCGCGCACGGCCGCCTGGATCCGACCCATGATCACGCTCAGATTCACGGCCACGTGGTGCGCAATGACTCCCAGCGGTCTGGCCTCGTCCTCGTCGTTGATCCGCAGGCCTGGCGTGTTTCGGCCGCGCATTCGCCACTGCTCGCTTGTCAGCGATTCGACCACCCGTGAGAAGTTCGCCAGGGCGGCCTCGAACTGATCGGCGAGGCTGCCCGAACGCGACGCAGAAGTTGGGGCCATGACCCCAAGGTAGCATCCTGCTCAAGACATGAGTGGCGGCGCGACTGGGATGAAGCGCCCATGAATCCCCAGCTCCGGTTTGATCGCCAGCATCTCGCCTTCGTCGCTCCACAGCAGGCGCCAGCCAAGCTCGTGAACGAATCGGTGGTGGCGCCGGCACAGCAGGCACGTGTTGGAAAGGGCCGTCTCGCCGCCATCGATCCAGTGGATGAGGTGGTGGCCGTCGCACCAGTCGGGTGGTCGGTCGCAGCCGGGGAACCGGCACCCTCTGTCGCGAACGACCAGCGCTCGACGCAACGCGGGCGGGATGGTGCGAGTGCACCGGCCGACGTCGATCGGCTCTGAGCTGGGACCGAGAACGACACGCGTCATTGCGCAGTCGCATGCCAGCCGCCTTGCTGCGTCCGCCGTGATCGGCTGGGACCATTCGAGGTCAGCCGCCGGAGCCCCGGGCGCTTTGGCCAGGGTGGCAGTGGATGCGATCACCGAAAGGTGAGGTTTCTGGCCCGCGACCTCGGGCAGGGTGCCGGCGTCCAGTTGCTTGCGAGCCATCTCGACCATGGCATCGGCGCGGCGCATGGCCCCGCTCCGCTCATCGAGTCGATTTGACTCCAGGGCGTTGAGCGCCGTCCGCAGCGTTGCACCACCCTCAGCGTCGAGCCTGCCATCGAGGTAGAAGACACCATCCAATGTCTGGCTGAGGTGTACGTAGCGGTAGTCGTACTGGTCGTTGGAGTGTGCAAGCGTGCCGTCGGGATCTATCGAGTAGCGCAGCCGCCGCGTCAGATAGCTGAGGTACTTCGGGTCCAGGTTGTGAGCTGCCCGGACGAGCCGCGATTCTTCTGCAGCGACGGCGTCAGCCCCGAGCTCGGTGACCGAGCGCGCAATGACCGCGGCGTGATGAAATCCGATGTCGCCAGATGCAAGCGCGGTGCTGGTGTGTGGCAGCGATGGCAGGTTGCGGGCGACCTCTGAATGCTGCATCGCGGCGCCGGGCATCAGCCTGCACGCACGGCGCAGCCAGGAGATGAGGCTGACGAATCCTAAAGTGGCGTAGCCCCGACGTTTCGAAAAGAGGCGCAGCCGCCGGCTGAACTGGAACTCGAGGCGATCCATCGTTCGACGCAGCTCAACCATATCCTCGGCCAGGGTGGTGTCTGTAAGCGGATCGATGTCTTCGCCCTCGAGCTCAAACAAGGCGCCTCGCAGCGGTTCCGAACGCATGTTCGAAGCGTATCCAGCTCGAAAATCATGTCAATGCCCCTAACAGGTCGTGTCAGTGCGGGCCTCCGCAAAGCAGCTCGATCGCCCGCAGATACACCTGCACGCAGGTCTGCAGCGACGCCACGTCCACCCACTCCACGTCCGCATGCGCCCCTTCACCCGAAGGGCCAAACGCCACGGTCGGTATGCCCACCGCGTTGCTCAGGGCCATGTCCATCCAGTACGCCACGCCAATGACCTCCGGCTCCCGCCCCAGCACCTCGGTCGCCGCCTTCTCAACCGCTTCGGTCACGAAGCTGTCCGCCCCCAGTTGCGACGGCGGCCGCTCGAGCAGCAACCGCGCGGATGCCTCCAGCGCTGGATCCTCTGCCCGCGCACTCGCGATCACGTCTTCGATCTCTTGCAGCGCTTTCGCGCCATCCTCGCCCGGAAGGGTGCGGCGCTCCAGCTTTACGACGCACCGAGCCGGGTACGTGCTCAGCTCCTGCCCACCCTCGATCAATGACGCGTGCAGGGTTCCGGTCCCCAGTAAGAGGTGGCCGCGCCCAGCGCGAAGGCGCTGGTCTAGCTCCAGCACCCCGGTGAGGATCCGCCCCATATGCGCCACCGCATCGATCCCGAGGTCCGGTCGTGACCCGTGCGCGGCCACTCCCCGCGTCTCGACCTCCAACCACGCGAATCCCTTGTGCGCCAGGCATAGCCGCATCTCGGTCGGCTCCGTCACGATCGCGGCGTCCGCTTCGATGCGCTCGAGCACCGCCGCGGTCCCCACGCTCGCAACCTCCTCATCTGCCACTGCGGCGACGATCACGTCACCATGGAGCTTCAACTTTCTTGCCTCGCGCGCAGCGATCATGATCGCTGCGAGGCTTCCTTTCATGTCGTAGGCGCCCCGCCCGTAAACCCGCCCATTCCGCACGACCGGGATGAATGGATCCTTCATGCCGCCAGCGCCGACCGTATCCATGTGCGCGTTCAGCATCAGGCTCGCTCCACCACCGCTCCCGGCCAGCACCCCGATCACGCTCGTACGCCCCGGCACCGGCTCAGCGACCTGCACTGCCAGCCCCTCAGCGCCGAGCCACTCGGCCACGAAGGCAGCGATCTTCGACTCGCCACTGCCGGCGGCTACGAGATCGGGGTTCACCGACTCGATGGCGACCAGCTCGCATGCCAGCTTTTGAAGATCGTCGGTCAGACCCATAACGGCCGATTCTAGGCCCGGCATCGCAACACCTCCCGTAAAAAAGACGAGGGCCCTGGGGTTACCCCGGATGCTTGCCTAGAAATCCGCCGCATTTAGGCGGTCACAGCCACCTGACGGGGCGCGCCGCTAGGCGCCGACGATCCGGATCGTCCACAGGTCGTCCGCGAGACCTGGCTGGATGAGGTACGTGTACGGCATCGTGAAGTAGCCGGCCATGCCCCAGGCCGCGCCCCACGAGTTGCGGACGAGAAACGTCTGGCTGGCGTCGTCGTATCCCACCGCCACAACTGCGTGACCGCCGACAGCTCGCTCGCTGGGCCCGGGCATCGGCACGTGCCCTGTCTGCGCGACGGCAGGTGACTCGAAGCTCTCGTAGACGGTGAACCCGAAGATGAACGGATAGCCGGAGGCGAGGCAGCCCCTCATCTGGGTCAGGTCCTGGATGAGGCTCTGGTACGAAACGGCGCGATCCGACCGTGCGTCCTGATATGCCTTCGCCGATGGCTTGTCGGTGAACTTCGCGATGTCGTAGGGCCACTCCGGTTCTGGGCACACGCCCTGGCTGGCCACCGACTTGATGCCATCGCGGATCATTGCGCCGCCGTCCAGGTCGACCGTCCCTTCGATGACGCGCTCGTTGTAATAAATGAAGAGGCGCGAAGGTACGAAGTCGGCGAGGCTCTGCTTGAGCCGATCGAACTCGATGGCGCCGCCGATCGCGTTTGCAGTGCAGCTGCCGAGCATTCCCTGGTCGTAAACCGCGGGACAGTGCGCACGTAGATCAGTGAAGGGAGGGAGGGCGCTCAAGAACGCGGGCGGCGCCGCGTACAGGTGGTCGCGCTCATCGGGAAGGTCGGGTATCCAGCCGTACCGGGCGATCTGTCGAGGCTCGGTCACCTGCTTGTCCTCCCCGCTTGCCGGGGAGGTGCCCCGGAGGGCCGGAGGGGACGTTCAGCTAGGCACAAAGGCTGGGTCATCATCTCGGTCCTCCTCACAAATATGCCCAGCTCTTGATACTGGGCGACTCTCCGATAAACGCCCCCACGCCGCGGGGAAGCTTATGACCCTCCATCACCATCGCAGTCGCCCTCGTGTGCCCTTCGAGCAAGCTGATAGCTCCGTCCGGCATTCGCATGCAGATCAGCTCGGACAGCTCGGGCTCTGCGTTGTCGGCGTGGCAGATGATGCGCGCCAGCGACAGGATGTGAAGGTTCATGTCGTCCCCGGTGAACACTCGCGCCGCGTTACCAGCGCCCTCCGCGACCATGCGCGTCGCCGGAGCAAGTGTCGTCCAGGTTGCGTTGCGGTTGGAGTACAGCATCTCGGCGACCTCGGCGATCGAAACCTGGGCCTTGCGCCATGCGATGTCGTCCTCGAGGCCGGCGAAGATCAACGAACCTCGCCCGAAACCGTGCGCGGATGCGATGATCCGGCGCCGCTCGGCATTGTGCGCAGCGTTGCCGAGGTCAGGGTTGCGGGCCAGGGCGAGGGCCCGCGCCAGGTGCGACGGCTTCGGCGGATCGCCGACCAGGTAGGCCTGAAAAGGCGGCGACTCGATCTCGGCCTGCAGCCAGGCCAGGATCACTTGATCGTCGGAAACAGACCCAAGGTCCTCCATTACAGCCACCAAGGGTAGGGCTCGGACGACGCCCGAGGTCTTGCTTGCTCCAAACTTATCCATCGATGAGCGCAGCGCACAAGTGGGTCTATCACTTCAGGGAAGGGTCCGCCAAGATGCGCGACCTCCTTGGCGGCAAGGGCGCAGGCGCCGCCGAGATGACCCGTGCCGGCATGCCGGTACCGCCCGGCTTCACCATCACCACCGAAGCCTGCCGCGCATACCTCGCAGGCGGCGGCAAGCTGCCGCCGGGTCTGTGGGAGCAGGTGACCAAAGCCCTGGTCGTGCTCGAAAAGCGCGCGGGCAAGCGTTTCGGCGACGCCCAGAACCCGCTGCTCGTCAGCGTGCGCTCGGGGGCCAAGTTCTCGATGCCGGGCATGATGGATACGGTCCTCAACCTCGGCCTCAACGAGGACACGGTGCGAGGGCTCGCCAAGCTCACGAAGGATGAACGTTTCGCCCTCGACGCCTACCGCCGGTTCATCCAGATGTTTGGCAAGACAGTCATGGGGATCGATGGCGACAAGTTCGAGCACGCCCTGACCGAGGCCAAGAAGAAGGCGGGCGTCAAAACCGACCCGGAGCTGAAGCCGCAGCACCTGCGGCCCTTGGTCCAGCGCTTCCTCGCCATATATAAGGACGCGACGGGCCACCGTTTCCCTGAAGAGCCTGTGACACAGCTCCGAGCCGCAATCGAAGCGGTGTTCAAATCATGGAACACTGAGCGCGCCAAGACCTACCGCCGCATGGAGCGCATCCCCGACGACCTGGGCACGGCGGTGAACGTGCAGATGATGGTGTTCGGCAACATGGGCCGCACCTCGGGCACGGGCGTTGCCTTCACGCGCAATCCGATCACCGGCAAAAAGGAGCTCTACGGCGACTACCTGACCAACGCCCAGGGTGAGGACGTGGTCGCGGGCGTGAGGGACACCCGACCGATCAAGGCCCTCAAGCGCCACATGCCGAAGGTCTACGCGGAGTTCGAGGGCTACGCCCGCAAGCTCGAGAAGCACTACAAGGACGTGCAGGACCTCGAGTTCACGATCGAGCGCGGCAAGTTGTGGATGTTGCAGACCCGCAGCGCGAAGCGGACGGGCGAAGCGGCAGTGAACATCGCCGTCGACATGGTCGCCGAACGGCTCATCACCAAGAAAGAGGCGGTCGCCCGCATCGAGCCACGCCAGCTGGAGCAGCTGCTGTTCCCGCGCGTCGATCCCAACGCGAAAGTGCAGCCCCTGGCCAAAGGGGTGCCCGCATCGCCGGGCGCCGCGTCGGGTGAGGCGGTGTTCGACGCCGATACGGCTGCCGAGTGGGGTAAGAAGGGCAAGGCGGTCATCCTCGTCCGCGTCGAGACCAACCCCAACGACGTGCATGGGATGGTCGAGGCGAAGGGAATCCTCACGCAGACCGGCGGCACCGCCAGCCACGCGGCCCTGGTCGCCCGTGGCATGGGGCGGCCGTGCATCGTCGGCGCGAGCGCGATCAGCGTGGACGTGCGCAAGCGCGAGTTCATTGCCGGCGGCATCACCATCAAAGAGGGCGAGCAGATCACGATCGACGGCACCACCGGCGAGGTTTACGTCGGCAACGTGCCCACCATCGAGGCGCGTTCGCTCAACAAGCACCCGGCCGCGAGCGCGATCCTGCGCTGGGCCGACGAGTTCCGTCGCCTCCAGGTTTGGGCGAACGCGGACTATCCGCGCGACGCGATCAAAGCCCGTGAGAACGGTGCGCAGGGCGTCGGTCTATGCCGCACGGAGCACATGTTCATGGAGCAGGACAGGCTGCCTATCGTGCAGGCGATGATCATGGCCACGACCACCGAGGAGCGCGAGAAGCATCTCGCCGTGCTGCTGCCGATCCAGCGCGGCGACTTCGAGGGAATCTTCAAGGCGATGGCGGGGCTGCCGGTGATCATCAGGCTCATCGACCCGCCGCTCCACGAGTTCCTGCCCAGCCTCGAGGAGCTCATCCGCGAGACCACGCAGCTCAAGGAGAACGGTAAGACGCCGTCCCGCCTGAAGAGGCTCGAGAAGGTGATGGCCCGTGTCGAGGAGTTGCATGAGGCGAACCCGATGCTCGGCTTGCGCGGCGTGCGCCTCTCGATCCTGTTCCCCGAGATCACGCGCATGCAGGTGCGGGCGATCATGGAGGCGGCGTGCGACCTGCGCAAGAAAAAGATCAATGCGCGTCCCGAGATCATGATCCCGTTGGCCGGCACGCTGGCCGAGCTGCACGCGGTGCACCAGGAGCTGAAGCCTGTGGCCGAGCAGGTGCAGAAAGAGAAAGGCGTGCGCGTGCCTTACAAGTTCGGCACCATGATCGAGATCCCGCGCGCCGCCCTTACGGCGGGAGAGATCGCCACCGAGGCCGAGTTCTTCTCATTCGGCACCAACGACCTCACGCAAACGACATTCGGCTACTCACGCGACGACGCCGAGCGCCATTTCATAGTCAAGTACCTGGAGCGGAAGATCCTGCCGCGCAACCCGTTCGAGACGATCGACGAGAACGGCGTCGGCCGCCTGATGGGAATTGCCGTTGCCGAGGGCCGCAAGACGCGTCCGAAGATGGAGATCGGGATCTGCGGAGAGCATGGCGGCGACCCCGAGTCGATCCACCTGTGCCACTCACTCGGCCTGAACTACGTTTCGTGCAGCCCTTTCAGGGTCCCGGTCGCGCGCCTGGCGGCGGCTCAGGCGGCAATCGGAGACAGCGCTTCCTCCAACTAGAGCCGGTACCTCGCGCCCGGAACGTCAGATACTTCTTAAGTGCCCACGCTTCAGTCCGACGACGCCTTTGCCGAGGTCAAGGCCAAGGTCGACCTCGTCAAGGTCGTGCAGGAGCGCGTTCGCCTGACGAAGCGCAACAAGGAGCTTGTGGGCCTATGTCCCTTCCATGAGGAGAAGACCCCGAGCTTCAAGGTCAACCCCCAGAAGCAGTCCTGGTACTGCTTCGGCTGCCAGCGGCACGGCGACGTATTCACCTTCGTCGAGCTGATCGAGAAGACCGACAAACGTGGCGCCCTCCAGATGCTGGCGGAGCGGGCGGGCGTGGAGCTGAAGCGGCTGAGCCCCGAGCAGAAGGAGCGGTCCGACTCGCGCCGACGCCTGCTCGCGATGCTCAAGCTCGCGGCTCAGTACTACGAGTACGTCCTGTGGTCGACGCCGGCGGGCGAGGTTGGCCGCCGCTTGCTGGCCGACCGCGATGTGGGGGAGGAGACGGCGCGCCGGTTCCAGCTGGGCTATGCCCCGGCGGGATTGGGGTTCGCGGAATACCTGCGTTCGAAGAAGCGATCGTTGGCTGACGCGCAGGAGGCGGGCCTCATGCGTCGTGACGGCACCGACTTTTTCGCCCAGCGCCTCGTCATCCCCATCCGCGACGAGCGCGGCCAGCCCCTCGCATTCACCGCCAGGACGGTTCGCGCGGACGAGCCGCGCAAGTACATCAACTCGCCGGAAACGCCCGCATACATAAAAGGAAGGGTCATCTTCGGCCTCGACCTGGCCCGGGACGAGATTGCGAGCAGGGGCCATGCCGTCCTGATGGAAGGCCAGTTCGACGTCATCACCGCGCACCACTTCGGCGTGAAGAACGCCGTCGCGAGCTCCGGCACGGCGCTCACCAACGAGCAGGTCCGCCTGCTCAAGCGGTTCACCGATGAGCTCCTCCTGGTCTTCGACTCGGACCGCGCGGGACGCACCGCCGCCTTCAAGGCGGTGGAGCTGGCAGCGGCCCACGAGATGCGAACGAGGGTCGCCACGATCACGGGCGCTAAGGACCCAGACGAGTTCCTGAGAGCAGCCGGTGTGGACGCGGAGAAGAGCTGGGAGACCCTCGCGGCGGCAGCGCCCTCGGGCTGGGAGTTCTGGATCAAGGACGCCCTGAGCGGCCTGAACACCGCAAATCCAAACCATCTCGAGCAGGCCGCTTTCCGAGCCCGCGAGGTGCTCGAACGGATTCCAGATCCGGCGGTCAGGGAAAGCTACAGGGAGCGGGCGGCCGGGTGGCTCGGGGTCCAACCCCACCTTTTGATTCCACTCGCCCCCCAGGAAAGAGGAGCCCAAGCTGGCGACAACCGCTCAAACGAGGCCGGAAACAACGGCAATCCCGGTTTAACCTCAGGGGTGCGGGGGAAGAAAGTCACAGTAGCCAGATACTTGGTGCAGCTGCTTGCGGTCCGCCCTGTCGCCTTCGAGCGCGTGCGAACAAAGCTCACGCCTGAGGAGTTGGACGAAGAGGACCGTGGCGTGTACGCCCGGATGTTGGAGACTTATGAGCGGCTTGGTGCCTCAGGGCTCGAGAGCGAGCTGGCCGGGTACCCCGCGGAGGAACAGGACCTGATCAGGAGGGCGTGGGCGGCACCGCCGCCAAGTGTGGACGACGATCTCGCGGTGGAGCTGGCGGAGAGGATCCGCCTCGACCGCATGAAAGGACGTGAGGGTGCAATAATCCGCGAGCTTTCCGAGGCGGAGAGGGGGCGGGACGTACAGGGGGTGGCGCGACTTGAAGCGGAGGCCAGAGAGCTCGCCCACGCCATCAGTGATTTGGAAAGGAGAATGTCATCATCGCGCGAGTAGCTAAAGCGCCGACCAAGACGGGAGCCAGGGCCGGAAAGGCCGAAGCGAAGCCAGAGCACAAGTTCGAAGACGAGCTCATGGCGGTGGCCGAGCAGCTCATCGTCAAGGGCAAGGAGCAGGGCTACCTCACACCGGACGACATCCTCCAGGGCTTCCCCGAGATCGACGCCGAGCCTGACCAGATCTTCCGTATCTTCGCCGCCTTCAAAGAGATCGGCATCGAGGTCACCGATGGCGAGAAGGATTTCGAAGAGGTCGAGCAGATCGACGACGAGATGCTCCTCGACATCGAGATGATGGACTCGGTCTCCCTCGACGACCCGGTGCGCATGTACCTCAAGGAGATCGG
>Ga0207929_1000041_pt1 | contig 44623 bp, 43 predicted proteins | sample NGESurdeep072012_FD_184466 | JGI IMG/M metagenome (GOLD analysis project Ga0207929, IMG submission 184466) | Arctic peat soil microbial communities from Barrow, Alaska - NGEE Surface sample 53-1 deep-072012 (SPAdes) | ecosystem: Environmental > Terrestrial > Soil > Wetlands > Peat ... | reverse complement strand
TCCTGCGTCAGCTCCTCGCGGACGAACTCTTCGATGACGCTCTGGATCGTCACGCGCGCTGCGGTGTCGATCATTGGACGACGGCCTCGCGCTGCGCCGGCTCCAGCGGCTTTCCGATGGGTATCTTCTGCCCGATGTGGAGCGTGGCGATCCCGCCCATCAATCGGATGTAGCGGACGTGCTCGAAGCCGTTGCCGGCGAACAGCACCGCCAACCGGTCGGCGTCGGGAAAATTCACGAGCGACTGCGGGAGGTAGCGATAGGCCGCCGCGTCGCCGCCGACGATCTTGCCGATGAGCGGAACGATCCCGTAGAAATGCAGGTAGAAGACGCGCAGCCACAACGGGTTCGGCGGCTTGCTCACCTCGAGGTTCACGAACGCCGCGCCGGGCTTGAGCACGCGCGCGACTTCTCGAAGACACGCGCCGATGTCGACGACGTTGCGCATCGAGAAGCCCATCGTCGCGCCGTCGAACTCACCGTCGCGGAATGGCAGATCCAGGACGTCGCCTTCGCGGTAGGCGACGTTGGGTTCGCGCGTATTCGTGCGCGCGATCTCGAGCATCTGCGGCGTGAAGTCGATCCCGATCACGCGTCCGCGCGGCGCTTTGGCGGCGGCGTCTCGTGTGAGAGCGCCCGTTCCGCAGCAGAGGTCGACGAGCGACGCGTCTGACGCGACGTTAAGGTTGTCGACCGCGCGACGGCGCCAGACGGCGTCGATGCCGCCCGTCATGATCGTGTTGACGAGGTCGTATCGTCCTGCGATTCTTCCGAACATCTCGCGGACGACACCGCCTTTATCCATTCGTCCCCAATTGGGTTGGGGGAAAGCCTATTCCTGGCGCTGCGCTGCTACTTTCGGCGACCGCGCTTGTCGCGTTTCGCTCGCGAGTGAGAAGCGAGCATGTCCGATCTCTCCGTCAGCCTGGGCCGCGATGCGCGAGCGGCGTTTTGCGGAGCGTTCGACGCCGCGCGATCGTCCATCGACGCCGAGTTCTTCAGCATCGACGATCCCGTCGTCGTCGACAGTCTGAACCGCGCCGCCGCGCGCGGCGTCCGGGTGCGCGTCACCGTCGAAGGCGATTGCGACGAGCGCGGCACACGCGAATACAACCTGGCGCTCGGCGCCCGCAGGGCCAATGCCGTGAAGGAATATCTCGTCAGCCTCGGCGTCTCCGCCGCGCGCGTCGAAACGATCTCCTACGGCAAGGAACATCCGGTCTGTTCGGAATCGACGGAAGACTGCTACGCGCAAAACCGCCGCGGCGTTACCGCCATCTCCGGCGGCGCGAACTCGTAAGGTTCGGATTACAAATTTGGAAAGGGCGCTCCGTCGAGGGCGCCCTTTTTTCTTTCACCTCCCCAGGCTGGGGCTTTGCACAAATACCGGTGCTTTTGGCTCCCTGCACAAAAACTCCTATGGTTGCACAAAAAAGCCAGCGCCCGCTCCCGAGTTTCTGACATCCGGCACGGTATGGAAGGTGTGAGCCCGCAATAGGCGGGCCGTGAACGGTCACTAGACGGCGGCTAATGCGGGTGCGGAATTTTCGCTTGCTCCGCGCATTGCTCGCAGATCTTACCGTCGCACTTGGCAAACACGCAGCGAAATTTTTAAGTCCGGATGGCCAGCGTTGTGAGGAGGACTCCGCCCGCAATCCCCGTTAGCCCCATCGCATAATCTGCAATTTCCCCGTGACCGAAAATACCCAGCGCCGCGACGACAAACATCCAAGCGATCAGCACGGTGACCGGTCCACGTCCAGGGGCGTTCAAGTTGATAACGAAATTCTTGAATGGGTCCATGGCTATTCAATTCTCCAAGATCATTGCATTTGGGCAGTCTGATCTATCGCTAACGATACGGACGGCCGATGTTCCGAATACCAACGATGAGTAGGATCAATCGCTACGACCCGCGTCTTCGAGAGTAATTCGAACGCGCGCTGACGCCTTTCCGTAAATAGAGCGAAGATTACATCGATCCACCAGATGTGAAGCACACACGGTAACAGCCGAACGATCGCCTGGCCGGCACTGATCCGCGCGCCCGATTCCCGAACCACGAGTAGGTTGAGCCAGTGCTTGCCCAGCGTCTGGCCGAAGCGGGAATCGCCAACGACAATGTAGGCGATAAACCCTACCGTGACAGCGAGCAGGCCGATGATGACTGGAACAAGTCGCAGCGTATCTGGAGAGACTTGGCCTAGCACCGCGAGAGGTACTGCAATGACGCCCGCAATAGCGACGTCGATCGCCATCGCAACCGCACGCCGCCACAACGATGCGCTGACGAGCGGTACTTCCGATAAGTACGACGCGGCGAGATTCGCTGGATCGCCCAACCTCGCGAGCACAGCATCGAGTGCCTCACCACGCTGCATGTCTTCCTCGATATGCGCGCGCACATCGGCGACAATTTGTTCGCGCTCCGGCATCATCTTCGGCATCGCATCCGCGAGTTGCGCGAGGTAACTCTGAACGGTCATGATCTTCTCTCCTTAGTGCGCAGACGTGTCAGCGCAATAACCGAGCCATCGCACTCGCAAATGTCGTCCATTCACTGGTCAGCCGCGCCAACTCCCTGCGGCCCGCCGGCGTGAGCATGTAGTACTTGCGAGGTACACCTTGTTCCTGCGTTTCCCATCGCACCTTTACGAGTGCCGCACGCTCCAACCGGTACAGCACGGGATAGAGCGTTCCGTTGGTCACTTCGAGCGCTCCGTCGGTTCGATCAGCAATTTGGGTGACGATGTCGTACCCATACGCCTCAGCAGATTGCAGCAAATGCAGCACCGCCAATTCGAGCGCGCCGCGCTTAAACTCGCGCTCGATGCCGGCTCGCTCGTTTTTGGGTACTTTTTCAATACCGTTCATATTCTTCACGGTATCACCATATATTTTGTTATACAAGATACTTTACGAGGGATAATATGCGGAGATTCCATGCTTTTAGGACTCCGCCATGCGCCGCCGCATGGAGCCGTCAACGCGCAAGGCAATCGCCTGTGCCAGAACCTTGTCGGACGCGTCCAAGCCATTCGCGGTCATGATGCGCTGCGTTAGCTCGCATGTGTCTAGCGGGCCTTCTGCCTTCGGCGCGGCCAGACAAAGCTCTTATGCGCAAAGCCCCAGGCTGGGGAGGTGAATTTGTCCAAGCCTCATTTTGGGCTAAGTCTTCGCAAATGAATGGTCTTTTCGGCAGGAGGCGCGTGTGAACACGACCAGATATCGCATCGCGGGCGCAGCGTCTGTGGCGCTCTGCGCCGTCATGGCCGCCGCCGGCACGCTGGGCGCCAGCGCCGTTCGGGCGCCGCTCTCGCATTATGTTCCGCCGGACCGGAACTTCGTCCGCGTCGCCGGCCTGTTCGGCGAGAGCGACGAGGAGAAGGAAGCGCGCCTGCAGCACGAGCAGAACCAGGACGACGCCACCAACCGCCTCAATGACAAGGTCCGCGACCTGGAAGACACCGTGCGCAATCTCACCGGCGCGAATGAGGAACTCAGCCATCGCATCGGCGAGCTGAACGACAAGATCGACCGTCAGCAGAAGGATTTCGAATACCGCTTGTGCGCCCTGGCGGCGCAGCAACTCGGCTCCTCGACCGGGCAGGGCGATCCCAACGCCGTGCCCTGCCCTGGCGCGAGCGGCGGAGCGACATCCTTCAATGCGCCGCCGGCCGCATCCGCGCCGTCCCGCAATCAAACCTTCCAGGGCGACGGCACGGGCACGGGTGAGGTCGCTCAGCATCTGGCACCGCCGCCCGGTGTGCTCGGCACGCTGCCCGCCGGTTCGGCCGACGCGCCGCCGCCGCGCGCCAATGCGGGCTCGACCGACGACACGCGGGCGCAGTTCTCCACCGCGATGGGCCTGCTCGCCAAGGCGCGCTACGACGAAGCCAGCGCCGCGTTCCGGAACTTCGCCGACACCTATCCGAAGGACGATCTGGCGTCACAGGCCGTCTACTGGGTCGGCGACATAGCCTATGTCCAGAAGGACTACGCCAACGCCGCGCGCAGCTTCGCCGAGGTCATCAAGAAATATCCCACCTCATTGCGTGCGCCCGATAGCATGCTCAAGCTCGGCCAGTCGCTGATCGCCGCCGGCCAGAAAAAGGAAGGTTGCACCGCTCTTGCCGCGCTCCCGGACAAATATCCCAAAGCCGCCAAGGCGATCCTCAGCCAAGGCGCGGACGCGCGCAAAGCCGTCTGCCGCGGAATCTCCTGAGGCTGGGTCCGCTCTGGAAATGGAATTCGCGGCGGCGATGGAGGCTCTCATCGCTGCCGGCGCGCCCTGGCCGGGCGCAATCGCGGTATCCGGCGGCGGCGATTCCATCGCCCTGATGCATCTGTTGGCGCGTTGGGCCAAAGACGAAGGCCGCGCGCCGCCGCTCGTCGTCACCGTGGACCACGGTCTGCGGCCCAAGTCGAAGCACGATGCGAGCAAGGTTCTGCGCTGGGCCAGGGCGGCGAACCTGAAGGCCCAGGCGCTGCGCTGGAGCGGTCCGCGCCCGAAATCGGATATCGAAGCCGCGGCGCGCGAAGCACGCTACCGCCTGATGGGCGAATGGGCCGCCAAACGAAAGATCGCCGCGCTCTATGTCGCGCACACGCGCGACGACCAGGCCGAGACGTTTCTGCTGCGCCTGATGCGCGGCAGCGGTCTGGATGGTCTGGCCGCGATGCGCGCGCTGGCGCCTTATCCGCTGCCGGGCCTCCGCGGGCTCAGCGTCGTGCGTCCGCTGCTGGCCCTGGAGCGCGCTGCGGTGCGCGCGCATCTGAGCGCCAAAAAACTCGCCTGGATCGAAGACCCGATGAACCAGGAGGAGCGGTTCGCCCGCGTGCGCCTGCGCAAGCTCATCCCCATCCTGGAAGACGCCGGCCTGACGCGGGCGCGCATCGCCGGCGCCGCCGCGCATCTGTCCCGGGCCCGCGAAGCGCTCGACACGGTCACGGCCGCCGTCCTCGCCCGCGCGGCCCGGCCGCAGGACGGCGGCGTCCATGTCGATGCGGCGGCGCTGGTCTCGGCCCCGCGCGAAGTGGGGCTTCGCGCCCTGGCGCAGCTCCTGATGCTGGTTTCGGGTCACGCCTACCGCCCCCGATTCGAGCGCCTGGAACGGCTCTACGATCGGCTGGCCGGCGGCGGCATGGGCGGTGGCTGCACGCTGCATGGCTGCCGCCTCTCTCTTGTCCCTGCCGGGGGCGGGGCTTTTGGCCCGGGAACCCTCGGCATCGCGCCCGAAACCGGGCGTTCCCGCGGCAAAAGATCTAAAAACCCCGCCGCGGCGTAAATTGACCGCAATCAGATGGCGTTAATCGGCTTCTGGCATTGTCATGGACGCGGCGCCTCAAATTTCTTAACGTTTCGCGGGCTGGCAATACGGTAGAAACGACCTATGTATTAGGTTGGTTTTCCCCTGACTTGGCCCCGGCCCCCGCTCGAAAGGACGGCCCTTTGAACAATCTTCGCAATCTGGCGCTCTGGATCGTCGTCGCGCTGCTGCTCGTGTTCCTGTTCAACCTGTTCCAGGGAACGGCCCACAACGCCAGCGCCTCCGCCATCAACTACACCAAATTCCGCCAGGAAGTGATCACCAACGACGTCAAGGACGTCACCATCCAGGGCTCGACGATCAAGGGCAGTCTCAGCAACAACCAGCCGTTCACGACCGTCGTCCCCAGCGGCGACGGCTCGATCATGCAGCTGATGACCGCGCACAACGTCAACATCACGGTGGCGCCGCCGGATGACGGCTTCAATTTGATCAACGTGCTGCTCAACGCGCTGCCCATGCTGCTGCTCATCGCGGTGTGGATCTTCTTCATGCGCCAGCTTCAGGCCGGCGGCGGCAAGGCGATGGGCTTCGGCAAGAGCCGCGCCAAGATGCTGACTGAGCGCACCGGCCGCGTCACCTTCGAAGACGTCGCCGGCGTCGATGAGGCCAAGGACGATCTGAAGGAGATCGTCGACTTCCTCAAGGACCCGCAGAAATTCCAGCGCCTGGGCGGCCGCATCCCCAAGGGCGTGCTGCTGGTCGGCCCGCCGGGCACCGGCAAGACGCTGCTGGCCCGCGCCATCGCCGGCGAGGCCAACGTGCCGTTCTTCACGATCTCGGGTTCCGATTTCGTCGAGATGTTCGTCGGCGTCGGCGCCAGCCGCGTCCGCGACATGTTCGAGCAGGCCAAGAAGAACGCGCCCTGCATCGTCTTCATCGATGAAATCGATGCGGTCGGCCGTCATCGCGGCGCCGGCCTCGGCGGCGGCAATGACGAGCGCGAGCAGACGCTGAACCAGTTGCTGGTCGAGATGGACGGCTTCGAATCCACCGAAGGCGTCATCCTGATCGCCGCCACCAACCGTCCCGACGTGCTCGATCCGGCGCTGCTGCGTCCGGGCCGCTTCGACCGCCATGTCGTCGTCGCCAATCCCGATCTCGGCGGCCGCGAGAAGATCCTGCGCGTCCATCTGCGCAAGGTGCCGCTGGCGCCCGACGTCGAACCGCGCACCATCGCGCGCGGCACGCCCGGCTTCTCCGGCGCCGACCTCGCCAATCTCGTCAACGAAGCGGCCTTGCTGGCGGCGCGCCGCGGCAAGCGCGTCGTGACGATGAGCGAACTGGAAGACGCCAAGGACAAGGTCATGATGGGCGCCGAACGCCGCTCCATGGTGATGTCCGAGGACGAGAAAAAGCTCACCGCCTATCACGAGAGCGGTCACGCCATCATCGCCATCTCGGTCGAAGGCTCCGATCCGATCCACAAGGCGACCATCATTCCGCGCGGCCGCGCGCTCGGCATGGTCATGCAGCTGCCCGAACGCGACCGGCTGTCGCTATCGCGCCAGAAGATGCTGGCCGATATCACCATCTTCTTCGGCGGCCGCATCGCCGAGGAACTGATCTTCGGCTACGACAAGGTCACGACCGGCGCCTCGAACGACATCGAGGTCGCCACCCGCATGGCGCGTGCCATGGTCACCCGCTACGGCATGTCCGATGCGCTGGGCCCGCTTGCCTATGCCGAGAACCAGGAAGAAGTCTTCCTCGGCCATTCGGTGTCGCGCACCCAGAACATCTCCGAAGCCACGGCGCAGAAGATCGACTCCGAAATCCACAAGATCATCGACGAGTGCTATCAGCGCGCCTACGGCATCTTGAAAGCCCAACTCGCCGATCTGCATACGGTCGCCAAGGGCCTGCTCGAATACGAGACGCTGACCGGCGATGAGATCGTCGGCCTGATGAAAGGCATCAAGCCGATCCGCACGCCGTATGAGGAGCCCGCGCCCGAGCGCGGCTCCGGCCCCAGCGTCCCCGCCGCCGGCCGCCCCCGCGGCCCGCTGGTCCCCGAACCGCAGCCGGGACGCTGAGCCGACACCATTGATCAAGGAGACGCCTCCTGCCGTAATGGCCGGAGGCGTTTCTTTTTGCGACCCATTGTCGAACCGGACCTGACGGAGTGCGATGACCTCCATCCTCGGCATCCTCAACATCACCGAAGACTCGTTCTCGGACGGCGCGAAATATCTCGATCCCGCTGCCGCCATCGCGCATGGCCGGGCGCTCGCGGCCGATGGCGCGCAAGTGCTCGATCTCGGCGCCGCTTCGTCCAATCCGGAATCGAAGGGCGTGCCGCCGGATGTCGAGATCGCGCGCCTGGCGCCCGTCGTCGCGGCGCTGCAAGGCATCCCGCTCTCCATCGACACGTTCTCGCCGCAGGTCCAGCGTTGGGCGCTGGCGCAAGACGTCGCCTATCTCAACGACATCCAGGGCTTTCCCGATTCCGCGCTCTATCCCGCGCTCGCGGCATCGTCCGCCAGGCTGATCGTGATGCACTCGGTGCAGGAACGCGGCCGCGCCACGCGTGTGGCGGTGCCGGCGGCGGAAATCCTGGACCGCATCTTCGCGTTCTTCGAAAGCCGGATCGCGGCGCTCGAGGGCGCCGGCATCGCCCGCGCGCGCCTCATTCTCGATCCCGGCATGGGGTTTTTTCTCGGCAGCGATCGCGAAGCCTCGTTTACGGTCCTGCGCCGCCTCGCCGAGATTAAGCGCCGCTTCGGCCTTCCCCTTCTGGTCTCGGTCTCACGCAAGTCGTTCTTGCGCAGTCTGACGGGGCGGGACGTCTCATCGGCCGGCGCCGTCAGCCTGGCGGCCGAGCTCTATGCCGTTCGTCAGGGTGCGGATTATATCCGCAGCCATTCCCCCGGACCATTGAGGGACGCCCTCTTGCTGGCCAGGACTCTGGACGGCGGCAGCCCGGAGGCCTAATAAGCCGTCCGTTCGCAAACGAATTAACATTTGCCCGCGATAATCCGAAGACGAAGTCTGCTACGGTGCGCGGACGCGAAGACCGACTTGTCGCGAGGGGACGCCTGACATGAGCCGGAAATATTTTGGCACGGACGGGATTCGCGGGCGGGCCAATTCGGGGTCGATGACGCCCGGGGTTGCGCTGCGGGCAGGGATGGCGGCGGGCCGGATCTTCACGCGCGGCGAGCACCGCCACCGGGTGGTGATCGGCAAGGACACGCGGCTGTCGGGCTACATGATCGAGTCGGCGCTGGTGGCGGGCTTCACCTCGGTGGGCATGGACGTCTTCCTGTTCGGTCCCTTGCCGACGCCGGCCGTCGCCATGCTGACGCGCAGCCTGCGCGCCGACATCGGCGTGATGATCACCGCCTCGCACAACCAGTACCAGGACAACGGCATCAAGTTCTTCGGCCCCGACGGGCGCAAGCTGTCCGACGCGCACGAGGCCGCCATCGAGGCGTTGATGGACAACGGCATCGAGCACGGCCTGGCGACCTCGCCCAAGCTGGGCCGCGCCAAGCGCATCGACGACAGCCAGGCGCGCTACATCGAGTTCGCCAAGCGCACCTTCCCGCGCGCCCTGACTCTGGAGGGCCTGCGCATCGTCGTCGATTGCGCCAACGGCGCCTCCTACAAGGTGGCGCCCGAGGCCTTGTGGGAACTGGGCGCCGAGGTCATCCCCATCGGCGTTGCGCCGGACGGCTTCAACATCAATTCGGGCTGCGGCTCGACCGCGCCGGGCGCGATGTCGCAGAAGGTGCGCGAGATGCGGGCCAATTTCGGGATCGCGCTGGACGGCGATGCCGACCGCGTCGTGATGTGCGACGAGAACGGCCGCATCATCGACGGCGACCAGATCCTGGCCCTCTTGGCCCGCTCCTGGTCCGGCAGCGGCAAGCTGAAGGGCGGCGGCGTGGTCGGCACGGTGATGTCCAATGCCGGCCTGGACCGCTACCTTAAGACCCTCGATCTGAAGCTGGCCCGCGCCCAGGTCGGCGACCGCTATGTCCTGGAGCAGATGTACAAGGGCGGCTTCAACATCGGTGGCGAGCAGTCCGGCCATATCGTGCTCAGCGACTTCTCGCCGACCGGCGACGGGCTGATCGCGGCGCTGCAGGTGCTGGCGGTGCTGGCCGCCGAGGGCAAGCCGGCGTCGGAGGCGGCGCATCTGTTCGAAGCCATGCCGCAGGTGCTCGAAAGCGTGCGCTTCGCCAAGGGCTCGCCGCTGGCCCACGCCCGCGTCGCCGAATGCATCAAGGACGGCGAGGCTCGCCTCAACGGCTCGGGCCGCCTCTTGGTGCGCAAGTCCGGCACCGAGCCCGTCATCCGCGTCATGGCCGAGGGCGACGACGAAGCCCTCGTCCGCGCCGTCGTCCATGACGTTGTAACCGCAATCCAGGAGGTCGCGGCTTGAAGCCTGTCCGGCTTCTGAGCATTGCGGGATCGGACTCCGGCGGCGGCGCCGGCATCCAGGCCGACATCAAGACGGCAGCAGCGCTGGGCGCCTATGCCATGACGGCCGTAACCGCGATCACCGCGCAGGACACGACCGGCGTCGGAGGCATCCATCTCATCCCCGCCGCGCTGGTGCGCGAGCAGATCGAGCGCTGCCTGTCCGACATCGGCGCCGACGCCATCAAGATCGGGATGCTGGGCTCGGCACAGATCGCCCGCACCGTCGCCGCCGTGCTGGCGGCGCACGCCAGGGACATCCCGCTGGTCGTCGACCCCGTGCTGGTTTCGACCAGCGGCGCCGCGCTCGCGGACGCCGGCGTGATCGAGGTCCTCAAGGCGGATTTGTTTCCGCGCGCCGGCCTCGTTACACCCAACATCCCCGAGGCCGAGCGGCTGTGCGGCTTCGACGTGCGGACGCCGCAGGACATGCGGCATGCGGGTGAAGCCTTGCTGTCGCTGGGGCCGGGGGCCGTTCTGCTGAAGGGCGGCCATGGCGCCGCCGATACCGTCAGCGATCTTCTGTTCACGCTCGATGCCGAGCCGCGCGCCTATGTCGCCAAGCGCATCGACACCAGGCACACCCACGGCACCGGCTGCACGCTGGCAACGGCCATCGCCTGCGGACTGGGTCAGGGTCTGCCGCTCGGCGATGCAGTCCAGCGGGCGCACGATTTCGTGCAAGCGGCGATCCGCACCGCGCCCGGCTTCGGCGCGGGGAATGGGCCGATCAATCATTTGCAGCGAGTAGTGAATAGCGAATAGCGAATTGGGAGAATCCCCATTCGCCACTCGCAATTCGCTCTTATGCCAGCATGCTCTCCAGCCGCTTGCGGATGATGCCTTCGGCTTCGCTCATCAGCCGGTCGACCAGTTCCTTGCAGGTCGGGATGTCATGGATCAGGCCCTGCGTCTGGCCGGCCGACCAGATGCCGGCATCCATGTCGCCCTTGTCGAGCACGCCGGCGCCGCGCGTGCCGGCCACCAGCTCGCGCACGTCCTCGAACTTGGCGCCGCCGGCGCGTTCGATCTCCACCACGCGGTCGCTGATCGCGTTCTTGGCGACGCGCGCCGTGTTGTGCATGGTGCGGAAGATCAGATTGGTGCCGCGTTCGTCATTGTCGACGATCGCCTGCTTGACGTTCTGGTGGATGTCGGCCTCCACCGTCGCCATGAAGCGCGTGCCCATGTTGACGCCGTCGCAGCCCAGCGCCAACGCCGCCACCAGCCCGCGCGCATCGGCGATGCCGCCCGAGGCGATGATCGGGATGGTCAGCTTGTCCGCCGTCGCCGGGAACAGGATCAGGCCGCCGACATCGTCCTCGCCCGGGTGTCCGGCGCACTCAAGCCCGTCGATCGAGACCACGTCCACGCCCACCGCTTGCGCCTTGATCGCATGGCGCACCGAAGTGCATTTGTGGATCACCCGGATACCCGCCGCGCGGAACGCCGGCAGATGCGGCGCCGGATTGTTGCCGGCCGTCTCCACGATCTTGACGCCGCTCTCGATGATCGCCTGGCGATATTCGTCATAGGGAATGGGGTTGATCGACGGCAGGATGGTGAGGTTGATGCCGATCGGCTTGTTGGTCATCTCGCGGCATTTCTTCACTTCCTTCACCAGAAGCTCCGGCGAGCCCGGCGTCAGCGCGGTGATGAAGCCGAGCGCGCCGGCATTGGCCACGGCCGCGACCAGTCCCGCCTTGCCCACGCGCGTCATGCCGCCCATGGTGATGGGCGCCTCGACGCCGAACATCTCGGTGAATCGTGTCTTGATCATGCGCGGTACCCCTTGGCCTGTTATCTCTAGGGCCAAGCCTGCCGCGTTTTCGCGGCCGGCGAAAGGGGCGCTGCCGCTAGGGAAGTTGTCCGACGCCCTATTGAAGGAACGGGTCTCGCACCATGATCGTGTCGTCGCGGTCCGGGCTGGTGGAGAGCAGCGCCACCGGCGCGCCGATCAATTCCTCGAGCCGCCGCACATATTTGATGGCGTTGCCCGGCAGTTGGGCCCAGCTGCGCGCCCCGCGCGTCGAGCTGTTCCAGCCCGCCATGGTCTCGTAGATCGGCACCAGCCTGGCCTGGTCGTTGGCGTCCGCCGGCAGATAGTCCAGCACGGCATCGCCCAGCCGGTAGCCGACGCACACTTCGATGCTCTCGAACGTGTCCAGGATATCGAGCTTGGTCAGCGCGATGCCGTCGATGCCGCCGGTGATCGCGGTCTGGCGCACCAGCACCGAATCGAACCAGCCGCAGCGCCGCTTGCGCCCCGTCACCGTGCCGAACTCGTTGCCGCGCGCCCCCAGCGTCTCGCCGATATCGTTGATCTGTTCGGTCGGAAACGGTCCCTCGCCGACGCGCGTCGTGTAGCTCTTGGTGATGCCGAGCACATAGCCGATCTGGCGCGGCCCGACGCCCGACCCCGCCGCCGCCTGTCCCGCCACCGTGTTCGACGAGGTGACATAGGGATAGGTGCCGTGATCGATGTCGAGCAGCACGGCCTGCGCGCCCTCGAACAGGATGCGCTTGCCGGCGCGCCGCGCCGCGTCCAGCTCGCGCCAGCTGGAGCCGATATAGGGCAGCACTTTGGGCGCGATCTCGGTCAGGAGGCGCAGCAGAGCGGCCGCATCGACCTCCTCGGCGCCCGAGCCGCGGCGCAGTGCATTATGATGCGCCAGCAGCCGCTCGATCTTCGCCGGCAAGGAGGTGAGATCCTTGAGATCGACCACGCGGATGGCGCGCCGCCCGACCTTGTCTTCATAGGCGGGCCCGATGCCGCGCTTGGTCGTGCCCAATCGTTGCAGCGAATTCGAAGACTCCCGCACCGCGTCCAGCTCGCGGTGGATGGGCAGCACGAGCACCGCGTTCTCCGCCAGGACGAGCGTCGCGGGCGTAACCGTGATGCCGGCCTCGCCGAGGCGCGTGATCTCCTCGACCAAGGCCCAGGGATCGACCACCACGCCATTGCCGATGATCGAGCGCTTGCCCTGGATCACGCCCGACGGCAGCAGCGAGAGCTTGTAGGTCTTGTCGCCGACCACGATCGTGTGGCCGGCATTGTTGCCGCCCTGGAAGCGCACCACCACCTGCGCCCGATTGGCGAGCCAGTCGATGATCTTGCCTTTGCCTTCGTCGCCCCACTGGGCGCCGATAACCGCGACGTTCGACATATTCCGTACCCGGATGAAACGAGTCTCCCGGCAAAGGATTCGCCAGGCACGGTGACTAGTTATAGCGCGTCGGTGCGGGGCGGCGAAGAAATCTGCTGCACTGCGACGATCCGGCCTTCATCGCATCGCAAATGTCTTGTTAGAGTGGGATAGACGTGGTTTTGCGAGCTTTCATGCCACACCGGCAGCGCCTTCCAGTTCAGCTGACGCCCTACCAGGGCACGCCGGCGCGCATCGGGCACAATGGCGGCCCGACGCTCGATCTGTCCTGGGAAGCCTGGCTGTGGCGCAAGGCGCAGCGCGAGGCGTGGAAGCCGCCGCGCCGGGACATCGCGCTGCATCGCCTCAAACGCGCCGAGCGCCTCGGCCTCGACTACAAATCCTATGCTGGCGTGTTGATGAATCGCGGCACCCATCTGGGCGCAGCGATCTTCCTGCTGGAGGGATTGCCGGACGCGGAGATGCGCGCGGCCGGCGAACGCATCGCCGCGATCTGCGATTGCCGGGTGCTGCTGGGCGTGGCGGACGAAAGCGATATCGATGCCGCGCTTCTCGCCCGCGCCGACGCCGTCGTGCGCGGCGGCGACAGCCGGGCGCTGTCCCGCGCCATCGACCGTTTCCTGCTGGACCACCACCTGACGCCCGGCGGCACGTTCCTGGTCGGCGCCTCGTCCGCCCACCTGCGCGCCGCCGAAGACGCGGGGCTGGCGCTGTTCCTTTGGGCGCGGGATTATTTCGGACGCGCGGCGAATTAATTCCGCGACAGGCGCCGCGCCACGATTTTGCCATGGCGGCGGGCTTGCTTATGCTCCGCACGGCAATCGCGTGAAGGAGGGGCGTCCTTGCACGACAAATTCGTCCTGTTCGGGCACCAGCATCTTATCGTCATGGCGCTGACCTTCGCCGTTCCGGCGATGATGGTCCATGTCACGCGCGTCCACAGGCCCAGCGCCGATGCGCTTTTCCGCTACCTCTTCGCCGCTCTCCTGATCGGCACCTGGATCGCCTGGTACGTGCTGTTTATCTCGCGCGACTGGCTGGGGCTGGGCAACGAGCTGCCGATGAATCTGTGCGATTGGGCGACGATCGCGCTGATCGCGGCGCTCATCCGTCCCGCCCAAAAGACCTATGAGCTCGCCTATTTCTGGGCCCTGGCCGGAACGATGCAGGGCCTGGTCACGCCGGACGTGAATTTTGCCTTCCCCGAGCCGCAATTCATCGTCTTCCTGCTCGGTCACGGGACGATCATCGCCTCGGTGATCTATCTCACCTTCGGCACGCACCTGCGCCCCGTGCCGGCATCGCTCCCGCGCGTCGCGGCCTGGACGCTTGTCTACGCGGCCGCGGCCGCGCTCACCGACTGGCTGCTGGGCGTCAATTACGGCTTCTTCCGCGCTAAGCCGGGCCACGCGACGTTCTACGATTTTCTGCCCGACTGGCCGTATTACATCCCGGCGACCGTCGCGCTCGGCATCGTCTCGATCCTGGTCCTCTACGCGCCGTGGTTTATCGCCGACCAGGTGCGCAAGCGGCGCTAGCGGCACGTCACCGCGATCGCTTGGGCGATTTCCATCCCGTCAGCCGCGCCTGTTCGCTTTCCGGCACGCCATAGATGTCGGCGGCGAGCTTGATCAGTCCGGCGCGGTCGCGCACCTCGATGGCCTTGCGCCTTGTCGCGATCAATCCATTCGCTTCGAGGCTTTGCAGCGCCACGGTGACGCCAGCGCGCCGCACGCCCAGCATCACCGCCAGGAATTCATGCGTCAGCGGCAAGGCGTCGCCGCTCAGCCGGTCATGCGCCATCAGCAGCCAGCGCGCCATGCGTTCTTCAATTCTGCCCGTGCCGTTCGCCAGGGCGGTGTGCGCCGCCTGCATATGGAATGCCTGCACCACCGCCAGCAGCGTGTGTTGCAGCGTCCCGCTTCTGGCGATGGCGTTGCGAAAAACATCGATCTCGATGCGCTGTCCAAATCCCGCGACTTGCACGAAGGTGGAATTGGCGGAGCGGTCGGTGCCGAGGATCGCCGGCTGCGCCGTCACGCTGTCGCGGCCGATGATTCCGACTTCGACGGCGCGGCCGCGGCCGCCATTCGCCACCACGGAGACGATCCCGTCATCGGGAAAATAGGCGAATTTTATCGGCGCGTTCGGTTCTTCGATGCTCTGCCGGAAGGCAAGCGGAACCGGCTCCAGATGCGGTTGAAGCAGCGCCAAATCGTCCTTCGATAGAATCGCAAGCACGTGATTGGCTAAAGCCATATGCCCTCGTTGGGGCAGGAGCACGCGAGGTGCCGTCGCCGTTCGCTCCTACGCGTCGAAGGGCTGCCGGGCGACCGTGCGCTCAATCGGCGCGAACGCCTAATGGCGCGGTATTGGCGGCAAAACGGACGATCGGCGCGCATGATACTTGCTGCATCCGGCACGAAGGCTGGCAGCTCCGCAGTGTTGAGAGAGCTGCCGGTCATGTCGGAAGACACTGATACTGGGTTGCGGAACTGCCCGAAGCCGCGCGGCCGATGCGAATGCGCGCTACGGAGGTTTGCGGGCCGGCACTCACATCGGACTTGACGGCGCAATCGGCTTGGCCCCCCGATAGGCCCCTGACATTCGAATCCACACCAACCGGACGACAACGCTGAAGGAACCCGCTCCATGACCGACGCCTGGATCATCGACGCCTGCCGCACGCCCCGCGGCATCGGCAAATACCCCAAGGGCGCTCTCTCCCAGATCCATCCCCAGCGCCTGGGTTCGGCCGTTCTCAAGGCCCTGGCGGTGCGCAACGGAATCGATACCGCCGAAGTGGACGATGTGATCTGGGGCACCAGCTCCCAGCGTGGCCCGCAAAGCTGCGACCTCGGCCGCATGTCGGCGCTGGATGCCGGCTATGACATGCGCAGCAGCGGCGTCACGCTCGATCGCTTTTGCGGCTCCGGCATCACCTCGGTGAACCTCGCCGCCTCGACCATCATGGCCGGCATGGCCGATCTGGTGGTGGCCGGCGGCACCGAGATGATGTCCATGCCGAACCGCCGCGAGGCCGGCGACGGTCCGCCGCTGTTCGACACCGGCAATCTGCACTTGCGCGCCCTTCATCCCCAGACCAATCAGGGCGTCTGCGCCGACGCCATCGCCACGATGGAAGGCATCACGCGCGCCGACGTCGATGCGCTTGCGCTGGAAAGCCAGCGCCGTGCCGATGCGGCAATCAAGGGCGGGCATTTCAAGAAGAGCCTGGTCACGGTTCACAACGAGGACGGCTCGGTCGCGCTCGACCGCGAGGAATTCCCACGCCCTGGCACGACGGCCGAAGGCCTCGCCGCGCTGAGGCCTTCGTTCGAGCAACTCGCCGACGTGCCGCTCAACGCGGACGGCCTGACCTTCCGCAAGCTGATCCTGCAGAAATATCCGGACCTGAAGATCAACCACATCCACCATGCCGGAAATTCTTCGGGCGTGGTCGACGGCTCGGCGGCGCTGCTGCTGGCCTCGCCGGACTATGCCAGGGCCCATGGTCTCAAACCCCGCGCGCGCGTGGTGGCGACCGCCAACCAGGGCGATTGCCCGACCTTGATGCTCAACGCACCGGTCCCGGCGGCGCGCCGCGTGCTCACCCGCGCCGGCCTGACGCTGGAGGACATCGATCTCTTCGAAGTCAACGAAGCCTTCGCGGTGGTGACCGAGAAGTTCATCCGCGACCTCAAGCTCGACCGCGCCAAGGTCAACGTCAATGGCGGCGCCATGGCGCTCGGCCATCCCATCGGCGCGACCGGCTCGATGCTGATCGGCACGATGCTGGACGAACTCGAGCGCCGCGACCTTACCAGGGGCCTCATCACCATGTGCGCCGGCGGCGGCATGGCGCCGGCGATCATCATCGAGCGGGTGCATTAGGGCGAGAGCGATGGCCTCGCGGCCCGGCGTTTGGACCAAAGGCGGAAAGGCTCTTCGATCCAGGCGTAGGTGATCTGCGACAGCGCCAGCGTGAGCGCGATGGCCGCGATGACCCAGGCCGAACCGAGCCAGGCGGGAGGTACCAGCGTGGGCGCCGTGATGCCGCCCTGCGTGTACAATTCGAACGGGATATGAAGGGCGAGGTGGAGCGCCTGCGCCATCAGCCAGGTGACGGCGAAATGAGTCATGTAAATCGAATACGAGATGGCGCCCAGCCAACGCAGCGGCCGCAGGCTCAGGAATGACGCCAGCGTACCGCTGGAGTCCAGCGACAAGGCGACGATCAAAATCGCGACGGGCAGATAGATCGCAAGATCGCTGAAGCCGGCTGGTAGCGCGAGCACCAGCAAGACGCCGGCGACCGAGGCCCAGGCGATCGCATCGGCCGCCCGCCCGCGGTCGCGCGACGCGAGCCTGCTTCGAACAGGCACAAGAAGAGCGCCCAGGAAGAAACCCAGCGTGCAGCGGAAGATGCCAAGGTAGGACGAACAGTTCAGGGCGAACGGACCCGGTGCAAGCCTCAGAAAGACGGCGCTCGCGAGCATGATCGCCAGCGCGGCGGCGATGAACCGTCTGCCGGTCCCCAGCAGGACCACCACGAGCGCAAACAGGATGTAGGTGTAGAACTCAGCACTGATGCTCCACGAGGGCGCGTTGAAATCGTTTGCCGCGGGATGGGTCTGAAGCGATTGCAACAGGAACAGATTCGTTCCGATCGCTTTCAGGTCGAACATGGGTGCGGCCTGCCCGGCGAGGCCGTACCGGGTTCGCGCCAGGTGCTTGCCGGCTTCGATCGCGACAAACAGCGCCAGCATCGCAAGGTGCAGCGGGTAGAGACGCCAAAACCGCAGCCAGACGAAACGGCCGAGGTCGGGACCGCTCGAAAGGCGCTCGCGATAGTTGAAGGCGATGACGAAGCCCGACAGCACGAAGAAGAAATCGACCATCAGGCCCATGTGTAGGACGGGCTGAAACCCGGAACCCGGAAACACCCAGGTGATGTGCAGCAACACGACGCCTAGGGCGGCGATGCCGCGAAGAGAATCGAGAGCCTGAAAATGCGCTTGCGGACCTGGGGTCACGAATGCGATGCGCCGGCCGGCGAAGCCGGCTCCGGCGGCAATGCGGGCGCGCTCCGGCCAAGCCCCGCAAGGCCTCTGAGCCACAGCGCCGCGTCGCGATAGAAGGCCCAGACGTCGAACAGCCACTGCACGACAGGCCGCTCGATATGAGACGGATCGGGAATGCCGTAGCCCGACGGCAGGTTCGGCCCGGAATACCAGGTGCCGAACAGATGGTCCCACAGCGGGCAAACGCCGAAATTGCGGTCCTTGTGTTCGGCATCGATGGAATGATGGATCTGGTGCATCTGCGGCGACACGATCACCCAGCGGCCGAACCAGCCGAAATTCCAGCGCAACTCGCTGTGTTGCAAGGTGGCGATCGACTGGTACGCCATGACCAGGCCGATGACGGTCCAGTCATCCATGCGCAGCAGGATAAGCGGAAGCGGCAGGCCCAGCGCATTCACCAGGCTTTCCACCGGGTTGCTGCGAAAGCCGCTCAGCACGTTCAACTCGGTTGCCGAGTGGTGGTAGCGATGCAGGTGCCAGAAATACCGCCAGTGCTCAAGCCTGTGCGACCAGTAGGCGACGAAGGTCGAAACCAGGAAGAAAACGACGAACGTCGCCGCCATGGCCAGCGGACCATGAAAAGGCATTTCAAAGCGCTGCCATCCCAGATGCGTGTAGCCCGCGCCGATCAATTTCGAGAGGCCGAATGCGGCGCCCAGCGTCAGCGCCGTTTCGACGAAAAACTGCAGGTGCGCGAAATAGAGGAAGGCCCAGGCGGCGTCGGCTTTCGACGATCGGCTGCGGCGGAAGAATATGCTGCAGATCGACGTCTTTTGCCATTCCAGGAAGAACACTTCCATGATCATCAACGCCGCGAGCATCAGGATCATGCGCCCGCCGGGGCCGAACAGAAACCGGCGCCAATGCGCGCCGGCATAGGTCGAACCGCGTTGCCAGAGGTCTGGGGCGATGTGCGGTTCGAGCAGAATGAACAACCCGCCGGCCGCGAGCAGAAAGCCCAGGCCTGCGGCATAGGGCCACGACTTGCGAAGACCCCCTTCAAACATGCTCTCAATGGACCCCGATCGACCGGCAACAGAATGGCCGAATGGCGGGCCGAGTACCAGAGGTGCGTTTGCGCGGCGACCGCCGCTGGAACCCCGGCTTTACGATGTTCTCCGCCGCTACCAGGCCGCGCGGACGCCGAACGAGATGCCTTGCGCGATTTCCCGTTCGCGAGCCTCGAGACTGTAGGCGCCATAGACGCTGAAGCCGTCTCCGATGCTGGTGTCGGCGCGTAGGTCCACCAGGCCCGCATCGTTGCCCGGACGGCTGGAGAACACCGTGAAGGTCGCAGCCGGGGCGCCGGTCAATGCCGCATCGGTCGTTGCGAACGCGCCGTCGAAATCGTGTGCCCAGGCGAGGCGCAGCATGACGCTTCCGCCGGAACCGCCGAAGGCGCGGACGAGGTCGAAATCGGCGCCGGCCAACAGGCGCGGCGCATCGAGATCGCCGTCGGCGACGATGAGCGACAGGCTGCCTGCGCCGGTCTCGGCGAAGCGGTCGCGGTGCACATGGTCGTAGCGGAATTCGCCGAACGGGACCGCGAAGCCTAAGTCGTAGTGGGCGGCGAGATCAACCGATACATTGTAGCCATCGCTGCTGCCCATCGCCGTGCGTGTCAGCCCGCCGATCCGTATCAAACGCCGGGTGCGATAGCCGTCGAAGCCGAGCGAGAACTCGTGCTCGAAGCGCCAGGCGCCGAAGACCTTCGAACCATACACGAGCACGCGTCCGCTCTGGATATCCGCTGCCGCGCCGTTCTTCGTCGTCAGGTCCGCCACGGCATAACTGCCGGCGATGCCCAGGTGCATGCCGGCGTCGCGAACGATGTCGAAGCCGACGATCACGCCGCCGGCACTGGCGGTGTGGCCGGGCGCGTTGCCGTCCGTCGCCACATTCGTCCATTGGCCTGCGGCACGTCCCCAGAAGGGCGAGGCGCCGTTCAGGGCCGCCGGTTCCGGCGCGGCCATGATGTCGAGCGCCGAGAGGCCCAGCCGGGCGTCGCCGGCAAGCGACGTGCTCGGCCCGGCGCTCCAGCCGTCATCGCCGGAGGCGAACAAGCGATTGAGCGACAACGCCGCGGACAAGGCATCGCCATGCACCGTGCCGGCCATCTGGTCGAGCGATTCGTAGGCGGCGTCGACCGGAATGCCGTACAGCGCGTTGATCACGACCGCCTGGTCGCCGGTCATTTGCGGGCCTGCGGGACCGCGAAGGACGTCGATCGCGCCACCGACGGCCGCGCGGTTCGGCGTGGTTTCGCCGCCCAACGCCGACAGGTCGGCGAACGACGCCGGCGTGACGAAGAGATCGATGCTGTTGAGGCCATACGACACGTCGAAGCGCGTGCCGGCAGCGAGGCCGGCGCCCGGCTGCACCAAACTCGCGAAGCTTCCGGCGACGCCGCCCGTGACGGTCACCACCGTGAAGCGCTGACCGAGCGCGGGCGAGTAGGTGTTGCCGGCGCTGCCGGCAATGCCGCGCAGCACGGGCGCGATGCTGCCGCCGGCGGTGTAGCTGCTCGCCACGCCGGTCACGGCCACGCGGGAATAGTTGCCGGCGCCGCTACCCGTCCCGCTGCCGTCGATGTCCAGCATCAGCGTGCCGCTCGCGCTCTGCACGACCGATTGCGTAAAGCTGAGCGTGCCCGGTGAATTGCCGGGGCGCAGCGTGCCGCCCACTATCGTCGGGGCGTCGATGGTCCCTGTTCCGCGCACGGTGCCGGCCGCACCAATGATGAGCGACCGCGCCGCGAGATTGCCGTTCACGACCAACTGACCGTTGGTGACCGTAGCGCCGCCGAATGCCGTGAGATCGGCGCCGGCCGGGATGTTGTATTGGGCGCCGGCATTCTCGATCAGAAGGCGGCGCGCCATCGCCCCGGCGATGGCGGTCGTCGTTCCCGCCGCGTTGAGGTCGACGAAGGGCGGCAACGCCATCGTCACGTTGAAGACGAGGTTCGACGCCGCCGTGTGGCCGCCATTGGGCTGGTCGGACGAGATGCCGCCGAAAATATAGCCGAGCGTGACTGTGTCCGCCGCCGCGTTCGCCATCACGGCGTCGAGATCGATGATCTCGCTGCCCGCGAAGGTCGGAACGCCGTCGGCCAGGAAGAAGTGCGCGTTCGCGCCGAACAGCAGGGGCTGGCCGTTGGTCAGCGACGCAATCGTCGGGAACGCGGCAGCCATCACGTCCTGCGTGTATTTGCCGGTCTTGTCGATCACCAGCGTCGTGATGACGTTGCTGAAGGGCAGGCCGGGATCGGGCGTGAACGTATTGCTCGCCGTGTCGAACGTGCCGGCGGAGATGCCGCCGAACAGCGTGTCGTAATTGGCGCCGGTGACCTGCGAGAAGCTGGCGAAATGGGCCGCGGAATAGACGTTGAGGCCCTGCTTGAAGGTCGCGGCGGCGGCCGGGTCGGCTTGGTGCGGCACGCCGTCGGGGCCGACTTCCACGGGCACGGTCCAGCCGCCATTGGTGGTGGTGAATACGCCCGCCAATTGGACCAGGCCGGGCGTCAGGGCCCGGGTGACGGGATCCTGGCGCAGCACGTCGACCATGATGAAATCGCGGCGGCGATATTGGCTCGGATCGCCCGGATTGGGCGACGCGGTGACGGCGCCGATCGATAGCGTCGCGGCGGTGTCGGTGATCGTGAAGCTGCGGACCTGGCTGGTGTAGTTGCCGTTGGCGCCGGGACTGTAGTCGCCATCGAAATTCTGGCCGAACACCAGCATGGCGCGGCCGTCCAGTTCGGTGAGCTCGCCGCCCGTCACCTGAAGCGCCGGATCGTGGATGGTTCGGAAGATCGAGGTGAGAGCGGGTGCATTTGGATCGCCTTTCACCCAGGCAACAAGGCCGTTCAGATCCACCGACGTCAGCGTGTCATAGGTGAGGAACTTGTTCTGGGTGCGGTCGAAGGCATAGCCGCCGATCATGTACAGCTTGCCGCCGATCTGCATTTCTTCGTAGTTCGCGGCGGTCAGCGCATCGATCACGGACAGCGGCAGGCCCGAGCCTTCCAGCGACCGCGACCAACTCTGCTTGGTCACCGGGTCCACGACCCAGATGTCGCGGCTCTGGAACGCGACGGGGAAGTTGGTCAGCCCGCTGGTGGAAAAGCCGTGCAGGCCGTTGGTGCGGCCGCCGATCATGACCCACAGGCCGTTCTGCTCGCCGCCGACGAAGGACTGCAGCGTCGGCATTGGCGTCGCGCCGAAACTGCTGGTTGCCAGGTTGAGGCCGTAGGGCAGGGGGTAGTTGGTGACGGGCAGGGTGATCGTGGGGGTCTGATTTACGGCGAGCGCCGGAAACGTCCCGGCCGCCAGAAATGCAACCGCCGGTACAAACCGGCCAAATCGACCCGCGCGCATGCCGACCCCTGTAGTTGACAACGTATATTTATGCATTTCGCGAACAGGAACGCGAGATCGTCACTCAGATGATCTGGGGAGAAATCTGGATGACACCGCCGGCAAGGGACCGGAGACCCTGGCGCGGGAGTGCCGAACGTCTTCTACGTCGTTCGCCGGCGAGCCAGGAGTTTGGCCGTACCGTCTCGGGCCACCCTCGCCGCATCGATGAAGGGCTCGTACAAGACCTGACCGACGTGACGGTAGTGGTCGTCACCGAATTCGCTGATGCCCAGCGGCAGGGGCTCGCGAAAGTCGTGCCGGTGCGCCGTCCCGAACACCCAGTCCCACAGCGACAGGCTTCCGCCATAGTTGCCGTCGTGGAGTGCCCGGTCGCGCGCATGATGCACGATGTGCATCGCCGGCGTGAGAAAGACATAGTCTCCCCAACCCAGGGAAATCGGCAGTTGCCGCGAATGCGAAAAATACCCGACGGTGAGCGGGAACGTGGCCGCCGGCCACAGCCACCAGTACGAGGTGGCGAGAGCGAGATAGGCCTCGTAGCCGGTGCCGATCGGCCGCGCCACGAGGCTGACGCCGACCGCCATGCAAAACGAGGAGAAGACGAGCGGCAAGATCTTGTCGATCGGGTGGGTGCGCGCATCGGTCAGCAGATTTATCTGTTCGGAGTAGTGATGAACCTTGTGGAACTGCCAGAGGAACGCCGATCGGTGCGACAGCCGGTGCGCCCAGTAGTGCCCGAATTCCGCCGACAGCAGGGCGACCGCGAAAATGATCGTGATGCGCAAGGCCTCCGGCAGCTTGGCGACCGCGTCGCCCAGCAGTCCGATATGCAGCGCCGCGACAAGCGAGGAGATCGCGGCCAGCGAAAAGACCGCCACGATGGCGCCCGTGATGATGCCGGGCAGCTTGAACAGCGAGATCAGGGCCCACCACAGGTCGATCTTGAACGAAGGCGAGCGCCGGACATCCTCGGGCAGGAGGAACGATCCGAAACCGGAGAGATCGATCGTCCGGCCGCTTCGCGTCGCCAGAAAGACGGCGGCACAGACAGCGACATACATCAGGATGAAATACCAGCGGAAGTAATTGAACGACACGGACTCGTCGTAGAACTGACGCCACAAGACGGTGACGTCGAAATAGCCGTGGCTCAGAATGAAGTGAAAAAACCTCTGCACGACCGCCCCTGGGGTGCGCGAGGAACGCCCCGCAGCGTCAGTCTAGCCAATCCAGGTTCTCGCGTCCAAGCCGAGACCACCCGTGTTCTATTCGAACGCTGCGCATCGGTGTAAGGTCCGCGCAGGGCGGGAACTCCGAGGTCGTGCGTCTGCGCCACCACAAATTCGTTCGCCAATGGGCTGACACATGATCCGGCGCCTTCTGTTCCAGGTCCACATGTGGATGGGGCTTGTGCTTGGCGTCCTGTTTGTTGCCCTTGGGCTTTCGGGCAGCGTGCTGGTTTACAATGACGCGATCGATCGCCTGACGGCGCCCATGCCGCGCGCCAGCGCGTCCGGCACGCCGCAACCGCTCGACAATCTGATCGCGGCGGCACGTGCGGCGGCTCCTGCTGCGCAAGGCCCCGTATTCCTGGAATTGCCCAAGCGGCCCGGCGACCCCGCCGTCGTGCGCTTTTTTCCAGCGGCAGGTGCGCCCGCTTCGGCAAATCGCGACGGCCGGCGGGCTGGGCGCATCGCTGTTCAGGGCGGCGAGATTTTTGTCGATCCGGTGACGGCGAAGGTTCTGGGCTCGCGCATCTCGGTCATGTCGCCGATCGTCGCGATTGCCCACGACCTTCACGGCAATCTGTTCCTGGGCGCGTCGGGCCGCCCCTATGTGGGCTGGCTCGGCATCGCGATGCTTGTTCTTGGCCTCACAGGCCTGGTGTTGTGGTGGCCAAGATCGCGGCAGTGGAAATCCGCGTTTGTCGTGCGCCGTGCCGCCAGGGGGTTGCGCTTCTACCGCGAGCTGCATGGCGCGGCCGGCATCTGGGGCTTCGTCGTTTTCATCATCGTCAGTTTCACCGGCGTCGGCATGGTGTTCTCCGACACCATTCGCGGCGCCCTGAGCGGCGGTGCATCGCCCGCATCCAACGTCAGCGCGCTTTCTCAAATCGATCCGAACGGCAACGCGCCGATCGGGGCCGATGTGGCGGTCGCGCTCGCACGCAAGGCTCTGCCGCACGATCAGGTCGTCTCGATCATGCTGCGGCCGGCTCAGGCCATCAGCGTGACGATGCGTCCGGATGACGGCTCGCCCATCCTTGCACTGGTCTATGTCGATCCCTATCGCGCCAAAGTCACCGCGGTGCGGGACAGGGGCACGCTCTCCGATGCCGAGACGTTTCTCGCCTGGCAAAAACCTTTGCATGTCGGGGACGGTCTGGGGCCCGTCTGGCGATTCTTCGTTTTTCTGAGCGGCTTTCTGCCGCTTCTCTTTGTCGTCACCGGTGTGGTCATGTGGCTGACGAAGCGCCGCAATCGCATGGCGATGAACCAGCCGCTGCCGGAATGATCGGCGCCATGAGCATGCAGCGGACGACGTTCCCATGACCTCCGATCCTTCGTGGCGTGGCCTGCAAGGCGCTTTTGGCGGCCTTGCGATCCTGGACCGCAGGCAGCGGACGGCCTTTGCCGCAGCGGGTGCGTTGATCCTCGGCGCCACGGTGCTGGATGTGGCGGGCGTCGCCTTCACCTATGTCATCATCCGGGCGCTGGTCGATCCGGCCGGCGCCGCGAAGCTGCCGCTGGTCGCCTATCTCTACCGCCACGGCGCGCTTGGCACGCTGCGCTGGCTGCCGGTCTCCGTTTCGCTGCTCTACCTCGCGTTCATCGTGGCGAAGAACGTCTACGGCATCGCGGTGACCTGGCACCAGGAGCGCATGTTCGCGCGCATGGCGGCGGCGCTCGGCGCGTCTCTGCTGACGTCCTACCTGCACGCCTCGTGGAACGCCATGTCGCTGCGCAAGACCGCGGAGATGACCAATGTCGCCGATGTCGCCGGCGGCCCGACGCTGACATCCGTGCTGCGCGCCTATCTCACGCTTGCCAACGAGCTTTCGGTTTTCGTCGCCGTGCTGGCGCTGCTTGTCTGCATCGCGCCCGGGCCGACGTTCATCGCGGTCTGCCTGCTGGGATCGTTTTTCGGCATTGTCCAGCGCGGCGTCCGCGCCCGGATCGAGGCGTTGGGCCGGGCATGCACCGCCCTGGCCAACGAGCGCCTGCAATTCTTTCAGCAATGCCTCGAAGGTGGCCGTGAGATCCGGATTTCGAACCGCATCCCCTGGTTCGTGGCGCGGTTCGCAGAGTTGCGGGTGCGTGAGGCCCAGGCGCTGCAATCGATCATGAGCCTGCAGAGCATCCCGCGCTATCTGGCCGAGCCGGTCCTGTTCGGCGCGATGACGATCGTGATTTTATTCATGACTCTGGCTTCGGCGCGCAGCAATGTCGCGCTGCCGACGCTGGGAATCTTCGCGGTCGCGGGCTTCAGGCTGATGCCGTCGTTCAGCCGGTCGCTCGCGGCGGGCGCGACGTTGCTCGGCTTCGCCCATCCCGTCAGCGTGTTGCGCCGCGATCTCGCCCTGCCGCGCGAACGCGCCGACGCATCGGGCGCCGAGCCGGGCCGCCCTCTGGAGCGCGAGATAACCCTCAGTTCCGTCAGCTACCGCTATCCCGGCCGCGACGAACCGGCGCTGAGCGACGTATCGTTCGCGCTGGCCAAAGGCGATGCGGTCGCGATCGTCGGTGCGTCCGGCGCGGGCAAATCGACCTTGGCCGACATCCTTGTCGGCTTGCGCCGGCCCGATGCCGGGCTGGTGAGCGTCGATGGCGTGGATGTGGCCGCGAACATGGCGGGCTGGCGAGCCATGATTGGCTACGTTCCGCAGGCCGTGTCGCTGTTCGATGCCAGCCTGCGCGAGAATGTCGCCTTCGGCGTCGATGCCGGGATGATCGACGACGACCGCGTCCGCCACGTCCTTTCCCTCGTCCAGCTGGACGCGCTGCTCGCCAAGCTCGGCGGCGCGCTGGCGAGCCGGATCGGAGAACGCGGGACGTCCGTCTCCGTCGGAGAGCGCCAACGCATCGGCATCGCCCGCGCGTTGTACGACGACCGCAAGATACTCGTGATGGACGAGGCCACCGCCGCGCTCGACAACAACACCGAAGACCTGCTGGGAAGCGCGATCGAAGGCCTGCTCGGGCAATGCACCGTGTTGATCGTTGCGCACCGACTTGCGACCATCCGGCGCTGCCGCAGTATCATCGTGCTCGGGGGCGGCAAGATCGTGGACCGTGGGGGCTACGAAGAACTGCTTGAGCGCAGCCCGGAATTCGCCAGGCTGGTCCGCGCGGGCGCGTTCGGCGCGGAGGGAGACGTTTGATGTTTGTCGTCACCAAGATCGTCGAATTGATCCTGCAGCCGGCGAATTTCGCGATCCTGCTGTTCGCGGCCGGCGCGGCGCTCTCCTGGACCGAGTGGCACGGGCTCGGGCGCGCCATCGTCACGGTCACGGCTGCCATCTGCCTGACGGTCCTTCTCTTCCCGGTGGATCAGTGGTTGGCCTATCCGCTCGAGAGCAAGTTTATGCAGCCGCGACCGCCGGCGCATGTCGACGGCATCCTGATCCTGGGCGGCAATCTGCCGAACATGGTCGAGGGCGCGACGGCTGCCCGGCGCTATCCCAAGGCCACCGTCGTCTACACCGGCGGCTCCGTCTATCTGTTTGGCGACGATGGCGGACCGCAATATGCGGCGACGACGCTTTCAAGTCTTGGCGTTTCCCGCGATCGCCTCGTCATAGAGGGCAAATCGCGGACCACTTTCGAGAACCTGCAGTTCTCCAGGAATCTTCTGTCGCCGAGAAAGGGGCAGGTTTGGCTCCTCGTGACCACCGCCATCCAGATGCGGCGCGCCCTGGCTGTCGCGGACCATCTGCATTGGCCGATGGTGCCATGGCCGTCGGAGAACATCTCCGACAGGTCGGGACAATCTTATTGGCTGTTCAGTTTCGAGAAGACGTCCTACAGCCTGGGCCGCGTTCTGCACGAATACGAATCGCTCGTCGCCTACCGGCTTGAAGGCAAAACCGACAGCATGTTCCCGTGAGCGGCGCCCACCAATTGTCCGTGATCGGCTTCGCCAGCGGCAGCCCGCTGTCCCAAATCGTGTTGTCGCGTGTCGCGCGCGAGCATCGCCTGCTCGGCATCGTCATTCCCGACCACAAGAGAAGACGGCTCGATGTCTTGCGGCGTCTCGTCCGCCGCACGCAGGATCCCTTGCGCGCGATCGGCGTTCCGCTGCTCGAGGAAAGCCGATTGAACGGCATGAAGGCCGACGTCCTGGTCGTTGCCTCCTTTCCCAGGATATTGTCTTCGGCGACACTGGCTTGCCCCCGGGTTGGAGGTCTCAACGTTCACACCGCGCCGCTCCCGAGGCATCGCGGGCCCGATCCGATCTTTTGGACCTACATGGCTGACGACCGCGACGCCGGCGTCACGGTCCATTGGATGGATGCCGGCATAGACACCGGCGAGATCGCGGCCATGCGCACCATTGCGCTGGCGCGCGGCCGGCCGTCGCGCGAGCTCTACTTCGACCTCGCCGAGAGGGCCGCGGGTCTCGTATCCACGGTATTGGCTGAGATTGCCCAGGGCGCGCCGCCGCGTTCGCCGCAATCGGCGGAGGGGCAATCCTACCAATCCGCAAAGGATTTCGCGGCGGCACAAGTGCCCTTCGCCGATTGGCCCAGCGAGCGGACATGGCACGTTCTGCATGGGCTCGGCGATCAGTTCAGCGGCCTGGTCCATGACCGGGCCGGCGCCCGGCTTGCGCACGGCCAGGCCAGCGGCTATCGCCTGACGAACGATGTGCGGCCGGGCGATGTCGAAATAACGGCGGCGGGGTTCGATCTTCATTGCCGCGATGGGATCGTCTCGGTCGATCGGCGAAAGGCAGCCGCAGGGTAATCGCATGTGCGGTCTCAGTGTCATCCTGCACAAGGGCGGCGCGCCGGATTTGCGGTCGCGCCTTGCCCTCATGCACGCCGCGATCCCCCATCGCGGCCCCGACGGCGAGAGCTTTCTGCTGCTCGAGGGCGCAAGTCCCGCCGCCGCGACCAGCCTCGAGACGCTACCGGCCGACCGCGCGCGGCTCGGGATGGCGTTCCGCCGGCTCAAGATCTGCGACCTCAGCGACGCCGCGCTGCAGCCGATGGGCGACAGCATCGGCAAGACCTGGATCGTCTTCAACGGCGAGATCTACAATTTTCGCGAACTGCGCACGGAATTGCAGGCACTAGGCCACGTCTTCCGCACCCAGGGTGACACCGAAGTCATACTCCACGCCTATCTGGCCTGGGGCGAGAAATGCTTTGCCCGCTTCGAGGGCATGTGGGCGCTCGTGGTGCTCGACTTGCCGCGCAACCGGCTCGTGCTGTCGCGGGATCGCTTCGGCATCAAGCCGTTGCACTGGATGATCGCCGAAGACGGCGCGCTTCTGCTAGCGTCTGAGATCAAGCAGTTCGTACGCCCGGGGCGGACATTTGCATCGAACCGGCCCCTGATCGAGATGTTCCTGCGCGGCAGCCGCTTTCCCACGCTGGAAGAGACGTTCTTCGAAGGCGTCCGGATGATGCCGCCCGCGACCTGGGCCGCCATCGACCTCGATGCGCCGCAGGCGCCCGATTTCAAGCCCTATTGGGACCTGGCGGACTTCACGACCGCCAGCGAGCCGCCGTCCTATGCCGAAGCGGTGGAGCGCACGGAACAACTTCTGGCGCGCGCGGTCGCGTCCCATCGCCGGGCGGATGTGAAGGTCGGGGCGCTCCTGTCGGGCGGCGTCGACTCGTCGACGCTCGTCGGCCTCGCCTGCCGCGACGCGCCGCTCCCGACCTACTCGCTGGGTTATCGCGACGCCGCGCCGCGCTTCTGCGAATTGTCCTATGTCGATGCCATGGTGCAGCGCTACGGCCTCGAAAACCACGAGATCGGCTTCGACGCCCGGTGGATCGACGACAATACCGACCGGATATTGTGGACGCTGGAGGAGCCGCCCCTTGCCATGCCGGCATTCGCGCAATATCGGGTCTTTGAGCTTTGCCGCCGGCAGGGCGCGACCGTTGTGCTGGACGGGCAGGGCGCGGACGAGATCGCCGCCGGCTATCAGTATCACCAGCGCGCGCAGGTGAAGGATCTTCTGCAGCACGGCCACGCCGTCTCCGCGCTGGGCGAATTGATGGCCATCGGCCGTCGCGACCGCATCGGTCCAGCCCGTCTCTTCGCCGACTATTTCGTCAGCCCCTACCTCCGCGGGCGGACACCGATGCCGTGGATCGCGAGCGGCGGGGTTCGCGGCAACGCGGCCGAATTTGCCACGGCGCGCTCGGGCTATGGCCGCGACGTCTCGCTGGTGAACCGCCTGCTGCATTTCGACGTGCGCTGGGGCAACGCAAAGATCATTCTGGGCTACGGCGACCGCAGCGCCATGGCGCACACGGTCGAAGCGCGCGTGCCGTATTTCGACCGGGCCTTCGTGGAGTTCATGTTTTCGCTTCCCGCCGCGTACAAGATCGCCGCCGGCGACCGCAAGCATGCGCTGCGCGATGTCGCGCGCCGCCATGTTCCCGCGGCGATCACCGAGCGTCCGGATCGCATGGGATTCGGCACGCCGGACGAGGAGATGTTGCGCGGCCCGCTTCTTCCCCTGGTCGTCGAAGCGGTCAACGACGGCACTTTTCAGAACGCCGGTTGGGTGGATGGGGCCGGTGCGGCGCGTTTCGTCGCCGATTTCCAGCAGGGCGCCCATCAGGATTTTCGCGCCGTTTGGCGGCTCTTTGTCCTCGGCCGCTGGGCGCGGCGGTTCACGGTCAGCGGTTAGGGGAAGCATGTCGGCTGTGATGACATTTTTGCGGCGGCGGCTGAACGACCGGGTGTTCTTCACCGGCATGGCCACGATGTTCGTCCTGATCGATGCCGGCGGCCTCGGCAGCGAGTTTCTCCGCATGCATGTCTTGCAGGACCAGTGGCGATCCGACTGGGTGAAGGCGCACGCGACGGCCTTTACGCTTTGGGTTGTCCTGTTCTTCGCCCAAGCCGCGCTGGTCTCCGCCGGCCGGATCGACCTGCACAAGAGGCTGGGCCTCGGCGGTATCGCGCTCTATTTCGTGATGCTCGGTCTGACCCTCGGCGCCGCGATCAGCGAGGCCCAGAACAGTCCCACCCACACAGCGCTCGACTTTTTCATGCTGCACGTCGTCGTGCATGTCGATGCCATCGACTTCTTCGCGTTGGCCGGCATGGCGCTTCTGCTGCGCCGAACCGACAGCGATGCGCACAAGCGGCTGATGTATCTTGGCACCGTCGCGCTGGCGATCCGCTTTCCGCTCCTGGGGCGGATCACCCATCTGCACCAGCTGCCGCACTATGTGGACCAGGACCTGTTCGTGCTGGCGGCCTTTGCTTACGACGCGATAACGCGCGGCCGCGTCCATCGCGCGCTTTTGCTGGGTGCGCTCGTCATCCTCATTGTGCCGCCGCTGGCCGATTATTCGTTCCGCACCCTGGTGCCGCAGTTCATGGTGCATCCGGCCGGCTAGAGCATGATTTGGTGATGCCGAATCAAATCATGCTCTAGATTCTTTGATTGGCGCGCAATTTACGGGCGAAGCTGAAGTACGCTTCACCCGATTGCGCTCTAGCCGCGGCGCCGCCATCGCGGCGGCAGGTTGGCGCCGGCACGGCGGGCGCGCCATTCGTGGAATGAGCCCTTGATCTCCTGTTGCGCGGCGAAGCCGATGAAAGCCAGTCTGCGCCAGTTGCTGTCCATCAGCAGAAATTTCCGCTTGATCTGTCTTAGGCGTCCCGAGGCGTGATTGCTGGCCTCGATTGCGGGGTCGGGCAGGACATGATTTTTCAGATAGGCCCTTTGATGCGGCGTGAGGAGTTCGTTCGTGGCGCGCGTCACTTGCGGCAGCTGAAGAGAAGGAAACAGCCTGGCCGTCAGGAAAAGCGCTCCGAACAGGGCACGCTCGATCCCCCATTCTTGAGCCCGTTCGACGCAAAGCGGCAGCGCCTCGATCTGGTTGCGAACGAGCAGATAAAAATCCACGTAGCGGATCAGCGCCGAGCTGAACTCGTCTTTCGCAAGCTCATAGGCCTGTGCCAGCAGCGCGTCGGGTCCGCAGAGGCGCATGCCCGAAATGCCGTCGGCCTCGAAGGGCTCCCGGCGGCCCCACAGGGCGTCATAGTCGATGGCGGTGCGGACCTTCTGGGCGAACCAGCGATGGATCTCGACATGCACCTCGCCGATCATGATCGATGTCTCATGATGGTCCGGCGAGAAGCTGGAGCCGTGCGTTCCGCGCTTTCGCTCAAAGCCTTCGTGCGCGAAGCGGGCCAGCACGGCCTCGAACGCGCCGCCGGGCACCAGGACGTCGACATCCGCCATCGGTCTCAGTTCTGGGCGTGCATAGAGCCGGTGGCAAAAGTCGGCGCCCTTGTAGAACAGGAAAGTCCCGTCGCCGGCGAGGCGCGTGAATTGCGGCAACGCCTCCCGCACCAGTTCGTAGCGCTTGCGGTAGAGGGCCGCGAAGGGACGATAGCGCGACGTCGCAGCGGCGATCGGCGCCGGCAGGCCGTCCGCCGCCAGCAGCAGCGGCAGCAGGTTTTCGCGACGGGCATAGTCGAAGAACGGTTCGAGCGCGTCGCCATCCTGCGGCGGCCAGGGCTTGGCCGTCGCCAGACCCCAGACGATCGGCCACAACTCCTGCGGCGCCTGTGCCGTCGGCTGAATCATGTCACGTCAACCGGCGGATGGGGCTGCAAGACGGGCGCACCGGAGGCGACATCGGCCACAAGACGATGGCTCAGATTCGTAGACGGCTTGCCGGCCCATCGGAACGTGACGGCCGCCGCCGCGAAGGCGAGCGCCAGGACCGCCGCCGCCGCCGCCAGCCGTGCGCCCAGGTTGTTCTGCGCAACGTATGGGTTGGCGGCCGACAGCAGCAGCGGCAGAAAGAAATACATCGCGTAGCTTGTATCGCCGAGATAGCGCAGCCGGCTCGCGGCCATGCGCCGGCGCAGCACGCCGTACAGGAACAATGCTCCTCCGGCCGCGAAAGCCAGGGCCTTGCCCAGCCAAAGCTCGCCGAGGCCCCAATGCGGGCTCCAGGCAAGGCCAACGATCAGCAGCAGCGCCGACCAGAACGCCGCTGTAACGACCACGAACGCGCGGTCACTCTCCACCGCTCCCGCATCCTGACGCTGACGCACGAACGAGCCGAAATGCGCCACCGCGAGGCACAGCAGGGCAAGAATGGGAAAATGGCGGTGATACAAAGAGCCGATCGCTGTCAATCCACCGCACAGCGCCAGCAGGCCGAAGGCGACGCTGATCGCAAACCACCGCTTGCCGAGCAGATTCAAACCGGCCGCGCCGATACTAAGCGCGTAGAACATCAGCAGCAGCGCCAGCACCCAATGACTGTGATCGAACTGCGCGCTCGCCGTCAGCGGATGCATCGTCACGAAGCTCTTGACCAGTTGACGCCATGTGGGATGAAAACCCGGCGCCAGCGGCAGCAGGCACAGCGCCAGCAGCCCCGCGACCAGGAACGTCGGATAGAGCCGCAGGCCACGCTTCAGGACAAAGTTGCGCAACGGGTGCGCGCCGCCGAAGCTGTGCGGAATAAGGTAGCCGCTGAGCGCGAACAGGGCGACGAAACCGGCATCGGCCATGTTGAAGTCGTAGGCGAGGATGCGGCGCAGCGACGCCTCGGGCTCACCGGCGAGGGGCGGAACGATGAACTCGATACACAACGAGACCGCGACGATGGCGGCGGCGAACCCGCGAAGGCCGTCGAGATGGGCCTGCCGCGGCGCCGGCACTAGGGCGCGATCGGCTGGTTGGTGCTGGCGGAGACGCCGTCCCCGGCGGCGGTAACGGCCGGCTCCGGGGCGCGGCCCAGCGCTGCCGCCAGGCCTTGGCCGAACAGCACAAACGGATAGACGACCTGGCCATAGAACGTCTCGTTCATGTGACCGTCCTCCAGGCCGTATGTCGTAGGCGCCGACGAGGTTCGGTCCGCCGTGCCGAAGAGATCGTCCCAGAAGGAGAACAGCATCGAGAAGTTCTTGTTCTGCAAACGGGCGTCGGTCGAGTGATGCTTACGATGGAATATCGGGCTGACGAAGATCCGCCCCAGCCAGCCATACGACCAGTCCCATTCCGAGTGCTGGACCAGGAGCAGCCACGCCATGATGAAGTCGAGCGTCAGCCACGTCGTGACCGTGGTTCCCAGAAGCTGGAACGGAATGAACAACCAAAGCCGCAGGAAGGTCTCGTCCAGAATGTGGAAGCGATAAGTCGTGGCCACCGTCAGCGTCTTCTGGGAATGGTGCACCCGGTGGAAGGCCCAGATGTACCGGCTCCAATGGCGCCAGCGGTGGTTCCAGTAGCCGACGAAGTCGGAGGTCAGAACCATCGCGACCATCTGCATCGGCGGCGACATGTGATACAGCAGGTTCATCTGCAGGAACGGCGCATAATGCGTCTCTAGCGCCATCAGCGCGTTGTAGAGCCAAGCGAAGAAGAAGATGTGATAGAAGCCGCCATAGTAGAAGACGTAGTACAAAAGATCGACGCGGAAATCCTTCGAACCGTAGCGCACGCGCCAGTTCTTGCGGAACGCGACCTCCAGGAAAAACGTCACGCTGAGGCCGAGAATCAGTTTGAGGTAGTTGCCGATCGAGGCGACGTTGAACAGGTTCGCGCCGGCGCGGGCGATGAACCAGTGCCAAAGATCGCCGTGATGCAGCGCGGCAAGAAACGCGGAGAGGCCATGTTCGTGCATCAACGGGTCCCGTCCGTCACGGCGTTGCGCCCGCGCCGCGGCGCAGCAGGAAGGGCAGAATGGTCTGCCGGACATGCGGCCGGCGGAACGACCAGATCAGGCCGTCGAGATAGAAGTGCTCCAGCGCGAGCAGCAGGTAGAAGGTGAAGAACACGTCCGTGTAGCCGTGCTGCATCGAAAAATCCTGCAGCTTGGCGAAGCCGTACCCCACCAGCACCAGCGCCGGCAGGAGCACGACGAGCTTGGTGCTGAGGAACCGCAACGGCGCCGGAATGCCGGCCGACGGCCCGGCGAATTTGCGGCGATGCAGCAGCCAGACGAGCGCCAGATACTGCACGTAATGCGGCAGCAGCATGATCAGGGTGGCGTATTGGGAATCGCGCAGCAGAAGGTAGGGATAGAAGAAGACGAGGCTCGAGACGATGAACAGGCCCTCCGGGATGCCGAGCGGCTCCTGGCGGCGGGCCAGCGCGACGAAGAACTTGAGCACGAAGAACGCGGCAACCGCGCCCGTCGCGTATTTGAGATAGCGCGCGAAGTCCGTCGCGATCATCGCGAACAGCGGGCCGACCTGCTGGTGCGTTCGGATGTTCCAGATGCACAGGAAAAGGCTGACCGCGAGGATCGCGTTGTTGGCCGTGCTCTTTTGTTGCGGGTCGGAGACGCCGGCGCGGCTGCGATAGATCGCCAGGATGCCGCAATTCTGCCGTGACACGTGCCAGGTGTTCCAGAAGAACAGCACCAGCTGAAGGACGTAGGGAACGTGCAATCCGACGAGGAGGAAATAGAGCGCCGCCAGGATCACCGGACCGCCGTAGAACGCCAGCCAGCGGGAGCGGTAATAGGCCTGGTTCTCGCTCCAGAAATAGAACGCGCCCGTCGAGATGTAGTGGACGAAGGCGAGCGCCGTGGCGGCGACGATGGCCAGGATCGGAATCCGCAAAAAGACGCCGGCCATGATCGGCACCGTGACCAGCGGCGCGCAGATCAGGAAGAAGAAATCGAACGCCGGCGACTGAATCCAGCCGGCTCGCGACAGGCTGTCGCGAATACCGATCCCGATTGGTCCAGTAACGCTCGCCTCCGACATGGCGCTATCCTACCACGCAGCAAAATGGAGATAAACCGCGCCGCCGGTTGATTTTCCTACCGCGTGACATGCGCACCGCCGCTTGTGTCCGCCGGGATGAATCGACCGATCTTTCCGCTTCGCTGGCCGGTAAACCAGATCGTGCCGTCCGCCGCCGTCGCCAGGCCGTAGGGTTGTCCGAACGCCGCCGGCAGCGCGAATTCGGTGATGCTTCCCGCTGCGGTGATGCGCGCCAGTTTCCGGCCGTAACCTTCGATCAGGTACACGGCGCCGTCATGTCCCGCCGTGACGCAGCGGGGAAGCGAGCCCGGCGTCGGGACGGCGAATTCCTTGACGACGCCGTTCGTCGTCACGCGGCCAATATTGTTTCCGAGTTCCTCGGCAAACCACAGCGCGCCGTCGGGTCCGGACACGATGCAGCCGAAGGATGCGTTCGGCGTCGGGACCTTGAACTCGGTGACCGTTCCAGCGGGCGTGATGCGGCCGATCTGGTTCACCGCCGGCGCCTCTTCGGTGAACCACAGATTGCCGTCGCGTCCCGCCGCGATCATGCGCGGATGGCTGGCCGCGGTTCGAATGGGAAATTCCGTGATCTTGCCGTTGCGGTCTATGCGCCCGATGCGGTTGCTGCGTCCTTCGGTGAACCACACGGCGCCATCGGCGCCGGCGCTGATGCCGATCGGCTGGCTGGCGGGCGTCGGAATGGCGAATTCCCTGATCGTGCCGGAGGGCGTGATCCGGCCGATCTTGTTCGCCCCGACTTCGAGGAACCACAAATTGCCGTCTGGTCCGGAATCGATGCTGTAGGGCACGCTGGCCGGCGTCGGAACGGCAAATTCGGAGATCTCGCCCGCCGGCGTGATCCGCCCGATCTTGTTGGCGGTCTGCTCGGTGAACCACATCGCGCCGTCCGGCCCCGCCACGATGAAGGAGGGCCAGCTGGACCGGTCGGGAAGCGAAAATTCCACGAAACGTGTATTGGAGAGCGGCGCCGGGCCGAGCAGGAACCCGGCGGCCAGCGTGGCGCAAAGCACGCCGATCGGAACCGCATAGTCTCTCATCGTCGCGATCCGCGAGAAAGTGCGCGCGCCGCCTTGGCTGCGAAGCCGGCGGGGCCGGCGGCCAGCGCTCCGCGCAAGCGGTAGGCGAGCTGCAAGCGGCGCCGCAGCCGCGCCGGATCGCTGGCGCCAAGCCAGGCCAGAAGCACGGTCCGGTAGGAGGACGGCGGCCGCGGCGGAACGCGGCTTATCGTGCCAAGGACCTGGGCTGCATCGACGGGATCGTCCGGCAGCGGGTTGGCGTCGCCCCAGGTCACCAGCAGGTCGCGGCAGCGCGCGACGACGCGGTGCACGCCGATCCGATCGTCCCGAAGGAAAACGGCGACGTCCCCGATCCGCGGCTCGACGCCGCATTCGACCGCGACCTCCTGGCCGGGCGCGATGGCGGGCATCATGCTGGTGCCGCTGAACGTCGTGACCAGCGTCCGGCGCTCGCGCTTCCACAGCTGCGAAACCGCCTCAAGCTCGCCGGCGGACAATCCCGCGACCGTATCGCCGCTCATTGCTGCGGGACAAAACTGTGCGCCGTCCTGATCTCGTCTTCGGTGAAGCCGGCTTCGCGGCGGATGTCGTCGGCGATGGGGTAATAGATTCCCGTGCCGCCGGCGATGAGCTTGAAGGCCTGGTCGGCATGGGCGATCGCCCGCGCCAGGGCCATGATCGCCCGCGGTCCGTCGCTCTCGATCATCTTCTTGATCCAGACATTGGCGAAGCGGACGTGCTGCACCTCGTCGGCAAGCTGCGCGTCGAACAGGGTGACGAATTCCTGGTCGTCCTTGCGGCGCTGGGTTTCGATGCCGTCCTGGATCGCGTCGATGCCCGACGCCTCGAAGCTGCGATTGGCGACCGCCAGCCGGCCGATCAGCGAGTTGATCTGGGTGATGATGCGGTACTGGAAGTTCATCACCGGATACTTGCCGACCGCGCCGCCGCGTTTCTCCAGCAGGCGCCGGAAGGCGATGGCATGGCGGGCTTCGTCGGCGCATTGCCGCGCGATCGCCAGGCGCAGGTTCCAGTCGGCCTCGGGAAAGTCCACCAGATTGCGCGCCGCGATCTCCAGGCTGTTGAGCTCCTCGTTCAATTGGCGGTGGAGAAATTCGACGCTGTGTTCGGGATGATCGGCGGGAAAGTTGGCCATGTCCGCGTGGACGTCCTTGACGACGAAACGGCCGTCGCGCTCGGGACTTTCGGCGAACAGCTCCGCCGTCACGCAGGCACCGGATTGGGAACGAGGGTGCGGAAGCCCGCCTGGCGCAGGATTTCGTGGATTTCCTCGTCGGTGAACTCCGCCAGCTTGCGGTCTTCGACGTTCACGGCGGGAATGCGCGCTTCGGGAGAGGCGAGTTGCACGCCGATGACGTTGAGCTCGCCGCCGTCCTTGATCTGGAATTTCGAATTGGCTTCCATCAGGAAGCGCACCGCATGGGCGACCTTCATCAGCTGGCGGCGGTCCTCGGCAACCAGGCGCTTGATCCAGCGGTTCGCGAAACGAACATGCTGCACTTCATCGGCGAGGATGCCTTCCAGGACGTCCGCGGTCTCGTCGTCGCCCGAGGCGCGGACGTTGCGGGCCAGAATGCCGACCACGTCCATGGCGCCGGCTTCCAGCGTGCGGTTCTGGGTGGTCAGGCGGCCGATGAGGCTGTCGAGCGCGCAGGTGACGTTCCATTCCAGCGTGCCGATGGGGAACTCGCCCTTGTAGCCGCCGACTTCGAGCAGGCGGCGGTGCAGAACGCGGACATGACGCGATTCGTCCCAGCACTGGCGCGCCAGCTCGAGCCGCAGCTCCCACGGCGCGTCGGGAAATTCGTAGAGGCATGCCGCGGCGATCTCCAGACTGGTGATCTCGTTGGTCATGTGGCGGTGCAGGTTCTCGCGGCGCGCGGTGTCGGACGCATCGTCGTATTCGTGCATCTCGGCGTCGCGATAGACGACCGTGAAACAGGCATCGCGCGCCGGTTCGGCGCGCAGCGTCACGTTGCCGACCTGGAAATATCCGATCTCGTCGCTCATCCGGCCTCCGCCAGCATGCTGCGCACGGCCTTTTCGCGCGCCGCCAGGAGCGGGCCGCTGCCGGACGCGAGCTTCAATTCCGCCTTCAGATCCGACGCTTCGGCGCGCTGCCGTTCCAGTTCGCGCACGATGCGCTCGGCGATGACGATGGTCGGCTCGTCGAGGATCTTGTCGGTGCCGGCGATATAGTCGCGATAGCGCGCGATCAGGCCGGGCAGGATGCCGTCATAGAGCGCCGAGATGCGATCGCCCGTCGCGCGCGCGGCGCTGGCGTCCTTCAGCACCGCGTCATAGCCGGCGCTCGGCGGCGCCGTGTAGTGCTCGTGCCGGCGCAGCTCGAATGTGCGCTTGCCCAGCGCGTCGGCCATCTGCGCGTAGTCCCAGATATGCCGCCCGAACATGACTTTGGCTTCCATTTCCGGGGTCGATGGCGTCCAGCGCGCCACCGTCTCCATCAGCCAGACGCTGACATGGCGAAAGGTCCCCACGGCATCGGCGCGCGCGCTCACGCTCTTCAGCATTGTCATCCGATAGCCCGTTCCAGATAGGCCGCGGTTTCGTCCGGGCCCCCCAGGCGCAGTTCATATACGTTCGCGGCGGAGAGCAAGCGGCTCAGTTCAAATATACGCCGTCCATGCGGCGCGTTAAGGAAAGAACTCATGAGCGGCTGCAGTTCCGCGATCTCGCCGCGGCCCGGGCTGATCCGCGACAGCAGCGGTTTGTCGGCGAAGCCGCGTAGAAATACGACGTTACGCAACGGGACGGGTCTGGGCTCTTCGACCGCGAACAGGGTGTTGACGTCGAACCGCACAAAACCGTCCCGCGCGATCTTGCCCGCGTTCTCCGCCGACAAGCCGCGCTCGACGGCGTCCGAGCGCGGGCCCGGCTTGATGCCGACCGGACGGCGGAACGGGAAAAGCGCGCCGCTCGCCGGGACGTAAGCGGCCACTTCGTCGCTCAGGAAATTGTGGCCGCGCGCGGCGAGGGCGAGCGCGGTCGTCGATTTTCCCGCCCCCGAAGGACCCACCAGCATGGTGCCCTGTCCCGACATGCCCAGGGCCGAGGCATGAAAGAAAATCGTATCGGCCCGGATGCGCAGCAGCCGCCAGAACAACAGCCACATGATGTTGGAGCGCCAGCGCGGCTCGAGCGAAAACAGGCAGTCGCGCTCGTGGAAGGCAAAGGCCGGCATCGCCGTGCCGCGAAAGGCAAAGCAGGTCCAGGTCGGATCGGGCTGTTCGAAGATCTCGAAATGGCCGCTGTCCTCGGACACGGAAAACTGGAATTCGACGCCGTCCAGCGGCAGGCCGTCGTCGCCGGCCATGTGAAACCAGCCGAAATCGCTGCCGGTCCGTGAGCGGACGGTCAGATCCATGTCGGCCGGACCGTCGGGGGGACCCGGTACCGGCTCGGGCGCGCCGAACATCGTGAAGAATTCGCCGAACAAGCCGGGTTCGTCGCAGGCGAGCGAAATTCTCCGGCCGGCCATGACCACGGAAGATGACAGAATGGGGTGTCGGGCTTGCGCCTTGATTTCGGCAAGCAGGGCGGACAACGTGCCGATTGTCATCGCGCTCTCAGCAATACGCCCCTTTGAAGCCAATCAAAGGGGCGCCGCATACTTGGAAGACGTGGAACGCAGGCGTCAGCAGGAAGCGATGTTCCACCAAACGCCCATGGACTGCGTGATCTGGAAGGAGTTCAGAATTTCCTTCTCGCTCATCGCCTGAATACGCGGCGTTTCGTAGTGCGGCAGATCCGATTTCTCTTCGGTCCGGCCGGCAATCGGCTGCATGTTCATGACGAAGCTCCCCTCAAGTACGTGGCAATCGAAGACACAATATATCAGGCGGACTCAACCAAGCCAAGGGCAATCAACTCCTTCAGCGCCGCCTGCATTTCTTCGGCCGCGCGCGAGGGGTCGACGGCGGCGAAGTCGGATGGCATTTCCGCAATGATCGCAGCGAGATCCTTGCTGCCGTCGCAATGTTTCCAGAGATAGGCCATCGTCGCATTCAGGACGAAAAACTGCGATTTCTCGGGGTCGTAGAGCATCAGGTCGCGCTGAAGCGGGCTTTCCTCGATCTTGGCGTTGCGCCGGTAGCGGTCTGGCATGGCTGTAGCCTCTAGGTCTTCTCTTGAAATATTGTTGCGGACGCTAGGAGCAGGGTTACTGGACTGTCAACTCGCCGGGGGACGGCGCGCGCGCCCGACATCGCCGTCCTGATTCAGGGCCGCCCGCATTTGCATCAACAAGGTGGGAATCGGGAACGGCCCGGTGAATTCCTCGAGGCCCTCGCGAGTCGCGACCTCCATCGCTTCCAGCGATGAGACGACGACATAGCCGTCCTCGCGCAGCCGGGCGACGTTGCGCAGCACGGCCGGATGTTCGTTCATGGCGGCATTGGAAATCGGCAGGAACACGACCGGCGCATCCGTCGCCAGGATGATCGCCGAGATCAGTTCGTCGGCGATGCCGTTCGCGACCTTGCCCAGAATATTGACGCTCGCCGGATAGACCAGAACCAGATCGACATCCCGGCCGAGCTCGATGTGCGGCACGAAGACATCGTCGCTGCGCTCGTCCATCTCGACGAAGACCTTGTGACGGCTGGCGACCTCGACCGCGTAAGGCGAGACCAGCTTGGCGGCCGAGCGCGAAAGCACGACCTGCACGTCGTCGGCGAAATGCTTGAGCAGCTGAAGGACAATGCGCGGCAGCGAGTAGGCGTGATAGGCCCCCGTGGCGCAAAGCAGCAGGCGCTTGGCTCTCTTCGGCTTCTGTGCCTCGGCCATGATCGCCCTTGTCTCGGCTCGTGCTCCGTTCGGATCATGCGGAACGCCGTTCGTGATGTCGAGTGCGTGACGCCGCGCCGGCGCTCAATCCACGCGGTCCTCCGCCGCCCAGCCGGCGCTGCGGGCCGCACCCGTCCAGCGCAATGCGGCCTTGCGGATCGGCCAGGTAAGCCACGCGCCCATTTTCCGGTAACAGGCCCACGCGTCCTGGAAGAATTGCCACAGCGGGCGCTGGTCATAGGCATGATCGGGCGTGCCGTAGGCCGACGGCTCCTTGCCGCCGCCGTACCAGGTGCCGAACACATGATCCCAGAGCGGGCAGTTTCCGAAGTTCACATCGCGGTGCTCGTCGTCGATCGAATGGTGGTACTGATGCACCTTGGGACTGCCGAAAATCCAGCGGCCCATCCAGCCCCAGTCGCTGTCGATCTCGGAGTGCTGGCAATAGTTAATGAAATTGCCGGCGACGACCGAGACCAGCAGCACGCCGTCGGGGACGTGAAACAATGTCAGCGGCGAGAGCGGCAGCAGCACCCGCGTGATCGATTCGACCGGATGCAGGCGCAGCGCCGTGATGAAGTTCAATTCCGATGCGGCATGGTGGAAACGGTGCACCTTCCAGAAGACCGCGCCGTGGTACAGCCGGTGAACCCAGTAGCCGAAAAATCCGCTCAGGATCCAGAACACGACGAAGGAGAACGCGATCTCGATCGGTCCGTCCGACGGCAGCGGGATGCGGGCCCAGTTGGCGTGCTGTTCGGCGGCCTGCGCGAGGCGCTCTCCGCCAAACGAGATGCCGAGCGTGAATGCCATCTCGACGAAAGCCGCGAGGCCCAGCGTTTGCAGCGCCCAGAAGACGAGGTCGATCTTGGCCGAGGTGCTGCGGCGGACGAACAGCCGGTACAGCGCCGTCTTGTTCCAATCGCGGATCAGGACCTCGCCGAACATCACGGCCAGCGCGCCCAGCATGATGAGCATGGGCTGTCCCAACACATGATGATCGATGAAATACGACCAGAGCTTCTGGTAGATCTGGTGCGGCAGGTTCTCGTCGAAGTGAAGATGCAGCATGACGCTCATCCGGCCCGCATGCGCAGCGCGTCAAAGCAATGGTTTCGCCCCATCGACGCAATGCCCTTGAACGATCCAGAGCAGCCCGCACGCGAGGCGGCATTAGCGCCCCTTTGGCGTTTGTTTGCAACGTCGCCTTCAAATTTGTGCAAAAGACCGGCCTGTCGAATTTCGCTGAGCCTTGGAGCGGGCGAAGGGAATCGAACCCTCGTATGAAGCTTGGGAAGCACGTTGTTTCGTAGTCCAATCAATAGCTTCGCTGCAAAACTGTCGATTCCCGCATGTAATCACAGCAATGGGTTAGCCGAACGGTCTCGATCGCATCCGGATGTGCATCGAGTATGAATTTTCCCGACAGATGACGAAACAGATGGGGGTGCATCTTCAGACCGGTGTGGCGATGGATCAGTTGGCTGATTTGCCGACCAAAGCCCACGATGCTGCACTGCTGGCCCGCCGCATTGGGGGAAAGCCATGGCGAGGGGACCGAACTCAGACGAGGGCGGTAAGATTTGAGATATGGCATCAGAAGTTCGGTGCTTCGCTTGGGCAGCTGAACTTCAATAGCAGTGCCGTTCTTTACCTCCTCGCTCGGTACGACGAGATGAAAGACCGGCAGCGCGCCGCGGCCTGAACGGATGAAGTGTCGCTCGACCTCCAGCGTTGTCAGGTTCTTAATTCGCATCGGTGCAACCGTCAGCAGCTCGATCGCCAAGGCGTAGACGACTCCCACAAGATGTTCCTGACCGCCGACGTCATCACGCTGGGACTGTCGCAGTAAGTTGGCGGGAAGGTCGGGCAGGGCATCGACATTGCGCGGCTCGTCGAACTGACGCACGGTGCTCTGCACCGCACGCTACCATCTCGAAGCCTATTCGCAGTTGCCGAATCGCGATCTCATCGCGGTATGGCATCGCCTCCAAGAAAAGTCCGATTGTCGCGTCGGCCCGACGAGTGTCGCGGAGGATGCCGTATTTCGTGCTGCCGCTGGCGCCTTCCTGGCCCAAGAAGTTCGGCATCTCTTTGGGTGACTATGCTGCCGTAATACTCGATAACCATCTTGCCTTCGCCGTGTTCGCGGACGAGGGGCCGAGAACCAAGCTGGGCGAAGGCTTCTTGGCCCTGCTGCGGCAATTGGCGGCTGATGAGAATGTCCTACCGCACGACATCGCCATCCTCCTATGTAGGGCTACGGAACGGGAAGTGCGGCAGCGGGCGCTGGTCGCAATGCGATCCCGGTCAGCGCTACACACGGCGACTATTTTCGTGCAACATGTCTTACATGCCGGCCAATTCGGACGAGCAACTTGACAAGTGACGTCTGAAATTGCCCGAATTGCATCTTCGGCAGTTGCCGGCTTGGAGAGTGTTTATGCGTAGAATTACGAAGGCGGCGGCGGAAGATGTCATAGAGAAGCTTTCGCTGGGCGCCGCGAACCGCGAACTGGCGGGCTATTGGCTGTCGCTTTGGCAGGGCAATGATCCTCCCCAATACGAGCGGTTCGATTCCGCCAGGTTGAGCGCGCTGGTTCCAAATATGATGCTGTTCGAGGTGTTGCCCGAAAACCATGTCACGGTCCGAAAAGCCGGGATCGATTTGTGCCGGATTCTTCGCGAAGACCTGGATGGCACCGATTGGGTGAGGCCGGCGCCGGTACGCTGTCACGGGGTGCGCATGCGCAACTTTTCGGCCGTTGCAAGGGGAGCAGCCATGATTGGACGCCGCCGCATAGCCATGGCTGTGGGCAGCACCCGATACAACGAGGAATTGGTGCTTCCTTTTGCGCCCCGTTCCGACGGAACCTGTCCCGTGATCGGTCATGCCGATTGGAAGATGGATTATCACCTGAGGTTTACAGCCATCACCGATATTGAAAATCTCGCGCACGACTCGATTCTACAGTTCCGCAAAAGGGCATCGGGCGATCTGTAGAGACCGCCCATGAATTGTTCGCAGATCGCGTGCCGTTGCCCCGGACAGATACACCGCCCTCCTTGCCGCCTCATCAAGCTCCTGCGCAATTCACGCTGCGGTTGCATGCATCGCAAACGCCACTGGCGATGCAATGCACGCCTGCTGACCCATCGATCGGGCAATTGAACGCATCGGAGTGGCGCGGCGCTGGTGGTTCCGCTCACACGGTCCTGCAGAACGCGGGTTGGGATCGGAGCTCTGGCGATCGGCAAACTCATTCGTTTCTGCCACCAAGAAACAATGGCTTAGCGAGCACTCATATTGTCATGCACTTGTCATGCACCGGGAGACTGGTGTTTTCATGCCTTCATCGGTTGACGAACGCGCAGCGTGTTCGTGGTGAAGTTTGGTATGGCCGTTGTTGCGATATTCGTTAACGCA